>Ga0315315_10005582_pt1 | contig 11614 bp, 12 predicted proteins | sample M140m3416metaG_FD_203699 | JGI IMG/M metagenome (GOLD analysis project Ga0315315, IMG submission 203699) | Ammonia-oxidizing marine archaeal communities from Monterey Bay, California, United States - M1 40m 3416 | ecosystem: Environmental > Aquatic > Marine > Intertidal zone | place: USA... | reverse complement strand
TTTTTAAAGAAATAAGCAAAAACTATAAGCAAAATTATTGCAATAAACTGCAAAAGAACTCTTAATTGCATTAATTTGTTTGAATATTTTTTACTTGCTTCTCCTCCTTTAAATAAAGTTCCTATACCAAGTATAAGCACAATACCTACTGCAATTAAAAATACTATAGATGAAATTTTAACAAATATTCCTGTAAACATATTTATATTGTAGAATGTTTTTCAAAATAAAAAACAAATTAGATTTACTATGACATTTTGTCTTGAAAGCATAATCATAAAACCTGAAAAAGACGAGTATATAGACAATGCAGTTGTGTTATTACATGGCTACGGTGGAGATGGCAAGGATATTAGTATGTTAGCTTTGAATTGGAAAAGATATATGCCTAATACTATTTTTATTTGTCCAAATGGTCATGAGTCTTGTTCAATTAATCCATTAGGTTACCAGTGGTTTGATTTAACAAAAGATGATCCTAATTATATTTTGGAAGAGTCTCTAAAAGCAGAAAAAAAAATTAATAAATTTTTAGAGGAAGTTAAAGAGGAATACAATCTTCAAAATAATCAAATTATTCTATCTGGCTTTAGCCAAGGATGCATGATGTCAATCAATATTGGTTTAATTGGAAATAAAGCATTTAGCTGTATTGTGGGTTTTTCAGGAAAAATTATTAATATTGAAAATTTAAAAGCCAGAAAGAAAAATTCTACGCATACATTATTAATTCATGGTGATCAAGACGACGTTGTGTCACCGACTCATTTATTAGAAGCAAAAGATTTTTTTATAAGAGAAAATGTAGATATTGAAACACATTTAATCAAAAATTGTAGTCATCATATTCCCATTGAAGCATCGAGTATTGCTTTAAATTATATTTTAAAAAAAATTAAATAATTTGATAATATTGATATCATTAATTAATTGATATAAGCTTTATTTGATGAATGAATTAGTTGAACAAAATGTTTCTTTAGAAAAGTGTCCAGCACTTGTGCTAAATGCCGACTATAGACCCTTAAGTTATTATCCTCTTTCTCTTTGGTCTTGGCAAGATGCTGTAAAATCAGTTTTTTTAGACAGAGTAGTTATAATTAGTAATTATGATCGTCAAGTTAGAAGTCCGTCCTTTGAAATGCAGCTTCCAAGTGTTATTGCACTTAAAAGTTATATTGTTCCACAATCTAAACCAAGTTTTACAAGATTTAATGTTTTTTTAAGGGATCGATTTTCATGCCAATATTGTGGGAGCGGAGAAGAGTTAACTTTTGATCATTTATTGCCAAGATCTAAAGGTGGAGAAACAAACTGGGATAATGTTGTTACAGCTTGTTCGACCTGTAATGTTAAAAAAGGTGGAAAACTATTTAAGTTTTCAGGTATGGAGTTAAATCAATACCCATATCGTCCATCTACAGAGGATCTTCATAAAAATGGAAAATATTTTCCACCCAATTATCTTCACAAAAGCTGGATGGACTATTTGTATTGGGACGTTGAGCTAGAGTCTTAGTAGTTTTTAAATTTTTTCAGAAATATTAATTGCTATCTTTGAACCTGTCTTAATAATCTTATCCATAATTGAGTAAACCCCCTTTTTTGTTGCTCCTTCCTCATAAGCAATGTCCTTATGATTTAATTCATCATCTCTAAATTTGGTAATTTTTTTTTTTAATTCTTTTTCTTCTGGACCTAATTGGTCAATTTGATCTAAATAATGTTTATCTATTACTTCTTCAACTGAAGCAGTGCACAACATTGCAGCTTTTTTTCCAAGAAGTGTTGAACCAAATCCTAGACCAACTCCCAATAAATCCCATAAAGGTAGAAATTTTGTTGGCTTAATATTTCTTTTCTTTATTTCGTTTTCAAAAAATTGGCAGTGTTCTACTTCATGAATCTTCATTTCCTCAATTTTCATTTTTAGGTCTTCATCTTTAATAAGAGTATTTAATGCAAGGAGTTGTCCTTCATAAATCTTAACAGCACCTCGTTCCCCTGCATGGTCTACACGAATAAATCCTTCAATTTTACTTTTTGATATCATTACTAAGTAAATAAATTTTTGTTGATAATAAAAACATAAATAAGCTAATAAATATATTATAGGTTGTAAGCGATAAACCAAAAATTTTAAATGCTACATCTTTGCAGCTTATTCTTAATTCTTGCAAGGAATTTAAAATATCTTCTTTTGTTATTGAATCTAAATTTTCTGATAAGCACAACTTCGATTCATCAATAAAACCTTGCTCAATCCCAAAGTGATAAATCGAAATTAGAGTAGAAAACAAAAAAACTAATATTAATAAAACACTGTAAAAAATTTGATCTTTTTTAAAATTATAATTTAAAAATAAGATTATTATCGCAAGTCCATATGGAAATCTCTCTATTACACATAAATTGCACGGCTGATATCCAAAAATGTATTCAATAATAAAAGCTGATGTTAAAATTAAAACACTTAAAATGAATAATATTTGTGAATAATTTTTTTTCAATAATTTAGCCATAAAATTTCATTGATATATAAAAAATAGCAGCAATTAATACAATAATAATACCAAGTATAGTAAACCATCTTTGACCATGTTGATTCATATAATTAGTAAATGAGTCTCCAAATTTTGACGATAAATAGGAAACTAAAAAAAATCTAAGACCTCTAGAAATAAAACTTATCAAAATAAAAACCAGTAAGTTAAAACTAATTAAACCACTTGCAATAGTGAATACTTTATAAGGCAATGGAGTAAAACCAGCTAAAAATAAAATTGCGAGCCAGGTATAGAAACCATCTCCTTGAGAAAGAGCATTTTTGATATCAATCATTTCTCTTTCATAATTGTAAAACTCTACTATGTTCATTGCATAATCAAAAAAAAATGCTCCAAGAATATATCCAAGTATTCCTCCCAAAACTGAAAAAATTGTAGCAATTATAAAAATTTTAAAAAAATCCTTTTTTTTTGCAATTGCCATTGGTGCAATCATAACATCTGGTGGAATTGGAAAAAATGAACTTTCTACAAAAGAAATAACACCAAGAAAATAATTTGAGTTTTTATGAGCTGCTAACTTTAAACATTTATTATAGAGCTGAGTAAACATATTTTTTATTTTTAATATAATTTTAGTTCTTATACTATGTTAATATGTGTTAAAGTTTATGTTATTTAAAGGGCGAATGTTGGAACTGGTAGACAAGACAGACTCAAAATCTGTTACTCGTAAGAGTGTGAGAGTTCGAGTCTCTCTTCGCCCACCAATAAATAAAATTTGATGGGGGTAAACAAAATCGATTATTAGCTTCAATTATTTAATTATAATTCAGATTAAAAAGAATGGATAAAATTATTTCAAAAAAAAAACTTCAAATAGAAGAGACTGTATATCTCTGCTGTCCTCAAAAACATATATTATTTTATTGTTATTATGCTGGTTATGTATTCAATATTAAAAAATTAATTTTTTGTAAAAATTTTACTAATTTAGATCATGAAAATATTTCAATAATTTTACAACAAAACAAAATTGATGAATTTATAAATTTTAAATTTAAAAAAAAAAATAAAAAAATTTATATAATGTTATCTGATGGTTATTTTGGATATTTAGAATGTAAAGAAAAATTAAAAGAGTTAAGAAAAATAGGTTATGAAGTGTCAATTATTACTTTAGAGGAATGGTTTAAATATAATGACTTAAATCATTATTCTTTTAACAGACTAATCATAAATAAAAAAAATACATTGAAAAAGATATATGGTGTTAGCTTTAAAACAAAATTGAAATATTATTTTCCATTAATTCAATCAATTTATAATGCGATAGTAAATATAAAGATTTCATTACCATTTTTAATTAAGCCCAGAGTGGTTTATGTCGGAAGGGCTTCCCCTTATGAAACTTATGAAACTCTTGATGTTTTATTGAAAATGGAAGTGATTTCAAAGCATATGCATAAAAAAATTTTAAATGATTTAAATCAAAATAATCAGAAGCGTCTTTTTCAACTTATTAATGATAATGAATTTCAAAATCTAAATTTTATTTTTCAATACTTTATTCTTAATGTAATCATAAGATTTTTTATAATTTCACACTTAAATCAATTTAAAAACTTTTATCATAAGTCAAATAAATTATTTAATTTTGAATTATTAAAAACAAATATTTATAAGAGAATTTTTCATATTGATCTTGGACCTAAGCCAGGCAATAGTTTTATCAGCGATAGAACTATTTTCCTTGAAAGATTTTTTAGAAATAAATATTTAAGATTCAACTTATTTGATGAAGAGACAAATTATAATGAAGGGGATAATTTTAAAAATAGATTGATTAAAATTGAAAAATTTTTAAGTATATTACAGGAAAATAGAAATTTTAACTCAAGCTATGATGAGTTAAAAGAATGGTTAATTAAAATTGTAAATGATTTTGAATAAAAATTTTAAGAATTACAATAATCTTTTAGAATTATTTTTAAATCGATATAATATAGAAAATAAAGATAAAATATTTTTACAATCACTCAAAAATCAAAATTTGAAATTTACATGGAAACAAACATTTGATGCAATTCAAAAACTTTCTCATTATCTTGACAGATATATTTCTCCCAATGACAGATGTTTGTTAATTTCGGAAAATAGACCCGAGTGGTTAATTGCTGATTTATCAATAATGCTTTCAAAGGGAATAACCGTACCTGCTTATACAACTTACACTAAAAGAGATTATGAATTTTTAATTAATGATTGTAAACCATCAGTGATTATTGTCTCCGATGCCATACAGTCAAAAAAGATTAAAGATATAATAAATAAATATACTTTTATAAAAGTAGTTATTAGTTTTGAAAATGTAAAAGAAAATAATATCACTTTCATCGAAAAAATTTTTAGTGAAACTTATAATCAAGAAAAAAACTTAGAAGATACCAACCTTAGTAGAAAAGATATTGCGTGTATAATTTATACTTCAGGCACTCAAGGAAATCCCAAGGGTGTGATGCTAAGTCATGGAGGAATATTAAATAATTGTGAAGGTTCCACAAAACTCCTCAAAGAAATCATTAGTGACAAACCAAAATTTCTTACGTGGTTACCCCTATCACACTCATACGAGCATACAGTTCAATTTGTCCAAATTGCTGTAGGGGCAAAAATTTTTTATGCTGAAAGTATAGATAAGTTAGTCAAAAATATGAATGATTGTAGTCCAGACATAATGACAGCGGTTCCAAGATTTTACCAAAATTTATTCCAAAAAATTTCTACTACATTTAAAAAGGCTACTGGCATCAAAAAATTTTTAGTTAACTCAACCTTACGTCTAGGAAAAAAAATTTTCTTAAAGCAAAAATTATCTATAATAGAAAAATTACTAAATTTTTTTTGCCAAATTTTAGTTAGAAAAAAAATTAAATCACAGTTTGGTGGAGAATTGAAAGCGTTTATATCTGGAGGAGGAGCTTTAGATTTTAAAGTAGGTGTTTTTTTAAACTCAATTGGACTACCTACCTTGCAAGGTTATGGTTTAACAGAAACATCACCAGTAGTAAGCTGTAATCCAATTAGTGATATTAGAATAGAAACAGTTGGTCCACCATTTGAAGGAAATGAAGTTAAGATTGCTGATGATGGAGAGATACTTATTAGAGGAGAAAATGTAATGTTGGGGTATTGGAATAATTCTATAGAAACTGATAAAGTTATTAAAAATGGATGGCTATATACAGGTGATATCGGTCAATTTGATAATGGTTTTCTTAAAATAACGGATAGAAAAAAAGATATTTTGATTACTCCTGGTGGAGACAACATATCACCCGTTAAAATAGAAAATGATTTAACAAAAATAGATTTTATAGAACAAGCCTTAGTTTACGGAGACAATAAACCTTTTTTGGTTGCATTGATAGTACTGAGTAACAATTATAAAGATATTAATTATGAAATGATTAAAGAAGAAATTGAAAAAATGAATAAAGAATTAAGCAAAATAGAAAGAATAAAAAAATTTTTTGTTTTAAATAATCAATTTTCAATTGAAAATGGATTTATGACACCGACCTTAAAACTCAAAAGATATAAAATTATTCAAGAATTTAAAAAAGATTTCGAAAAACTTTACAATTAAAAGAAAAATATAAGTTATTTAACGCATAAACATTAACTTTTTTTAATAATTAAAAAGAATTTAATTTAGTTTCATTTGTATTTTTTTTTGTTTTTTATTTTTTTTTAATAAAATTAAAGAATTGACATAACTTGTTTAAAAAAATAAAAATAAGTTAACAACGAATCAACTTGATTCGTTAAACTTAAAAGGGAGCTAAAGATGGCTAAAAGAAGAAAAAAAGCTGCAAAGAAAACTAAGAAGAAAGCTAAGAAAAAAGCTAAAAAAAGAAGAAGAAGAAGATAGTAACTTAGTATTCTTTACAAAAAAACGCTTCTCATAACTTTTTGTGTGAGAGGCGTTTTTTTTTACTCATCAACAGGATCTGTTTCTTCAGCTTCACTAATTGGTTCTTCATTTGGTAAATCAGCAGTAGCTTCTTTTGGATTTGCAGATGTTACTTGTGGCTGTTGGTTTCCACCTAAGTTTCTTTTAAGAGCTTTATCCAGTTTTTTCTGAGTGTCTTCTAAAGAAAAATCCAAAACAATTTGAAACTCTGATAAAATTCTTTCATATGCTTTTTCAAATAATTGTCTTTCACTGTAAGACTGATCAACCATAAGGTCATCACCTTTATTTAGATCTCTTACTACTTCGGCTAATTCATAAATTTTTCCTGAGGATATTTTTGCCTCATATTCTTGAGCTCGTCTACTCCACATTGATCTTTTGATTTTTGGTTTACTTTTTAAAATAGAAATACATTTATTGACCTGATTAATAGTTGCCAAAGGTCGGAGATGAGATTGCTTATTAACAGGAACCATTCCATTTGCCTTATCTTTTTCAAACTTAATTACATAAGTCTCAACATCAATTCCACCAATATTTATTTTTTTGAATTCTGTAATTTGACCAACACCATGTTTTGGATAAACAACAAAATCTTTGATTTTATACTCTTTTTTTTCAGACTCTTGTTTTTTAACTTTTTTTATTTCTGGTTTTATTTCATTACTTTTTGGTATTCTTAAATTATCAGTTTTTACTTCAGTAGTTTTTCCAACTTTGTTAATATTTTTTTTATTTTTAATTTTAATTACTTTTTTTTTTGTAACTTTTTTAATATTTTTTTTTGGTAAAACCTTTACTTTTTTAATTTTAGTTACCTTTTTTTTAGTAACTTTTTTTTCAGTCTTTTTTGGGTTATTTTTTTTAAAGGTTTTCTTTAAAATATTTTTCAAACTTATTTTGCTCATTTTTAAATTTTTCGTGATCCGGTGGTGGATCCTTTTTTTCATTTATATTGGGCCAGATTTCAGAATATTTTTTATTGATATCTAACCACTTTTCGCTGCCAGGTTCTGTATCTGCAGAGATCGCATCAACTGGGCACTCAGGCTCACAAACGCCACAATCTATACACTCATCCGGTTTAATTACAAGCATATTTTTACCTTCATAAAAACAATCAACCGGACAAACTTCAACACAGTCCATTAGTTTACATTTTATACATTTGTCATTAACAATATAAGTCACTATAGATTTTCTTTTTTTATTTTCTCCTTAATATCTCCCATAACTTTACTGTCAATATAAAGCAATCCAGCAAGTCTTCGCATTAAATTTGTCTCGTAGATATCAGCATCTTTATTAGAGTAAATAATTTTCCAAAGTGATTTTATTATGTTAATTTTATCTATTTCCTCAAGATTTTTAATTTCTCTAGTAAAATCTAATATTTGATTTGCATCTTCTTCACATTGTTTTGCTTTAGTGATTAAAGTCTCTAAGTTTTTTTTATCTGCTCCAAGACTTAGTAATGTATTTTTAATGATATTCTCTTCTTCTTTGGAGTAATTTTCATCTATTTTGGCAGTATGAATAAGCAATGCACCAATTTTTATAAACTCAGATTCATGATTATTATCTTCTTTTTTATTGAAAAACATTGGCTAATTTAGATTTAAATTTTTTAATATTCCAAAAGGATTTTCTTTATTAGTCTTTTTAGTGAAAGTCTTTTTGAATTTTTTCTTTGGGACATATTTAAAGAATACATCTTCATTTTTTTCTATAACTTTGTAGTTCATTTTTTGAATTAATTTCTTAAAATTTTCTTTACTACAACCTAAAAGATTCAGCATCTCTGGAATTAATTTAATTTCTTTACTCTCTTCAGATCCAGAGTTAATAATTTGCATGAATAACCTTTCTAAAATATCAATTCTTACAAAAAAATTGTCAAATTTTTCAAATCCACAAAGCAGCATAAAATTTTTATTTCTTTTATCTTTATCTTCAATAAAATTTAGACCAAAAGTTGGAGGATTGAGTTTAAAATACTTTTGATGATAATTTTTCCAAAGTAAAGTTCTTATTGTTACTGGCTCTGGCTTAATCAGTTTATGTAAAAATACATGATATCTACCAAACTTTACTCCTAAGTCCCTTAATATTTTTCTTTCGCTTTGTCCTAAATTTTTTAAATATTCAGAAACATTGTCTCTAATTAATACACCATTATTTTCATAAAGCTGGTAAGCTAAAGCTTTTATAGAAGAATGTTTATCTTTAAGATTTTTTAAATCGATTAAACTTTGCAAGACTGTATCAATTTTATTTTTTAACCATTTTTTAATAAATGAATTTAATTTTTGCCTTTGATCTTGTTCAAGAATATCGTCAACAATTAAATCAAAATTAGGACTTAAATAATCATTGCCGGTAGTTAATTTTGCAATTGCAAAACTATTCCAATAAATTTTAAAATCGTTATTTAGTTCAATCAGTCCTGTATCAATTATATTTTGAATTCTTTTTTCTAATTCTGGCCCAATAGTTTGTCTTGCTGCTTTTTTAAGAGATTTTATATCTGTTTCCAAAGCACCTTTTTTAAGATCTAATTCTAATTTAAGACCATTAATTTTTCCTATAAATTGCTCATCAATTTTTACGTCGTTATTATCCAGTATCTCAGTTTTAAATTCCATATCTTGTTTCAGGCCTCTTGCAAGAATACTTGCTCTTTTATCAATAAAAGTTTTTGTAAGTTCTTCATGAAGTCTTTCTGAAAGTTTATCTTCTAATAATTTTGTTTTTTCTATCCAATATTCCTGATTTTCAATCCAATTATTTTTATTTGAAACATATGACCAAGTTCTGACATTTGCAATTCTATTTGATAAAGAATCCACATTTCCCTCTAATTTATCCAATTTCATTAGCTGCAATCTCATAAATTCATTAGTAATTTTTCCTTTTTCGGAGTTAAGAAATTTAAATACATCCTCGATTACTTCATAATGATTTCCGTAAGTTTTTTTTACAAAATCTGGTATTTGACAACATTCCCATAGTAAATTTAACGTTTTGTCATCAAAATTTATACTTTCAAGATTTTTGTCTCTAAGAAAATATTTTAAAGCTTTTTCATCTTCACATTCATAAATTTTTCTTAACCATTCTTTTTGTGGTTTTTCTTCTAAAGATTTTATTAAGCTTTTAGGATTATTGAAATTAAGATTAGAATTTCTCCAAAATAAAGTTTTAATCTCCTCAAATTTATGATTTTCTAATAAGTCAACTTCTTCCGCATTTATTCCTTTACAATCACCAGTTATTCCAAAACTGCCATCATTAAGATATCTTCCAGCTCTTCCAGCAATTTGTCCTATCTCTGACAAATTGAGCTTTCTGAGTTTCTTTCCATCAAACTTTTTTAGATTAGAAAAATAAACATTATCTAAATCCATATTAATACCCATACCGATTGCATCTGTAGCAACTAAAAAATCTACATCTCCTGATTGATATAACTCAACTTGTGCATTTCTTGTTTTAGGGCTCAAAGACCCCATAACAATTGCTGCTCCACCCTTTTGTCTCCTAATTAATTCTGCAATTGCATAAACTTCTTCAGCAGAAAAAGCTATAATTGCGGTTTTTCTATTTATTCTAGAAATTTTTTTATGACCAGCATATGTAAGTTTTGATAATCTATTTCTATTTTTAAACTCTATATCTCCATCTAATTTTGAAATTATATTTTTAATAGTACTTGATCCCATTAACATTGTTAGCTTTCTTCCTCTAATATTAAGTAATCTATCAGTAAAAATGTGTCCTCTTTCATGATCAGCACACATTTGAATTTCATCAACTCCTACAAAGTCTAAAGATTTATCTATAGGCATAGACTCAACAGTACATAAAAAATATTTTGCATCAGCTGGAATAATTTTTTCTTCTCCAGTAATTAGAGCAACTTTATTTTGTCCAACTTTATTAACCACTTTGTCGTAGACTTCTCTTGCTAACAATCTAAGTGGAAAACCAATCATCCCGCTGTCAAAAGACAACATGGTTTCAATTGCTAGATGAGTTTTTCCAGTATTCGTTGGACCCAATACAGCAGTAATTTTATTTTCAGTCATTTCTATCTTTGGTATACCTTTTTTTTTATCTACCAGATATTGTTGGTGTTAAAGAACAAATATGGACTAAAACATGGCCGAATCGTTGGATAAAATGTTCTCATAATTATTCACTTTATCTTTTCCCCCGGACCTAAATTTGAAGTTTTAGTTTTAAGTATTTTCCAAACACCAGAAGCTGATGTGATAATTTTATTATTACATTTTAATTCACAATATAAAAATACAAGTGATTTAGTTTTTTTTAAAATTTTTACGTTTCCAATAATTTCATCGCCAATTTTTGATGCGCCTATAAATTTTAAATCTAAGGAAATAGTTACACATGGTGCATTATCAGCTGATCTATGCGCAGCTGTACCAGCTCCTGCATCAATTAAAGCTGACAAATATCCTCCATGCGTAATACCTGCTGCATTTAAATGATTTTCATTTATAGTAGATTTAAACTCATATTCAGCTTCTGAAATACTTTTAAACATGACCCCACCATTATGTTTCATAAATCCAGGGTTTAAACTGATCTGTTGAAATTCTTTAGACATGATTTTTTATAATACAAAAGTTAAGATTAATAAAATAATAAAAATAATTATAAAAAAATATATAACTGATGTTTGAAGTGAAGGTTTTAATAACCATTTAAACATATTTAATCCTCTTTATGGTGCGCCTGCTAGGATTTGAACCCAGAACCTCCTGGTCCGTAGCCAAGCGCTCTATCCAGTTGAGCTACAGGCGCATTTTTAATTTTATTTAATTATAGTATAGTAATTTTTAGTATATTTTGATTATAAGACAAATTTAAAATTTTATGAGTAATAGTGCAAAAGAAGTAGTTATTGTTAGTGCGGCTAGAACTCCAATAGGTAGTTATAAAGGTTCATTAAAAAAAATGAGATCAGACCAACTTGGTTCGTTGGTTATAGAAGAAGTTTTAAAAATTTCTAAATTAAGCAAAGATGAAATTGATGAAGTAATTATGGGTCAAGTATTAACTGCTGGTGCTGGGCAAAATCCAGCAAGACAAGCTTCAATAA
>Ga0315315_10005581_pt1 | contig 11615 bp, 8 predicted proteins | sample M140m3416metaG_FD_203699 | JGI IMG/M metagenome (GOLD analysis project Ga0315315, IMG submission 203699) | Ammonia-oxidizing marine archaeal communities from Monterey Bay, California, United States - M1 40m 3416 | ecosystem: Environmental > Aquatic > Marine > Intertidal zone | place: USA... | reverse complement strand
ACCATTCTTACATTCATTAAAAGCTAATATCTCTGATTTATAAAAATGATTTTTTGGTATATACGTTGAGGCTTCTTCAGACCACTCGGAATAAGCTCCTATATAGCGAGTCGCAGACAATGGCACTTCGTATCCTTCAACTCCTTCAAATATTTTATGCTTCTTATTCAATATCTTGTAGGATTGACCAATTACAGTTTTTGCTTTTCCTCCAAACTGATAACTCAAGCCGATCTTATTCCGAATATCATCATTTAAACCTAACCAAGAACTCAGTTTAAAGTTGTTCGAAGAGTTGCCTGCAGAAAACCTAACCCGATTATTATCTAACCACATTGCATTTGTAGAAAAAGATGAACTCATCAACAATATATTTCCCCCTTCCATTAAAAATTCAATAACATTATTTTTCATCAATAAAGAATAAAAAGAAGTCTGTCCGTAAATCACTATTAACTTGGAAGATGAATACATTTCTTTATTTTCTAAATCAATATCAGTGATATAATTAACAGAATAGTTATTTGAACAAAACTTAAAAAAATCCGTTAAGCCTTTAGTATAGTCATCAACCAATACTGGAGAAGCTAAATTAAAATCAATTATTTTATTGGACAAAATGGTACCATAACCCTCATCTTGATAAATAAGGTTATTTGCATAGGGATAAACTATTGTAATATCAGATTCTTTTTCGCTTCGTAGAATCAGAGAATACAAATCATTCATTAAATAAACACCCGACATAATACTTCCACAAAGTTGAACCGAATTTTTATTAGCTATTGAAAATTCATTTCCAGCTGTGTTTTTTTCAAGGTTATCAATATGGTCAAATACGTCTTTATAAACAATCTCACCTTCGAGGTCTGACAAAAGAAAAATCGCATCTTCTGAATCAAAATTACCAGCTTGAAAAACGTCAATTTCAGAACCAACAGAATGGGAAAAAGCCGTTGTAAAAAAAACTGAAATTTTATTACTTTCTCTCACCTGCCATATTATTATTGCCAAAAAAACAGCAAATAGACTTAGCTTTAGTATTTTTAACTCTTTAAACATTCTGTGCAAGGAATTGACCTCAAATATAAAGCTAATTATTATTCCATATTGCTACTTGGCTTTATTCTCCCATTGTTTAAAGAAATAATTCCCGTTTGTATTTTGTTTTTCATCATTACATCATTCATAAACAACCGATGGAAAGAAATACGTTTGACAAATTATAAAAAATCAATTCTTTGGTTAACTCCCATTTTCTTCGTCTCCTTAATTAGCATTGCCTATAGCGAAAATAAAGGGATTGGGGGAATGAATCTTGAAACAAAACTATCCTTATTAGCCTTTCCAATTACTTTCCAATTTTCAAAGTTAGACTTTAAGAAAACGATTGCTCCTGTTTTAAAATCATTTACAGAAGGTGTATTGGTAGCTTCCATACTTGTTTTAATTCATGCTTTTTCTCAATATTACTATTCAGCCGACACAACCAATTTAGTCTATTCTAAACTATCAATTTTTAGTCACGCTAGCTACTTTTCAATGTATCTGTGCTTTGGATTATCTATCCTCTATTATTACGCATTTTCTCCATCAAAAAGTTTCTATCTAAAACCTTTAATAAGCTTTTTACTAATCGTTTTCTTTACCACAATAATCGTTTTACTATCTTCGAAATCAGGCTGGATAATACTACTATTAATACACTTTTCAGCATTATTATATTGGATTATTAAACACAAAAATTTTGTAAAAGGAGGAATTTCACTAATTGCTGTTATTTTAGGAACTTTTCTATTTTATACCTTTTCACCAACTATGAAAACAAGAATCAATGATCTTTTCTACAATGTTCCTGACGAGATAGAAAGCAATAGCTTTTCTTCTACTCAATCAAGAATATTTATTTGGGAAATCTCTTTAGACTTAATTAAAGAAAAACCATTATTTGGTTATGGCTCTGGTGACAGTAAACTTGCATTAACCAAACAATACAAAAACCATAACCTAGGATTTCTCTTAGACAAGCAGTTCAATGCACACAATCAATATTTACAATCCACATTAGATGCGGGTTTAATCGGAGGTATCACTCTTCTGCTTCTATTGTTTGTTCCTTTAATTATGTGTTTTAAAAACAAACAAGTTCTATATGGAATCTTCATTGGTATTTTAGCTTTAAATTTCTTTTCGGAGGCAATGCTTGAAACACAATCTGGCGTGATATTTTATGCATTTTTCAATACTTTATTTTTTTCTGTTCTATTGCAACAAAAAAGTAGAAATTCGGTTATTTCATCAAATCACCTTTCGTGAGTAAATCAAATAACAAATCATTCATTAAAAATGTACTGACCTTGATGACAGGCACTGTTATAGCTCAGATGATTTCGCTGTTAGGGTTGATTTATATTCAGCGACATTACTATGGTCCAGAAGAGTTCGCTATTTTCAAATTATTCTATGAATTTGCTGCAATATTTGTTGGAATAAGTGCTTTAAAACTTGAAACCGGAATCGTATTGGAAAAAAATGAAAATGCTGCTCGACTGTTAACAAATTTAAGCTTAAAACTTGTGCTGATTGCCGGACTAATCAGTTTTATTGTGCTAATTGCTTATTCGCAATTTGACAGTAATTTAATGAAGATAACAAACAACATTTATCTATTAATTTTACTTCCATTTACAGTTATTTCTTTAGGCTTCACGCAGGTTTTAAACTCATGGTTTACGCGGAAGAATTCGTTTAAATTAATGAGTATAAATAAAGTATCTCAAAACTCTACTTCTCTTTTTGGTCAGGTGATATTTGCAATTTCAAACATAAAATCATTTGGGCTTATTTACGGGAGAACGATAGGGTTATTCGTTTCAAACTTGCTGTTTTTATTTAAATACCTGAAGAACAGGCCTGGAATACAAAAAGAAAAAGGAGACGTAAAAAAAATAATAGTAAAACATAATAAATTTATCTACTTCACATCCCCAAGCGTGCTACTTGGAGGAGTAGTTAACTTTTTACTGATTGACCTATTTATGAAATATTATGGAGACGACTTTAGTGGTAAAATTGGTTCTGCCTATCATTACCTTGGAGTAAGTATTGCCGTAATCACAACATCTTTTGCACAAGTATATTACAGTAAATTAAGTACAATAGAATCAAAAGAGGAACTTAGAAAAAACTACACTTATTGGTTTTTACGTCTTTTTTTAATTGCTTTCATAGGTGTGATCATTATGCAATTTATTCCAAATTCATGGGATGAATTAATATTGGGAAAAGCCTGGAATGGAACTTTGGAGATTATGAAAATAATGTCAATCTGGATGGGAATAATGTTCGTTTCCTCTTCTCTATCATACATTTACATAAAGCTAGGTCGACAAAAAGAAATGCTATTTTTTAATTGTCTACATATCGTTTTGGTTTATGTCACCATAAGGTGCTCCTACGATATGTATAATGATAATTTTACAAGTCTTTGGTGGTTTACCGGTGCTCAAAGTTTCTTTTACTTGTTGATTATGGTTGTTACCTATATATTTATTGGAAAGTTCAAACCTGAAACCACCAAATAATAGTACTTTTGTACGGCACAGATATATTATATGATACCATTTTCTCCACCTAGAATAGATCAAAAAACCATAGATGAAGTTACAGACTCTCTTAAATCTGGTTGGATTTCTACTGGCCCAAAAACGAAGAAGTTTGAAGAAAATTTGGCTCAATACCTTGGCGCAGATCGTGTTGTTGCTTTGGGTTCTGCAACTGCAGGATTGCAGCTCATTTTACATTGGCTAGGAATAGGTGAAGGAGACGAAGTAATAATACCTGCTTACACATATACCGCCACAGCAAATGTTGTCACGCATACGGGTGCTAAACCAGTTATGGTAGACGTAAATAGTATTGATTTTAACATTAATTGTGCTGCCGTTAAAAACGCAATTACGAAAAACACAAAGGCAATCATACCGGTCGACATTGCTGGGATGCCTGCTGACTACGAAGAGTTGTTCAATATCATTGAAGAGAAAAAAGAATTGTTTTCTGCTAAAAATGATGTGCAAGAAAAATTTGAACGAATCGTATTAGTCTCTGATTCTGCACATTCTATTGGTGCTGTATACAAAGGAAAGAAGGCTGGATTAATTGCTGATATGAGTTCATTCTCATTTCATGCAGTTAAGAATCTCACCACCGCTGAAGGAGGAGCAGTTGTATTTAATGTTGCAGATAAATTTAACCATGAAGAGTTACAAAAACGCTTCAAAATTAGTTCTCTTCACGGACAGACAAAAGATGCTTTTAGTAAAGTTCAAATTGGTGCTTGGCGATATGATATCGTTGAAGCAGGCTTCAAATGCAATATGACTGATTTACAAGCTGCCATTGGGTTAGTAGAATTAGAACGCTATCCAGAAACATTAAATCGGAGGAAAGAAATTTTTGATCGGTACACTAAAGGGCTAGCTAAATATAATTGGGCAAATACACCTATTTATGCAACCAAAGATAAAAAATCTTCTTTTCATTTATATATGCTTCGAATCAATAACTGCTCTGAATTTCAAAGAGATAAGATTATCAATAAAATAGGAGAAAAACAAGTAGCCGTTAATGTTCACTACATTCCATTGCCAATGCTTTCTTTTTATAAGGGAAAGGGGTATGATATAAAAAATTACCCAACAACTTTCGATAATTATCATAATGAAATCACCCTTCCCGTTTGGTTTAACTTAACCAACGAACAAGTAGACACCGTTGTCGCGGCAGTTGCGGATGCTGTTGAAGAAGTTCTTGGATAATTTTATTTAAAATATTTTTCAATTTTCTGTGCAAGATTCTTTGTAAATTTATTGGCAGATTCATAGTGAAGATGGCTGCCATCATAACTCTTGTAATCTTTCAATGAAAAGGTTAACCATGTACCTCCCCTTTGTTTAAATTCGTTGATGAAATTTGAATAATTAAACCCGCTAAGAGAATCTTCTAATTGCTCCATTGCTAAAGTTGAAGGGGGTCTAAAACCTACAATTTTAATTCCTTCAGCAGACATATCTTTAACCCATTTCATATATTCTTCCTCCGCATTTTTATCTGCTGTATTATCAATAAAATTAATTCTATAGGGTCTCAAACCAGCGGTTGAGTCAAAAGGAATTTTATACGATTCTACCCATCCATTCTCTTTAAAATCATTATAGTATAAATGGGTAATTGAAGCATCAGTAAAATAATCCCATATTTCCTCTGGAGAATACCTTGGAAAACTCTTTAAATAAACAGATAGATAAAGGATTTTATAAACTTCCTTTTTGTTTTTATCATAGAATGAGCGGTAATGCTCATTCTTTAGCGCTTCAGGAGTAAAACTATAAGGCGTAACACCACATAAAATTACTCGTTTTCCTTTTTCCTTTATGCGCTTAGACACAAATGAAAGGTATTCTTTGCTATACCCAGCACTGGAGTAACCGAGATTGACTGCGTTAAATTCTGAATTAACATCTAATAAATAAGTTGGATTTACACCTTTGTAAATTCTAGAATCACCAATTGCCAATATATTGAATTGTTCAGTTGAATGCGTTTTTTTAACCCAACAATAATCACGATAAGAATCGTTTAGATTAGGAGTTGGAAAAACCAGTTTAAGCGCAACTCCAATAACTATAGCCATGGGTAAAAAGAATATGATTTTATGTTTTGCCGTCATAACTCTTTAAAATTGAAAGTATATAAATTGTTGACCTTCTCCCCTAAACATAACAATAGTAACAAGCGCGATTGCAATGAAAAACAAGTCTAAATTTAATTTTTTGTATACCGTCTGAACATTTATCGTGGTTCTTTTCATATGAACGGATATTTCGATTACAATTGCAATTCCTAAAAAAACCATGGCATCAAAATACGTTGTAAAAAATTTGAAGTCAGAGCTCTGAAACATAAACATTGACTTCAACACCGCAAGACTTTGCTCCATCGATTCTGCTCTAAAAAACACCCAAGCAACACAAGCCTGAACGAAAGTTATCAGGATCCAAACACCTTTTGGCGTTTTTCTAAGAATTCCAAATTTAGAATAAAATCTTTCCATAGTTAAGAATAACGCATGCGCTGCTCCCCAGACAATAAAAGTAAAGTTTGCTCCATGCCATAAACCAGAAAGTAACATCGTTATCCACAGAAACAGCATTCCGAAATAAATTCCCTTTCTAGCTCCCCCTAAAGGAATGTAAACATAGTCCCTAAACCATGTTGATAATGAAATGTGCCAACTCCCCCAGAATTCTTTCAAACTAGATGATAAATAAGGATGGTTAAAATTCATTTTAAAATGATACCCCATTGATTTTGCCAGTCCTCTAGCAATAAGGCTGTATCCAGAAAAATCACAATAAATCTGGAATGCGAATGCTACCATTACAAACCACCAATAAGCGGGTCCTTCATAATATTTACTACCTGAAAAAGCGGAATCAATAAACAAAGAAAGGTTATCAGCAATTACAACTTTTTGAAACAATCCGAATACAATTAATTTTATTCCATGCCATACTTGTAAAGAGTTTACAGATGGAACCTTTGTCAATTGCTTTAATAAATCTTTAGCCCTTACAATTGGCCCAGCTACTAATTGTGGAAACATCGATAGGTAGCTAAAAAAATGTAAAATATTCTTAGTTGGTTTCAACCTTCCTCGATAAACGTCAATCGTATAACTCAAAGATTGAAAAGTATAAAAGCTAATTCCTACAGGTAATATTAATGCAAATTCGGGTATATTATTAGCTAAATTCGAATGGACACCAAACTTTAATACAAGACTATCTAATGAAGTAGCAAAAAACAAACTATACTTAAATATAGATAAAGACCCTAGGTTACCTATCAGAGATAAAATAAGGAAATGCTTTCGGTATTTTGGAAATTTCTCTATCCAAAGGCCACTGAAGTAATCAATTAATCCGCTTCCGATAATCAGAAATATAAAGCGCCAATCCCACCATCCGTAAAACAAAAAAGAAGCTGACACCAAATACAACCAACGTGAGGTATCTTTCTTTTTGAATAGTGGCCACAGCAAAAAGAAAAGCAAGCCAAAAAACAGAAATTCTAATGAGTTAAATACCATAATAAACTAAAGGTGCTTACTTTTTACTCATTCAAAATTAAAGAATTAATAATAACCTGATATAATATTAACATAATTAAAAAAAGGAATTTACTTTTGTGACAAATGTTAAAACGATTTTTCGATATTATATCTTCTCTAGTTGTTCTAACTATGGGGCTTCCTTTTTTTATACTAATAGCTTTTCTTATAGGAATTGACAGTAAGGGAGGAGTCTTTTTTATTCAGCAACGCGTTGGAAAAGATAACCGTAATTTTGGCTTGTTTAAGTTCAGAACGATGCGTTCTGACTCCAAAAAAGGCAGTCAAATTACAGTAGGTGAAAGAGATCCTCGAATTACGAAAATTGGCTACTTTTTAAGAAAGTTTAAACTGGATGAATTCCCACAATTACTAAACGTTATTTTAGGGCACATGAGTATTATAGGTCCTCGGCCAGAAGTCAGAAGATATGTAGAAATGTATTCTAAAGAACAATTAAAAGTTCTATCAGTTAGGCCAGGATTATCAGATTTTGCATCTATTGAATATATTAATGAAAATGAATTACTCGGAAAATCAGACAATCCTGAAAAAACCTATATTGAAGAAATAATGCCCGCAAAACTTGAATTAAACCTAAAATACATTGAACAAAAAAGTTTTGTTACAGATATTAAACTGATTTTTAAAACAATTGGAAAAATATTGAAGTAACCATAGTAGAAATTCCATAAAATTTCGAATTCAATCAATATAAACTAGTTTAACAGCTTATATTTTCAGCCCTATAACACAAACATCATCTGTTTGAGCAAAATCACCTTTCCATTCTTCAAAACCCTTCTCTAAAATTTCTTTTTGTGCTTCTAAAGAATTAGATTGGATAGAGCTCAATTTCTTTTTAAAATTAGAGGATTTAAATTTTTTATTTTTTTCTCCACCAAACTGATCCGTGTAGCCATCAGAAAACATATATATCGTATCACCTTTTTCTAAATTGATGGAGGAGTTCGTAAATGGTTTTTGATTCTCAAAATAACCTACCGGTTGTCTATCTCCACGAATTTCTTCAAATAAACCATTCTTTCGGAATATCCATAACGGATTATTTGCTCCAGAAAATTCAATATTTACACTCTCGTTCTCCCCTTTTTCAATTGCGCAAAGAGCTATATCCATTCCATCCTTCATATAGGGTTGTTCGCTTTCTCTTATCGAAAAAGCATCGACTACCAACTCTGTGGTTTTATCTAGTATATCTGACGGTTTGGAAAGCCCTAACTCCTTTAATGCTTTATTTAATATACTAGCACAAGCAACACTTATCATAGCTCCAGGAACTCCATGACCAGTGCAATCAGCTGCTGCCAAATAAAACCTATTACCTTCGTTTATCCACCAATAAAAATCGCCTGCAACTATATCTTTAGGTTTGTAAATAACAAAAGAATCTGGAAAAACATTTCTTATATCTGTTTGGGAATGCAACATAGCTTCCTGAATCTTTTGTGCATATAAAATACTATCCGTTATATCTTTATTCTTTGCTTCTATAATAGATTTTTGACTCTCTAATTCTTCATTTATATCTGCTAATTTTATATTGGATTTTCTTTTAGCAAAATAGCCCCTACCAATTAGGACCAGTATCAGTAACATACAAGCACCCGTAATACCAATTATTAAAAACTTAAAATTATTTTTACTTTCAGCATATTTTTTCTCTTCCGCTTCCTGCTTAATTTTTAAATCTTTGAGTTCTAACTCCTTTTGTTGCTCTTTGCTTTTATACTTTGTTTCCATTTCCTGGATGTTTTTCAAGCCATTTTCATCCATTATACTATCCTTGATTAAAACATAGTCTTGAAAAGACTTTAATGAATTTTTATAATCATTTTTAGCCTCGTAGCATTCAGATAAAACCAAATAAGAATCTTTCTGTTCCAATAAACCATTATGCTCAACAGCCACAACAACACTAGAATCAGTATAATATATTGCACTATCATATTCTTCTAACATCTGATAATATATTCCCATGTTCATTAAACTTTGAGAATAACTTATCATATCTCTGCTGGCCAAACGCATTTCCATAGCTCTTCGAAAATGTATTAACGACTCTTCCGGACTTCCTTCCATAAAATAAATAATAGCCATATTGTTGTAGACATGGGCTGCTCCTGAAAGATTATCAGTCTCTTCATACAACTTCATTGCTTCTTTGTAGAAAATTTTGGCCGTATCAAGGTAGCCTGTTTCCTGGTAAATTGTACCTAGATGATTGTAAGCCAGAGCGATACCTCCAATATCATTGGATTCTCGAGCAATTGCCAAAGCTCTTAAGTCATATTCTAGAGCTTTTTCATTATCACCCATATCAGAATACAATTTCCCAATATTACTTATGGGACCACTTAAATATTCTGGATTTCCATTTATTTCTGCTTGTTCAATTGCCTGCATATAATAACCCAAAGATTGTTCTAAATCTCCTGTTCTATGGTATGCTGTTCCAATAAGGTTTAATGTATTACTCGCTTTATCATATTCTTTGAGGTCGAACCTTAAATCCAATGCTTTTTGAAAATAAATATATGACTCTTCCATTCTGACCATTTCCCTTAAGGCATAGCCAATCATATTAAATCCATCCGCTGTAAAAGAAACGTTGTCGGAGTTTTTTGCTTCTTGAAGTAAAAAATTAGCGTACAGGTGGGAGGAATCCAAACTAAATGGAATATACGCTTCAGATATATTCTTTAACACAGATAACCTTGCAGTATCTTCAGTATAATCCAATAATTGCAATAAACTATCCAATTTACTTCTATTAGCTTGAGCCTGAAGCTTGATAGTATTTAACAGAAATAGTAAACAAATTAATATATACTTAAATGAAGACACTCTATATTTTGCAATAATTGAAATATAAAATTTCTGGTTTCTATCAAAAATACAACTAATATTGGGTTGACAATTGTTTAGTTATAATTATATTTTTTTATGCAACATTATATTTTATTTTCCGTTGTTTACTAGAACCACAAGCACCTTACACTAAATTTCTTGACTTACAGATTCCTACTGAAAAAGTTTCAGTGGGATAATATTTATTAATTATAATTGTAACGAATTACCTATTTTAAGTTATTCCTATAGAACCGAGGAAATAGCAGTAGTAAAAACCGCAATTAATAAAAATCCAAGCTCGCTAATGCAGGGAAAAAGTATCTATCATCAGTCTCAAAAGCAATTATTGTCAGAAAACGATATTGTTGAAGCTGCAAAAAAGGATCCTAAGCAATTCGAAGCACTTTACAAAAAGTACTACGAACAGATCTTTAGATACATACATCAGCGAATGGATGATAAGGAAATGGCATTTGACATTACCTCTCAAGTATTTTTAAAGGCAATGATAAATTTGCCAAAATACAAATACAAAGGAGTTCCTTTTTCATCTTGGTTATATAGAATTGCAATGAGTGAAGTTTATCAATCTTTTAAGGATAAGAAATCAACTCGAACTGTAAATGTAGACACGAGTAATGTTGAAGACATTATAGAGGAAGTGGAGCAAGATAACACAGGAGAAATGAGACAAGCCCTTTTAGAAGTAATTGGTGATTTACCTGAAGTTGAGCTACAAATTATTGAAATGAGGTATTTTGAAAAGCGTTCGTATCGTGAAATTGGGGATATTCTTGGGATGACTGAGAATAATGCGAAAGTGAAGGCTTATCGAATCGTTGAAAAACTCAAAAAGAGTTTTTCTATGAGAAAAAGTTACAACTATGAAAAAGAAAATTAACATTGACAGAGACCCAATTAATGTAGAGGAGATAGCGTCAAGAATGAATTTCAATCAACTCTTGACAAATTTCCCTGGATACATAAAACTTCCTTTTTATAAAACAGGATGGTTTATTACAACAGTTGCATGTGTTGCTGTTTTAGTAACCGTTACTGCTATACTATTTTCAAACAACAATACTAAGGAAGTTATAGTTAGCGCCTCTCCTCCTATTGCGACAGAGAGTATTATTACTTATGATGAAGATACGCCATGTATAAACCCGCCAATTAAAAAATTGGATATTCAACCCAACTCTTATTATTTTGAAAATGAAGTTGGCGGTAAATTTATACACAGCTCGGGCAGTACTATAGCCATTCCAAAAAATGCGTTTGTAGATATTAATGGCAATTCATTGAACGGAGAAATTGAACTCCGATACAGGGAGTTTCACGACCCAATAGACTTCATACTATCAGGCATTCCAATGACATATGACAGTGCAGGAACCGAATATACTTTCGAGTCTGCCGGAATGATAGAAATTTATGGATATCAAAATGGCAAACCCATCGAATTAGTAGATGGTAAGCCGATTCGTATAGAAATGCATCCAAAAGATGGTTCGAGTAGGTTTAACCTATATGAGTTGGACACTTCTTCTGGAGAATGGGAGTATAA
>Ga0315315_10005578_pt1 | contig 11618 bp, 10 predicted proteins | sample M140m3416metaG_FD_203699 | JGI IMG/M metagenome (GOLD analysis project Ga0315315, IMG submission 203699) | Ammonia-oxidizing marine archaeal communities from Monterey Bay, California, United States - M1 40m 3416 | ecosystem: Environmental > Aquatic > Marine > Intertidal zone | place: USA... | reverse complement strand
CTTCAACTTCGCCAAGCCAACGGAAGAAAGATTTTACGGCAGAGAGTTCACGAGAGAGCGTGCGGGCACCGACACCGCGACGACGCTCAAAGACCATCCATGCGCGCATGTCAGCAATTTTTATTTTTCCAAGCTTTGCTTTACCTAGATCGCTACCAAAGTGGTGGGAGAGGAACCCAATGAAACCAGCTACATCACGCCGATAAGCCTCAACCGTCTTGTCGGATGCGCCATGTATGGCAGCAATGCTCGTAAGCCAGCGTTGCAAGAGGTCAAATGCGCCATTGGAGGCGTACATTATCTAAGCCAGCGGCGCAGAACGCGTTCAAACGCACTTGCGAAAAATACCAGTAGGTCTGCGCCTTTTTGTGGGGTGAATTGTTCGGTGTATACAGAACCAAGCACTAACATGGCGGGGAGATTGCCTTTGCCGAGATCAAGACGAAGCAGTGCTTCGGAGCTAACTTCGTAAGCGGCTTCACCAAAAAGGATTGGATCTGCGTCTTCAATGGCACGCAGGGTCACAGGACGCACTGTGGTCGAACGCCCATGTGTGATGTATTCAATGACCGAACCCGGCACGCAGAAACAGACGCCTGAACCAAATTCTTTTTCCAGACTTTCTTCCATTTCTGGAGTGGCGCTTGGTGTTTCGAGAACCAACCGAGCGGTAGTGACGTTTAAGATTTGAGCCAGTTCACCTTTGAGCAATTCCAAAAAATCTGAAAAAGTGTTTGGTTCCAAAATCGCAAGCGTTGCGCGGTGAATTTGGTTTGTGCTAGCGAGGTTATCATAGGCTGCAGCTATAACATGGCGATGTGTGTCTTCTAGACGATCAAGCCGTCCCTCTAGTCGCTCAAGTGCGATTGTGCGCAGATCGACCACATTTTTACCACGCGCTTCCTCATCTGCCGAAATAAGCGCACGCATCATATCGCGGTCTTCTAGGACTCGATTTGGATCATTTATAATCTGTTTTCGGACTGTGTCCTGCGGTTTAGCATGCTCTGTCATTCGTTACGCCTTGTTTTCTGGGCGTTACAGGATCTTTTGTCCTGTCTTTGCCCAATCCTTCATGAATGCATCTAAACCTTTATCGGTCAGCGGGTGTTTTGCAAGGTTTTGTAACACATTTGGTGGCGCAGTTACCACATCTGCGCCAATTTTAGCACAATCGGTGATATGGTTTGCGTTGCGTATCGAGGCTGCGAGGATCTCTGTCTCAAAATTGAAGTTGTCGTAAATAGTGCGAATGTCTTCGATTAATTCTAATCCATCTATATTAATATCGTCCAAACGACCGATGAATGGAGAAATGAACGTTGCGCCCGCTTTGGCGGCTAAAAGTGCTTGGTTCGCAGAAAAGCAAAGTGTTACGTTTACCATTGTGCCTTCTGATGACAGAGTTTTGCAAGTTTTTAGCCCGTCCCATGTTAGGGGTACCTTGACGGCGATGTTTCCAGCAATCTCGGCCAATTTACGGCCTTCTTTAATCATCTCATCGTATTCTATTGCGACCACCTCTGCGGAAACAGGGCCTTCGATCATATCACAGATTTCTTTCGTTACTTCGAGTATGTCGCGGCCTGATTTCATGATCAGGGAGGGGTTCGTTGTAACCCCATCAACAAATCCGAGGTCGTTCAATGCTGCGATTGCTTCTACATCTGCGGTGTCGACAAAAAATTTCATGGTGAATGCCCTCAGTTTAGGTTGTTTTCTTGCACCCCAAGGGTGCGAATGACATGTTATTGTTTAAAGCAACATGCCTTAAATGAGAACCCTATCATCGTGACGCAATTTCCTGATCAAAGGTATTATGAGGCCGGACAACTGGTAGCGGTTCTGACAATGCAGCCTTTGGATCGTTTCTTGGATTACAAGGCACCCGCTGGCGGCGTTTTTAAAGGAGCTTTTGTGGAGGTGCCTTTGGGACCGCGTAAGGTGATTGGCGTGGTGTGGGGCAAAGGTTCTGGGGGCTATGACCCCAATAAAATCCGCTCGATTATTGGTTTGGTTGACGTGCCGCCCATGCGAGAAGAACTGCAGGTGTTTCTTGGTAAGGTGGCGGATTATACCTTGACAGCGATGTCTTCGATGCTGCGCTTGGCTACACGTGCGCCAGGACTGACCGACCCGCCTGGAATGCGCAAAATTTATGGGCTTGGATATAAGGAGCCTGACCGCATGACGCCTGCGCGTAAAAAAGTCCTGCGAGTTTTGAGGGATCATGTTGGATTGCGGTTCACAGCGTCTGAATTGGCGCAATTGGCAGGAGTGACTTCGTCTGTGATCAAGGGCCTGACGGCGCAGAGCGTGTTATTGGAATATGAAACCCCACGCGATGTGGCATATCCGTGTTTAAATGTGACGATGGGCAGGAAAGTGTTAACGACTGATCAAGCCAGGGTTGGTGAGGTTTTGCGTGGAAAGGTTGCTGCGAATTCTTATTCCACGTCTTTGCTTAAGGGTGTCACTGGGTCTGGCAAAACAGAGGTTTATTTAGAAGCAGTGGCGGAGTGCCTTGTGCAAGGACGGCAATCGTTGGTCTTGTTGCCAGAAATTGCTTTGACTGTGGAATTTTTGGATCGTGTAGAAGAACGATTTGGTGCGCGGCCAGCGGAGTGGCATTCCGGTATAAGCGTCACTGAGCGGCGAAGGTGCTGGCGCATGGTTGCTGAAGGTCGGGCACAGCTGGTGGTTGGTGCGCGGTCTGCTCTGTACTTACCGTTTCAGAATTTGGGTCTCATCGTAGTTGATGAAGAGCATGACCCTTCCTACAAACAAGAGGATGGCGTCTTGTACAACGCACGAGATATGGCGGTGTTACGAGCTTCGATTTGTGATGCATCTGTGATTTTGGCATCTGCCACACCATCGTTGGAAAGCTGGGCGAACGCAGTGTCGGGGAAATATGAACGGCTCGATCTTGTAAAGCGCTTTGGGGCGGCGGAATTACCGGAAATGAAGCTGATCGATCTGCGAAGTGAAGAGCTGGATACCAGACATTGGATATCAAAGCCCTTGGCGCGCGAGGTGTTTGCGCGGCTGGACCGTGGGGAGCAATCTTTACTTTTTTTGAACCGTCGCGGTTATGCGCCGGTGACGGTATGCAGGGCTTGTGGGTTTCAAATTGGCTGTGACGATTGTGATGCTCGGATGGTGGAACATAGATTTCAGAAGCTGCTTATTTGTCATCAGTGCGGTGAGAAGAAGTCAATGCCAGAGAAATGCCCAAGCTGTAATGTTGAGGGAAAATTGGTGGCCGTTGGTCCTGGTGTTGAGAGGTTGGCTGAAGAGGCCGAGACGCGGTTCGAAGGAGCAAGAGTTTCTGTTTTGTCGAGCGACATGCATATGACTGCACGGAATTTGAAGGAACGGATCAAATCTATCGCTGAGGGTGAAGCGGACATCATCATTGGGACGCAGTTGGTCGCAAAAGGGCATAATTTTCCCTTGCTAACCTGTGTTGGGGTAATTGATGCAGACCTAGGGTTGCAAGGGTCTGATCTGCGGGCTGCTGAGCGCACGTTTCAGTTGATCCGCCAGGTGGCGGGGCGAGCGGGTCGTGCAGATAAAAAGGGCACAGCTTTTATTCAGACGCTGCAGCCTGAACATCCCGTTATTCAGGCGATCCTTTCGGGTGAAGAAGAAGAATTTTGGGCCACTGAAGCTGCTCAGCGCGAGATGGCTGGTGTCCCGCCGTATGGACGTATGGCAGGCGTTGTCGTGTCCGGACCTGATTTGGCTTCAGTAGTTGGCCTGGCGGAGCACATGGTGCGTAATGCGGAACCTTTGCTGCGGATCAATGCTGAGATTTTTGGTCCAGCACCCGCGCCAATTGCGCGGGTGCGTGGGCGGCATCGTGTGCGTATCTTGGTCAAAGTGGCGAAAGGAGTTGTGATCCAGCCTGCGCTGGCTGATTGGTATGCGGGCTTAAAGCTACCCTCGAAAGTGCGTGTGAGCATAGATATCGATCCACAAACGTTTTACTAGATATAATGGTTTTGTGACTTGCGCTCGCCTCGGATACTTTGGCCAAAGGAACAGGAGTTTGGCGCTAGCGTGCATTACCACTTTATCAGGGTGGTGGGTAGCGCTACATATCGTCAAAGAGGTGAAGGAAGACAAATGATTACGCGGATTAAACCACAACCAGGAGTGATGGATATTGAGCTTTATGTGAGCGGTAAAGGCCACATCAAAGGAAAATCAAACACTGTTAAGTTGTCTAGTAACGAGAACCCGTGGGGGGCGTCTAAGGATGCGAAGCAGGCATATCAATCTTTGGCTGGAGAATTGCATGTTTATCCATCGTCTGACCACGTAGCGCTGCGTACTGCGATTTCTGAAGTGCATAATGTCGACGTAAAGCGAGTGATTTGTTCAAACGGATCGGATGAGTTGATTTCGCTTTTGTGCCAAGCTTATGCGGGCGCAGGCGACGAGGTTTTGTTCACTGAACATGGGTTTTTGATGTATAAACTGTGTGCACAAGGTGTGGGTGCGACACCTGTGGCGGTCCCTGAGATGGAGCGGTGCACGGACGTAGATGCAGTATTGGCCGTGGCCAATGAGAACACTAAGCTAGTTTTTATTGCAAATCCAAATAATCCAACAGGCACGATGATCCCTGAACAGGACGTGGCACGGTTGGCGGATGGGTTGCCAAATCACACGTTGTTGATTTTAGATGGGGCTTACGCTGAGTTTGTTGACGGATTTGATGGGCATGCCAGCTTGGTTGATGATCGTGACAATGTGTTCATGACGCGAACGTTTTCAAAGATTTATGGACTGGGTGGATTGCGGCTCGGCTGGGGTTACGGTCCTGCGGACATCGTGAATACTTTGCATCGGATACGCGGGCCCTTCAATGTTAATGCTAGTGTGCTGGCGGCTGGTGAGGCAGCGGTGCTGGACACGGATTATACTTCTAAGTGTCGTAAGACGAATGCGAAGTGGTCCGAGTTCTTGCGTAAAAAGCTGCGGGGCATGGGTATTGCGTGTGATGCAAGCCAAACAAACTTTGTGCTCGCACGCTTTGGGTCTGAGGCAGAGGCAGACGCTGCGGATAAGGCGCTTAGTGATGCAGGGTTGTTGGTGCGAGCGGTAAAAAGTTATGGCTTGGCGGAGTGTTTGCGCATCACTGTCGGTAAGGGCGCGGATTGCAAGCGTGTGGTTTCGGTGCTGCAAGAATTCAAAGATGGATGGATCGCATGACGCAGATTTACAACAAGGTTGCGTTGATTGGGCTGGGCTTGATTGCTGGTTCTATCGCGTTGGCAATGAAACGGGCCGGGTTTTCAAGTGAAATCCGTGGCCACGCGCGCTCAAGAGAAACGCGGGATGCAGCGCTTTCATTAGGGCTGGCGGATTCGGTATTCGAGACGGCGGTAGAAGCCGTTAAGGACGCAGATTTGGTTGTGTTGTGTGTCCCTGTAGGCATCATGGGCCATGTCGCTGCCGAGATTGCGCCTTCGCTGAAGGCTGGTGCGGTGCTTTCAGATGTGGGGTCAGTAAAGGCCAAAGTGATCGAGATGGTAAGTGGGCATATTCCTAAAGATGTGCATTTCATTCCTGCGCATCCAATTGCGGGAACAGAGAACTCTGGCCCAAAGGCGGGCTTTGCTGAGCTTTTTGATGGCAAGTGGACTATTCTAACACCTTTTGGCGATGTTGTAGCTGAAGAAGTGGCTAAGTTGAGCACTTTCTGGGAAAAACTGGGTGCGAAGGTGGATGTTATGGAGCCAGAGCGCCATGATCTGGTGTTGTCAGTGACGAGCCACGTGCCGCATTTGATCGCTTATACTATGGTAGGTGTTGCTGATGACCTGGAACGGGTTACTGATAAGGAAGTAATCGAGTTTTCGACGGGTGGGTTTCGGGACTTCACCCGGATTGCGGCTTCTGATCCGACTATGTGGCGAGATGTATTTTTGAACAACAAAGAAGCAACATTGGATGTTTTGGGACGCTTCACGGAAGAGTTGTTTGATTTGCAGCGGGCCATTCGGCGCGGTGATGGTGAGCAGTTATTCGAACATTTTACACGCACACGGGCTATTCGGCGCAGCATCATTGAGGCGGGCCATGATACTGCGGCAGATGACTTTGGTCGCTCTGGGAAAAAAAACTATTAGCCGCCTTTATAGGATATACGAAGAGCACCTTTCTGAATACTGTGAGATTTATTTTGACGGATGAACCGGTTTTTTTAAGGTGTGGTTAGTGAAGCCCACCCAAAAGGTTGGCTTTAGAATGGATTAACACGTTAGCCTTAATGCCGTTTAAAATTTTAGTTGACCCTAGCCCTGCTTGACGGGACCGCCTCCGGATAAATCTATGGATTAAGCCGAAGTGTTGGTGCACGGCCAATTGGAATTGGGCCGAGTGAGACAAATCCTTTTTTGAAGGAAAGTGGTGCGTCGATTGTGTTTGGGTTGCCAGATAGCCGTGCGAGTAGGCCGAGGCTACCTTCCAGGGCACTTTGCAATTCGGTAGGGATGGCGCCCGCATTAACACCGATCGAAATCATTTCTTTCCAATTTTTCGCGCGGACAGAGATTTTTCCAGTGGGTACACCTACGTTATCAAAGGTTACATTGCCCGTGGCCTCGAAACTCATTTCGCCCCAAGTGACCAAAAAATCCTTGATTGCAATTACTTTGAATTCTGGCTTTTTGCTTTCGATCGAGCGACGGTTCCATGAGGCGTCAAAGCCGGCGGTGATATTCATGCGCATGGTTTCAAATATGTTGGGCAATTGGCTATTGGGGTCGATAAGTCTAGTGAAAATGCGAGCAGGCTTCACGGCGTTCGCCTGAAAGAAAATGTCATGGGAATTCTCAACACCAGCAGTTTGGCGTGTGGCCAGTTTTGCTGACTTAATTTCTGAGGTCCAGCCTTCGGTAGATGTCAGCGTCACATTTGACATTTCACCTGTCAATGCGTCTAGGGTAAAATCGCTGTTGGTCGAAAACTTGATGCTTGAGCGTATAACGTCGGATTGCACAATGATGCGCTGGTTTGGTGTGGAAACAACATGCTCTGGAGGTAGGACGGCAATTACGTGGTTGGGTTTGTAGCTAAGCATAAGGACTTGCAGGCTTGGCGTTTTCCAAGACCAGCCTGATTTGGGATCTGCAAGGTTAAGGTTTGTAATCTTAGTATCAAAGCGGCTGGGGTAACCTTGAACAACTAAGCTATCATAATCGGCGACCCATCCTGCAGCACGCCGTTCATCGAACCATTTTGCCAGACCTGATTGTTGCGTGGATGATCCAAAAAACCAATAGCTGGACCAACCAACTGTGATGACGATCAAAAGGCTAAAGAACGTGCGAACCATGGGCGTTACCCCTTTTCATTTCTCTTTGTGGCGGTTTATAGCAGTTTGAAATAGGGTGGCTAGTGATGAATATAACCGATGGTTTTTGGGTATTTGGTTACGGATCTTTGATGTGGCAACCTGAGTTCGACTTTACCGAACGTCAAATTGCCCGCATATTTGGGTTTAACCGCAGTTTTTGTATGTGGTCTATCCATCATCGTGGCACGGTTGATAATCCGGGTTTGGTGCTGGCTCTTGACGCTTTAGAGGGCGCATTTTGTGATGGGGTGGCATTTTTTGTACCGCCGGAAACGGCGCGAGTAACAATAGATTACCTGCGTGAGCGAGAGTTAATTTCTTCCGCATATTTGGAAAAAATCCACCCCGTTACATTGCGCGCTGGTAGAGTTATAGAATGTGTGGCCTATATGATCGACCCTGACCACGAGCAGTATTGCGGTGGCATGGCGCTTGAAGAGCAAGCTCAGGTGATTGCAAAAGCTGTTGGGGGTCGTGGGCCCAACTTCGAATACTTGTATCATACGGCGGAGCATTTGGCAAAGATTGGGTTGCGTGATCAAGATTTGGATTGGTTGGCTGATAGGGTTCGCACCTTATCAGCCTGATGTAAAAGTAATTGGTTCGACTGTAACGTTCATGCCTTTTGCAGAACAGATGCGAACGGTATCTCCTGTCGCCGAGGATTGCCCTACCGCCCAAGTGGCCTGCCAGCGCATACCTTCGATCTCAATGGCGCCAGAGTTGGAGCCTGCGTGATAATCGAGAACCGTAGCTGTGCGGCCAACCAAATGGTTGGAGCGTTTGTTGAGAGTGATGTGCACTGCGCCGCCATCACCAAACCGTTGCATGCCCCAGCGCCCTGCGAAAGTGACTGCAATTGACAACGCTGCGAAAAGTGCAATCTGGAGTTCACCCGAAATTGTTGGAAACAGCGCGTTAATGACTGCCATAATCAAGGTTGCAAGCGCTACCCAAATCAAAACGGCAGTACCTGTAACCATTTCCAGTGCTCCGAGCGCAAACGCCGCGGCAACCCACCACCAAGAAGATAGTCCTTCAAGTACATCTAAAAAAGGCATGTTTCCTCCTTATGATTTATCACCTGTCACTGCTTTGGCAATGTCTGCGATGCCACCGATGGAACCGATCAAGGACGAAGCTTCTAATGGGATCATCACAGTTTTTGCTGATGAGCTAGAGGCGACATCACGCAGGGCTTCGGTATATTTTTGAGCCACAAAGTAGTTCACAGCTTGCACGTCGCCTGCAGCAATCGCGGCGGACACCATTCGGGTAGCTTCTGCTTCGGCTTGGGCCTCGCGTTCACGGGCTTCAGCGTCTAAGAATGCAGCCTCTTTACGGCCCTCAGCTTCGCGAATTTGCGCTTCACGTAAACCTTCTGCCTTAAGAATTGCAGACTGTTTCTCACCTTCTGCTTGAAGAATTTCTGCACGTTTGTCGCGTTCGGCTTTCATTTGGCGAGCCATCGCTTCCGAAATATCTGGTGGTGGTGCGAGATCTTTGATTTCTACCCGCGTTACTTTAATACCCCAAGGTGTTGCGGCTCCATCGATCACAGACAGTAGTTTCGCGTTTATAATTTCTCGGTTGGACAAGCTTTCATCGAGGTCCATTGAGCCAACAACTGAACGGATGTTGGTTTGTGTTAGGTTTGCAAGTGCACGATATAAATCGCGTACTTCATAAGCGGCGGCAGCTGCATCTACGACTTGATAGAAGGTCACGGCATCAGTGACCACCATTGCGTTATCGCGGGTGATTACCTCTTGGCTGTCGATGTCCAAGACGGTTTCCATCATGTTAATTCTTGCACCAATTTTATCCATGATCGGGATTAAAAAGCGCAAACCTGGGGACAGGGTGCGGGTGTAGCGTCCAAACCGTTCCACAGTCCATTCCTCACCTTGTGGAACGGAGCGCACCATCATAAAGATTAAAACTACGGCAAAAATGAAAATTGCGATTGCCATTGTTCCAACGGAATCGAAACCTAGTAGTCCCAAAGCGTTTCCTCCAAAAGTGAGTTAATACAGGGATTGTTGTAGATTTTTGATGAGATTTACAATGGTGTATTTAGAGATATTGGCTGTAATTTTGCGTTTGGCATAAATCGAGGGACACAGTAGAGTACGCTCGAGCAAGCATCAGGCAAAACATAATGTTAAAGGCAGATTACAAATCAGAACCGCACTTTACCCAACCGGTGCGGCAGATCCTCATGATGCTGATGTTTGTCGTGATCGTGGCAATTGGTGCGTTTTTATCTCATCAGTCTTTGTTGCCGATTTTCATGGCGAACATGTATCTGAATGGCTTCATCATGCTAGTGTTTGGCTTTGGCATCTTGGCCTGTTTTTGGCAGGTATTAACCTTGGTCAGTTCTGTCAGCTGGATCGAAGGCTTCGTTCTTGATCGACCTGGACACGAGTTTGTGGATCCACCAGGCTTATTGGCCCCATTAGCACATTTGTTGCGCAAACGTGGTGCGCGTACGTCGCTTACGTCGAGCAGCACACAAAGCATTCAAGACAGTGTTGCGACACGGCTGGATGAGGGGCGAGAGATTACGCGGTACGTAATTAATTTGCTAATTTTTCTTGGACTTTTAGGAACGTTCTTTGGTTTGGCAACAACGGTACCCGCCGTCGTGGACACGATTCGATCACTTGCGCCTCAAGAAGGCAGCAGTTCCATGGATGTTTTTGGCAACTTGATGACGGGGTTGGAGCGGCAGTTGGGTGGTATGGGTACGGCATTTGGGTCTTCGCTGCTTGGTCTTGCAGGGTCGTTGGTTATCGGTTTGCTCGATTTATTGGCGGGTCGGGGGCAGAACCGCTTTTACCGTGAGCTGGAAGAGTGGTTGTCTTCGATCACGCGAATTGGGATTGCCATGGGGGAAGGCGCTACAGGTTCAGTCGAGAATCTTGCCATCACGGACATGCTGGAGCACACAACCTATCAAGTGAAAAACCTACATGACTTACTGAGTCAAAGTCATGAGAGGAGTGATGAAACGGACAAGCGGTTGGATAGGTTAACGCAATTGGTGGAACGGTTGGCTGACAGTACGGCACAAATGCATGGAAGTGATGATAGGCTGGTTGAACAAATCGCTTTTGGTCAGAAACAGCTGATTGATACTCTTGGCAACAAAGAGAATGATGAGGTTTGGGATGCAGAGGCCAAGATGCGGCTGCGCAACATTGACATTCAACTTTTGCGAATTCTTGAAGAAATGACCACAAGTCGCCAAGAAATTTTCAGTGATTTGCGGAGTGATTTGTTAGGGCTGACCTCAACACTACGCAAGGCGATTGGGGTTACCAAAAACTCCGGTGATAAGGTATAGATTATGGCCTTGAACCGCCGTGCTGCAAATCGTTTCTCAGCAAATATCTGGCCTGGTTTCGTAGATGCAATGACGGCACTGCTTTTGGTGCTGATGTTTGTACTTACCATTTTTATGGTAGTTCAATTTGTATTGCGTGACACGATTTCGGGGAAGGATGAAGAATTAGATGCACTGACGTCAGAGTTGTCAGGTTTAGCAGCAGCTTTGGGGTTAGAGCAGGCTCAGTCAGCGCAGTTGTCTGGCGCTGTAACGGCCCTTACAGCCACATTGGAAGCAGCACGTGGTGAGGCTGAGGCGCAAGCAGCATTGATTGCAAGTTTGTCTAAGCAGTCTGAAAATCAAGCCTTACAAATAGCTGATTTTGAGGAAAAGGTTGCGTCTTTACTCGCGCAAAAAAATGATCTGACTAGAAATCTGGAACAAACTCAATCAAAGGTTGTGGTGCTTACGAGAGAAGCAGCAACAGCCGTGGAGAGAGAAGCAAATCTGGTAGATCAAAACCGTATTCTATTGGCAGATAAGGATGCGTTGGAGCAGGCGAAGCTAGCTGTAATTTCGGAAAAAGAAGCGTTGAAATTGGCGCTTGCACAAGCGAGGGATGAAATTGATGTCAGTGTGGAAGCGTCCCGTTTGGCGGCGGCTCGCCGGGAGGCGTTGGAGGCACTAATCTCGGATTTAAGAGCGGATGTTACCGAAAAAGAAGGTTCGTTAGCCGAGACGTTGGCCCTGTTGGTGCAATACCAAACAGATTTGGATGGTACGCAGGTGTCGTTGAGTGCGGCGCTGGATGAAATGGAAACGTCCGCGGTGGAGCTGTCGGAAACGCAAAAAAGTTTGCGTGAAACGAAGCAAATTTTGGCAGAGAAGCGGCTAACTGAGGAACAATTGCGC
>Ga0315315_10005575_pt1 | contig 11620 bp, 7 predicted proteins | sample M140m3416metaG_FD_203699 | JGI IMG/M metagenome (GOLD analysis project Ga0315315, IMG submission 203699) | Ammonia-oxidizing marine archaeal communities from Monterey Bay, California, United States - M1 40m 3416 | ecosystem: Environmental > Aquatic > Marine > Intertidal zone | place: USA... | reverse complement strand
ATCTAGTCCACTGCTTAAAGGTAAAATTATGTCATGGGATAAATTTTTAAACCTTACATTTATAGAATTTAAAAAAGCTTTATTCCAGTCTTCATAATCTGTTTTGAATTGCTCAAGGTTAAATTTGTAGTAGTTAGAGGATATTTCTAATTTATTATTTTTAAGATTTAGAACTCCAAAACTATTTGCATGTAGTTTATTAATAGTACTAAATTCTTCTTCTTCTAATGCAATTTTATATGATGAGAATCCAAATTTTCCATTTTCTTGTGAATAAAATAATGGCTTTGTTCCAAATACATCTGTCGTAAAAAATATTTTTTTTACGTCTGTATCATATATTACGATTGCAAACTCACCATCAAGATGCTTAACGAAGTCAAAACCGTATCTTTTATAGCTGTCAATAATTGCAAATACATCTGAACTATAGTCACCAAGTTCTTTGTAATTATAGATTTCTCCGTTGAATACAACTGTGATATGTCCATCCGAAACAGGCTGGGGCGTAAAGTCTCCAGTCAAGCTTAAAAGGGTGTGAGTAAACTTTATCTCATTAATATTTTTTGTTCCCGTATGGTCTGGTCCGCGGTGTTCCAGAAACGAACACACTCCGCGTTCATGATCTAAATCTGAATCTGTTACTAAAAAACCGCACATATTAATTTATCTTTCTGTATATATAATTATTCTAAATCTAGGAAGAAGTAAATTTAGGTTTAAATATATTTATAATATACCTAAAAAGTCTATAGCCATTATCTATTTTCTTTCTTTATAAATTCTTGATTTTTCAAAAAAAATTCTTTATAACAAGAGAGAACTATTACGTATAAAGTAACCATTATATAACTATAGACTAATAGGTATAATAAGAATTCGGGCGCTTAGCTCAGTCTGGCAGAGCGCTTCCCTTACAAGGAAGAAGTCACAGGTTCAAATCCTGTAGCGCCCACAAGGGTTTTTCGACAATTTATCCTATTAAAAATAAATTCCTAAAATTATCAAGGAAATTGTAAAAACTATTAAGTTCTTTAGCCATTGCCATATTCTGATTAATAAAAATTAATTTATTATATTTCGAAACATCAAATAATCTTAATAGCCTAAGTGCCTTCATAGGCATTCTTTGAATAAAGAAAAAAACGGTTATTTAATATATATCAGCTATGTAAAATGAACTAAAGATATGAAAGTAACAATACTCATACCAATATTTAATGAAGAAAATACAATCATTGAGATATTAAATAGGGTAAATTCTGAAAAAAACAATGAAACAGAAATGGAAATCATTGTTGTTGATGATTGTTCAACAGATAATTCTAAAAACTTATTAAATGAAAATAGAGATTTGTTTAGTAAGTTAGTTGAACTCGATAAAAATCTTGGCAAAGGTGGAGCAGTAAAAGAGGGTTTAAAAAATGCGACAGGTGATTATGTATTATTTCAGGATGGAGATTTAGAGTATAGTCCTAAAGACTACGGGAAAATATTTAGAATGCTTCATCAATTCAAAGCGGACATTGTTATCGGTAGCCGATTTCTTTCACCTGAATATACAAGAGTGCATTATTTTTTCCACAAAGTTGGAAACAAGACTATCACACTGTTATTTAATTTATTATACAACACTACGTTCACAGATATTTATTCATGTTACTTTTGCTTCAGAAGGGATTTGGTAAATCCAAATAAATTGAAAAGTAATGGTTGGGCTCAGCAAGCTGAGATATTGGGCCAAGCTGTAAAATCCTCAAAAGTTTACTATGAAGTACCTATCTCATACTCAGGCAGAACGTTCGTTGAAGGCAAAAAAATTAAAGGACGACACGCTATGGGTGTTATTTTAATGATAATTAAAAAAAGGTTATTTTAATTTAATAAATTCGCTATTTTGAAAATGCAGTTTATTATTTTTCTTTATTAAATCAAAAAAATTCCAAGCTAAGACAAGTACGTAATCATATTCAGCTGGCTTAACAGCGTCAATATTTTTTATTTGTATATCTGTTCCTGGAATAAATTTATTCTGTTTCAGTGGATTTTCATCAATTGTGTATGTGAAATCCTTATCACTCAGACCAAAATAATTTAAAATCGTTGTAGCTTTTGCGGGAGCACCATAGCCAATAATTTTCTTATTTTCTAATTTTATTTTATTTATCATTTCAAGAGAATGTTTCTTTGTATCTTCAACTTTTTCTGCGAACTCTAAATATGTTTCGTACTCATCAAGTCTATTTTTCTTTTCGATGTTTATGTACTTGCTTACGCTCTCGTGGATTTTTTTATCTTTATTCTTTGTAGCATAAACTCTCAGAGAACCACCATGTGTATCTACTTCTTTTACTTTATATACCTTCATTTTTGAGTCTTCGAAAAAATTTATTATTGCTAGTAAGCACCAATAATTTACATGTTCGTGATATATATTATCAAAAGTCAAATCTTTTAATGTCTTGAGTAAATACTGAATTTCGAAAATAAATTCGCCATTTGTTTTCAAAAGATCTTCAGTATTTTTTAAAATATCTTTAAGTCCATCACCATGTGCGAAGACATTAAAAGCTGTAACAACGTCAGCTCTACCATGCTTTTTAATTATTTTATTAACTGTTTTACTACTAAAGTACTCTGGCAGAGTTTTAAGCTTTTTTGAATTAGCAATTTTGGCTACATTTTTTGCAGGCTCAACTCCGATTGCATTTATACCTAGATTTTTTAACGGGTCAAGGAATATACCGTCATTACTACCTATATCAACAACAACAGATGTATTTTTTAGTTTTAAGTCATATTTTAACTCTTTAGCTATTTCAACAAAGTGCTCTCGAAATTGTTGAGACGTAGATGATAAGTAAAAATAATTATCAAACATTTTCTCTGGAGGAACAACAACACTTAATTGAGAATTAGAACACTGTTTACAAAAATTTAAGTCAAGAGGATAAAGATCATTTGAATCACTCTTTTTATTATTTAGATTATTTGCAAGTGGAGATAGACCAAGTGATAAGTAATGATTAAAACCTCCTCCACAAACCCTACAACTTGTTACGTAGCTATCGATTAAATTATAAAATAGTTTTTCATCTACAAGTTTGTAAGGAATTGTGTGAGTTACCCCATAGTTTTCATGCTCCCTTTCACCGTTTACTAAATTTAAAAAAATTGAATCCTCTAAGAAAACCATTGTGTGTGCAACATATGGAGGTATGGTTGAGAGATCACCTTCATTGATAAGCCTTGTTTCAACTACGGAGCTCTTATCAGACAAATCTTTCGTTACACTTATATAACTTCCTTTTATTAGTAAACATTTCTGGGTTTGAATTGGGTGATAATGATTTCCTCTTACAGTTTCTTTTTTTGACTCAACATAACCAATCATATTTATTAAATCATCAAAATAATAATTTGAAATTATACCTCTATCATCTATAAAATTATCTGCACCAATCTCAACCTCTTCATTAGTCGTAATTATCTCTCTATCCTTCCAAGACTCAACCATTTCTTCAATTGATTTCTCAACATTATATAAAAATTCAAATCCTGCATCCTTTATTTTTGTGTTTGATAAAGAGTATCCTTTATTAGGAACACTATCTTTGGTATTTACTATCTGAATACGTTTATTTACTTTTTTACAAATATCAGCAACTTGTTTCACAGTTAAATTCTCATTTACGCAGTTAAATATTTCATTTTTTATTTCGGCATTTTCTCCTACAAATTCCATACATCTTGCTACATCCTTTACAGACACAAGACTTTTTAGTTGATCTCCTCCAGAATATATTTTAATTTCTTTATCTAATGCAGTGAATTTAGAAAAAATATTTGTCATTATATTTATTCTTGTCGAATCAAAAGAGTTTCCATAAACTGAGCCGAGTCTCAAAATTATAAAGTTTCTCTCAGAAGCTATTAAATCTTTTTCTGATTTCACTTTCCCTTTTGCGTATTCTAGTGTGGGGTTAGGTTCTGCTTTTTCATTAATATTTCTTTTTACACTCTTAAGACCTTCAAAGACAACATGAGTTGAGGGAAATATAATCTTTGATTTATCTGAGGAGTATTTAATGATATTTTTCGTACCCTTTATTCCTACAGCTTTAACTTGGCTATCCCTTTTTTTATCAGTATCTTCTATAGTTGTTCCTACATCTGTAATTCCAGCTAGATGATAAATTAAATTGGCATTTCCAATATGTTTTTGTAAGTTACTTTCATCTAATATATCAAGTTGTTCAAATTTTATTCCCCATCTTTTTAATTGGCCTACTCTTTCAGAATAAAACTTATTGTCTAAAACAGTAATGTCAAAATCTCTTGATTTTCCTGAATATATCTTACAAAGCTCCATTCCAATATAGCCAAGACCACCTGTAATTATTACTTTTTTCATATATCTAACTTATAACTCTAACAGTATTGGAATATCTTTTTAGATTTTTAATTCGATATTATAAATTTAGTTTTGCTGTTGAATTCCTAAATATTTATAGACTACACTTATAAACTTACACTTTGAAATTTGATCTAAATTGTCTTCATTAATTCTTATTAATCTAGAATTTTGTTGTTCTTTTAAATGTTTTTCAATCAAATAGAAAATGTCTAATTATTATCATTTTTAGTAAGGATGTATGAGTATTAATCTTGTTTTATAAACACATTCAAAAATTGGTACGGATTTTTATAAAATTCTAAATTAAAATTATTTTGATAATATGTAGTATCAAGTTTCTTGTAATTAAGTTTATAGTCTGAAATAGCACAATTATAAGTATCTACTCGCTGAGGCTCACCGTAAATAATTTGCCTTGGATTACATATGATTACTCGTGGCTCTTCTTCGATCATTTTACTTATATGGTTAGTTGGAACTTTACCAAGGTTTATTAGTGTCTCCAACACTATTGGATCAAAGTGATTTGAAGGATGAACAACATATGAAAAATTAGGTCGCTCCAAATAATATAAAATAAGTAAATAATCCAATGCTAAGATATCCGAATCGGTATAGTCTTGTAAGTGATCGTTGATTTCTTCAGAAAGTTGATATAACGGATAATTATTTTGGGTTACTTCAGGACTCCGCAAATTTGATAAAGCGGGGTCAATAGATTTAGAAATAATTACCACAAATGCAATTGCAATAAAAATATAAACAATTTGGACATGATCTTTGTACTTAAATTTAAATATTAACAATGACACAAAAAATAAAAAATAAAACAAGTGATGGTAATAATTGTGACCAGCAATAAAATATAAGGCTATTGATACAAATAAACCAAAAAATTCTGGATCAGTTATTAAATTCTTATAATTTTTGTTTAAAATATATTCTCTTATAACTTCAAAACAAAAGAACAATAGCAACAGAATTAATGCTGTGAATAAAAATTTATCAAATTCATAATAACCTCTTATCCACACTTTTAATTCATAAAATGAACTCAGAGAGGCTGATGTATAGGCTAAAGGAAGTTGAATATAGTTTGATATATAAATATCAATAAGTCCTTTAAAATAATAAACAAAAATAAATAACAAATGGGGTAATAAAAAACCCGCTGAAAAATTTATAATTTTATTTATAATTTTTTTCTTTTTTATAATGTATGAAATACCAAAAGGGATTACGAATAAAACTGTCCCCTGGTTAATCAGAGTCGAGAGGCCTAAACATAAACCAACAAGTAGATTACGAGGTTTTGAGTTTTCTGCACTTATATTTATCAAATGTGCAATTGAAATAAATAAGAGACTATAAATCTCTGAGTACTCACTGACGTACCAGACTATTGACGTTAATAATATAAAAAAAATACCCGCCGCGAATGACAGAACATAATCTTTAGATTTACGATATGAGATGTTAAATAAAACATAAGCTATAAAAAGCAATATAAAATCATTAGCGATTCTAAAGTAAACGTAGCTATTATTTACAAGATTTGATATAAAATTATAAAAATAAAGAAACAAAGGACCTTTTGACTCCCACTGAGTTTCAAAGGGTAAAAATCCATTATTTATTTCTTGTGATGCAACTAAATATGAAGGTATATCCCATGAAATAACTTCAAAGTTTAGGTGAACATTCTGTGTAATTAACACAGATATAAGATAAGTAAAAAAAATGAGAATTCTAGAAGTTTTTTCACTCATTTCAAATAAACCCTTTTTCTCATATGTGGAGGAGTTCTTCTGAGATTTTATAAAAATAGTTTCAATTAGTAGAACAAAAAAAATGATACCAACACCTGCAAGGGTCGCTTGCTTATTGTTAGTAAATAAACTTGGAGCACTTAAAAAAATTACTAAAAGTACGGATAAAGACAATCTAGTTTTCATTTTTTGATTTTGGTAAAAATAAAGAAAATAAACATAATTTACAGTGTAACTGTTTTAATTCAAATGGTAATGTTGTTAATTAATGAGCAATCAAAAAAAATTTTGGATTCAGAATTTTGAAGAAGGGTATTACGACAAAGTAATACATAATGGTTTAACCTCTAAAAAAGGTCTTCAGTCAAATTGGCACAACTGCACATATTTAAAAGTAAAAAATCTCATAGAAAAAAGTGATATCCATCTAGATTATGCATGTGGCTCAGGAACATTTATTGGCAGATACCTTAATAATGACTCCACAGGCGTCGATATTTCTCCATTGCAAATTGAATATGCAAAGGAAAACTTTAGTAAAAGCGTTAATTTTTATACAGTTGAGGATTTTCAAAAAATGAATATGGCTAAGTTTGATGTAATTACAGTTCTGGGCCTCATTGAATTCTTATCCTTGGAGGAAACAAAAAAACTCACCACATATCTCACTGGAATGCTTAATGAGAATGGAAAGATTATTTTCACAACACCTAATTACTCATACTTCTTTCGATTTATCCAGAGTATTTCAAAGTACTTTAGCATCAAAGATTATAAAGATGTTGTTACACATAAATACACAAAAAATAATCTAACAAGATTGTTAAGTGAAGAATTTCCAAATACAGAAGTTAAAAGAATTGTCAATTTTGGAATATTTGCTTCCATTTTTAGTCATTCAAAAGGGTTATTTTTTGAAGGACTATTTGAAAAATTTTTTAAAGGAAAAGTTGGATTTATACTGTTAGCTGAAGTTAAAAAATAATTACATCCAGTACATAAAGCAGTTTCATTTAGAATACATTTATGAGCAAAATTCTTGAAATGAGTTTATCAATTATTCTTCCTACGCTCGATGAGAAAGAAAATTTAGAATTCTTGATACCAGAAATCAAAAAGGTTTTAGAAAAAAGCATAGTCAATACATACGAGATAATTGTGGTTGATGATAGTTCAAAAGATGGCACAGCAGAGTTTATAAAATTTTTAAACAAAGAAGATAGCCGAGTCAAATTAATAACTAGGAAAGAGGAAAAATCTTTACCTAAGTCTATTCATGAAGGCATAGTTTCTGCTAGATATCAATATGTTATGTGGCTAGATGCTGATGGATCTATGGATGCAGTTGCAGTTAAGAAGCTTATAAATGCTCAGTTAAGCTTACCAAACTCGGTAATTGTTGGTTCCAGATTTGTTCCTGATGGGGGATACAAAGGAATCCAAAAAAATGAAAAATTTAATTTTCTTAAATACATTAGAGGTATTGCTAACTCCGAGGACTCAGTCTTGGCAATAATCTTATCAAAATATTTTAATAAGATTATGGGTAGAATTCTGGACATAGGTGTCTTAGATTTAACAAGTGGGTTCATAGTTGGTAAAAAGGAATATTTCATAGATGATGTTTATTCAAATGCTGCTTACGGAGAATATTTTCTATTTTTGATGAAAAATTTACATCATAAGAATGTAGACATAAAAGAAGTGGGATATTATTGCAAACCACGCTATGCAGGAAAGTCAAAAACAAGTACCAATTACTTAGTTCTATTAAAATTATCTGTACCATACATTAAAGCTGCAATTAACAACAAAAAAAAGAATATTTAAAATGGAAATAAGAGATAGCAACAAAAATTTATTAGCAATCGTTCACTATGATAATAATTTCGTAAACGGAAAAAACTTTTATACACAACCAGAATCGGAGTTTCAGTTTGGCTCTTTCTCACTTAGTGAAGGAGAGGAGATTATTCCACATATACATGAACCTCAGGAAAGAAATATAAGTAAAACCTCTGAAGGCATTGTTGTAATCTCTGGAGAAATAACAGTCCAAATTTATTCTGTAGATAAGATTAAAGTCTGTGATCTTAATCTTGTTAAAGGAGATGCTCTTTTAATTCTTGACGGAGGTCACTCTTTAAAAATGAATAAAGATACTAAATTTGTGGAATTTAAGCAAGGTCCTTACCATCAAGAAATAGATAAAGAACGTTTCTAATTTATGATTAAAGTTTTCGAACCAGATATTACAATAAAAGATAAATTTGCTGTCTATAGAGCTATGTCCAAAAAAAATATTTCTGGAACTAGTCCAGAGATTGATAAATTTGAAAAGTCATTAAGTAATTACTTTGATAGAAAATATGTATCGACTGTAAGCAATGGAAGCTCTGCTTTAGATCTTGCTCTAAAAAGTATAGATTTAAATAAGGGAGATGAAGTAATCGTTCCATCTTTTACAATAATTTCATGTTTAGCAGCAATAATTAGAGCAGGTGGTAAACCAATTTTTTGTGATGTTGATATTAATTCATGGAATATGAGACTTTCAGATGTAGAGAAAGTCATAACTGATAAAACACGGGCTATTTTAATGGTTCATACCTATGGCTTAGTTGCAGAAGCCAAAAAAATATCGCAATTTTGTAATGAGAAAAATCTTATTTTGATTGAGGATGCAGCAGAAGCTCATGGACAAATTATTGATGGTCAAAAATGTGGTTCTTTTGGCATAGTCTCGACTTTAAGTTTTTATGCGAACAAACATGTTACATCTGGTGAGGGCGGAGCTGTTTTAACAGATGATAAAACATTAATCAATAAAATTAATCAAATGAAAAATCTAGATTTCACTAGTCAACGAAGGTTTTTTCATGAAAATTTATACTGGAACTATAGGCTTGGGAGTCTACAAGCTGCCTTAGGAGAGTCAAGTTTAAAAAAGATTGATAACACCATTAAGTCAAAGATTAAAAATGCTCGTAAATATGATGAATTATTCAGCCCATATACTGAGTATATTCAGACACCCTTATCTAAAATTAACTCAACTGAGAACCATTACTGGGTATATGGCATAGTATTAAAGACCGATAATTCAAGGGACGATTTAATTTCACACTTAATGTCTCAAGGTATTGAAACGAGGCCATTTTTTTGGCCACTTCATAAGCAAAAAGCATATAAAGACATTTTTAACGAAGAAATTAAATGTACAAACTCTGAATTGTTAGGTAGAAATGGTTTATACATTCCAATAGGAAGTCATATGACTTCTTCTCTTCAAGAAAAAGTAGTCAAAGAGGTTGTTAAAGGATTAAAAATTAAATAACAATTTTTAACTACAACCTAAAGAGTTTCCACAATTCAGACATTTATAACATGAGCCATTTCTTATGGTTATGTGCCCACATTCATTACAAGCAGGAGCATCTCCCATCATGTCGCCAAGAACTTCTTGAACAGTGGTTACGGAATTTGAAGTAGCCTGAGCCGTTTTATCAGCTGCAGCTTCTTTAACTTCCGCTACAGGTGCAGCTTCTTTAACTTCCGCTACAGGTGCAGCTTCTTTAACTTCCGCTACAGGTTCATTTTTTTTTTGAACCATTTCTACAGGTTCTACCGACGGAGCTTCTGAAGTCACTTCATCTTTTGGAGGCACTTGGACAATATCTGTTCTACCTAAGTACTCCAAACCAAGTGCTCTAAAAACATAGTCAACGATAGAGTTACTCATCTTGATATTTTCATGTCCCTCAACCATTCCTCTCGGTTCAAAAGTCTGGAATGTAAATGTATCAACAAACTCTTCTAAAGGAACTCCGTATTGTAATCCCTTAGATACAGCTATAGCAAAACATCCGAGGACTCCTTTAAGTGTTGCACCTTCTTTTGCAATATCTATAAAGATTTCACCAAGGGTACCATCAGGATACTCCCCAGTTCTTAGATATACTTTGTGACCGGCAATTCTGGCCTCCTGTGTCCAACCTTCACGTCTTTCAGGCAACAAGAATCTTGGTCTATTCACTCCTGCATAAGCAGTTGATGGACTTGTTCCAGCAGCAAAATTTCCTTGAATTAGCATAGCTTCTTCATCGAGAATCTTGGTTACTTCAGGATCTGTTTCCTCAGAGTCTCCTTCATCAGATGATGAAGATAAAGGTTGAGACGCTTTGGAGCCATCTCGGTAGATAGCAATAGCTTTTACACCAATTTTTGCTGCTTCGAAGTAACAGTCTTCAATGTCTTCAATAGAAGCCTCATTTGGCATATTGACTGTCTTAGATATAGCACCTGATATAAATGGTTGCGCAGCTGCCATCATTCTTACATGTCCCATGTATGCAATAAAACGTTTTCCATCTTTTCCACATTTGTTGGCACAGTCAAAGACATCAAGATCTTCTTCTTTGAGATAAGGTGCGCCCTCAATCTTTTGAGTTCCACAAATATGAAGATTTGCTTGAGCAATTTCACTTCGTGAATACCCAAGAGTTTCAAGTAGGTTGAAATCAAAAGAAGTATATGCTTCTTCGTCCATTCCAAGACCTCTTAGTGTTTCTTCTCCGAGGACAAAAACATTGAAAGCATGTTGGATTTCAAAGGCCCCTGGAAGTGCTGCTTCTATCTTTGCGACATCCTCTTCACTCAACCCCTTTTCCATTAAAGACTCTTTGTTAATGTATGGTGAGTCTTCTAGTGACATTGAGCCGATAACATAATTAATTATCTCAGTGACTTCATTTTCCTTATAGCCTAGAGCATCTAAGGCTGGACCTATAGACTGATTAGCTATCTTCATATAGCCACCACCAGCAAGTTTTTTAAACTTCATTAATGCAAAGTCGGGTTCAACTCCTGTTGTGTCGCAATCCATAAGCAGACCAATGGTTCCTGTTGGCGCCAAGACTGTAGCTTGTGCATTCCTATATCCATTTTTGGTTCCAAGTTCAACAGCTTCGTCCCAAGAAGCTTGAGCACCTTTTAATAGGTCTTCAGGACAAAGATCTTGATCAATTGCTAATAAGTCATGAGTCAAGCCTTCATAATCATTTGAGTCATAAGCGGCTTTTCTATGGTTATTCATAACTCTAAGCATATTGTCAGCATTTTCTTTATATCGTGGGAAAGCACCAACAATACCTGCCATTTCAGCGGATGTCTTATATGCCTCACCGGTCAACATGGCTGTTAACGCACCAGCGATAGCTCTTCCTAACTTAGAGTCGTAAGCAATACCTTTTCTCATAAGTAATGAACCTAAGTTCGCATATCCAAGTCCTAATGTTCTATAGTCATAAGAACCTTGGGCAATTTCTTTTGATGGGAACTGAGCCATTTCAACTGAGATTTCAAGAACGATAGTCCAAATTCTTAATGCATGCTTATAGGAGACAACATCAAATTCTTGCTTCTCATCGTCATA
>Ga0315315_10005574_pt1 | contig 11621 bp, 11 predicted proteins | sample M140m3416metaG_FD_203699 | JGI IMG/M metagenome (GOLD analysis project Ga0315315, IMG submission 203699) | Ammonia-oxidizing marine archaeal communities from Monterey Bay, California, United States - M1 40m 3416 | ecosystem: Environmental > Aquatic > Marine > Intertidal zone | place: USA... | reverse complement strand
CCCGACAGCGAGTGTGCCCCAGATCCCACAAACGAGATGGACACTGATCGCACCAACCGGATCGTCAATTTTCAGGACACCGTCGACGAACAGCACTGCGAAGTAAACAAGGACACCGGCAATTGCTCCAATCAACAGAGCATCCAGGCCGGACATGAGGTCCGCACCTGCAGTGATGCCTACCAGCCCGGCCAGCATTCCATTCAACGCCATGCTCAGGTCCGGTTTGCTGCCATGAATCCATGACGTCACGGCCGCCACAAGACCACCAGCAGCAGCAGCGATGGAAGTTGTGACCAAAACCAGTGAGACCAGCCCCGGGTCAGCGCTCAGTACTGAACCGCCGTTAAATCCAAACCATCCAAACCAGAGGAGGAATACACCGATGGCCGCAAGCGGTAGGTTGCTGGCAGGAATTGGCATGACCTTTCCGTCGACGTATTTGCCTTTTCTTGCTCCGAGAAGAGTGGCCATCACCAGTGCTCCCCACCCGCCGACGGAATGGACAAGAGTTGACCCGGCAAAGTCGTAGAATCCTTTGGCATCAAGCCAGCCCGCTCCCCATTTCCATGAACCTGTAATCGGATAGCAAATGGCGACAAAGAGTGTGCTGAAAACAAGAAATGAGGAGAGTTTAATGCGGCCTGCGACGGCCCCGGAAACAATCGTCGCACAAGTGGCAGCAAACATGGCCTGGAAGAAGAAGTCAGTGAAAGCTGTGTAACCCTCGGCATATTCAGCAGTCGCGAATGAGGCGTCAGCCAACTGGTCGGGGCCATTCATCATGAATCCAAAGCCGGCAAATTTGATGAAGCCTGTCGCCGGGTCCTCGAAACCTGGGTACATCAGATTGAATCCCACCACCAGGTACGTCAGGAAGCCGATGCAGATAATCATGGAGTTCTTGAACAGAATGTTGACTGTATTTTTCGATCGCGTAAGCCCGCTTTCCAGGGTCGCAAATCCAAGGTGCATAACAAAGACAAGCATCCCGGCAATCATGATCCACAAGTTGTGTACGATAAATTCTGCGGGAATCGATGCTGCCTCCTCTTCCGGAACGGCTTCATCAGTCGCAGTTGCGGTAATTTCTTCAGTCTCGGTTGCTGCCGCGGCTTCGTCCTGAGCGAATGCTGCGGTGCCGCTGAGCAGCAAGACGATGCTTAACGCGGGAAGTAATACTCGCCAGATTTTCTTCAACTCGTGGATGTACATTTCGCCTGTCCTTTTCTCACATAACCGGTATAACAAATGCGGCCACACTCCGCCGGAATTCTGTGCGGATCGTTACTGACGGAGTGTCCAAGGCAACAGGCGCGCCAATGAGCACATTGTTCTTGGTCAGGTTGGCATCCCGCTTTCAATTCGCCAGCAAATTGTGGGACGAAATGGGTTTCGCTGCATTCTCCTGCCGTTTTGAGAATTAGGTGATTCACGTCAAGACTGCGCGCGTAAGCAACAGTCCCGCCCAATTGCATGGCACCTGCCTTTTGATAGCGCATTCATGGTCGACAGCGGTCGTCGATCTGGTTCGTCGGTCAACAGGAACGACGCGTCGTTTGGGTGAGACGCAAAGTATTACTCGGCGCGAGTTGTACTGACCGAGATCACTGAAACACGGCAACCAAAGTCGCTGAATGTCGTCTCTGCTGAACTCGAGACTCGTCCACCAATACTCACCGAATCTTTAGGGAGTGTTCCTGGATGGCGTTCAGGCTACAGGATGGTCGCCAGTTGCCTTACGACATTCTGTTTGTGTGGTTAGTTTATTTGCACAATCAGTTGCGGCACCCACGGGCTGGTCTCACCCAATGTGGAGATGTATGCAGAGAGCTGGAATTACCTTGTGCCGTGGTTGTTTCAGTAAATATTCGTTTCGGTACACGCTGACACATTGTCTGGAGCCGAAGAACATAGAAACAATAGAGAAGACTCATTGGTGAAAGTCGTCGAATCATGCCGCTTTACGCTTGCGGCGTTTGTTTTGTCTCGGTTTGCGCTCCGGCTTTTGGGGACCGTTGCTTTTCGAATGGGTTTCGGTCCAGTCGGCGACGATCAAATCGGGTGATTCAGCAATGTTTGGTTTTGCTGACGGTGTCTTTTTCTGAGTAAAGGCATCCACCGAGTGGTTTTCGTGTTGTTTGGGTGCCTGAGCAATCTTTTGCTTTTTCTGTTTCGCGACAGTTAGCTCGGGCGGATCCTTCGATATGTAAAGGACGAATCGAGCATGCAGCAGCAGGGAACAGACCAGCAATCCTGTCGCGGACAGTAGAATTGCATCGAGCACAGATTGTGCAACGGAGGTCGGCAGCGTGCCATAAGACAAGAGCAGTCGTCCAATGGCTACAATAATTCCGATGCAGAAAATCGTCTGAGACCAACGATTTCGACTCATGTCCGGTACAACCCGGCTTAGCACCCAGATGGTCAGACTGGCAATTGGGACAACGACAAGTGTACGGCGAGCTGCTCCGATGCTGCCGATGATTGGTTCTGCGGCAAGCTGCGCGAGCTGGGGGAGCGAATCCTGAAAGTTCGTGATCCACAAACCACCAATTGCAATCAGGTACCCGGCAAGCCATTTCCAGCAGCGGTATCTTCCACTGAAGTCCACCGTACTTCTGGAACGTATCCACCCGATGAGGAGTGCCAACTGACCGGCTAGTACCAGAAAAGATCCTGCCAGACCTGTACTGAGGCGAGGCTGATTGGCGCCTGCCAATTGCTGCAGGACCTGCGGCTGAACGATCTCAGTCCAGATGATGGTGACTGCCAACATCACGAGTGTCAGCAAGATCAGGCTGTGTTTCCAAAGATGTCCTGAGATGACGCGATTAAGCAGCTGTCGCTCACGGTCGGAAACCGTAGTTTCGGATCGGGGAGCTGGCGTGTGGTTGGGAGACAGCGTCTGAAATTCGGCCAACAGATCGTCGTCGTGGTTGTTAATCAGACGCCGTCGTCGACCGTTGGTACTGGCTTGTGAACGCCGGGCATCCATGCAGGGGGACTCTCCAATTGGTAGAGTTGTTCACGCAACAGACCGCACGGTCACGATACAGTTGCTTTCCGAAGAAAATTGATTTGCACAAGACAATGCGTTGCATTTGCCAGCTCCGTATTCCGTCACGGGGCGACAGGAAGGATCGTCGCGGCGCAATCGGCAACATGACAGAAACCGTTGCGTGCGGCATGACTGACGTTATTGCGCTAATCGGAACGAACTTTGGGCAATTAGCAGCGAAAATAGCCGGTTTATCGCGATGATTCGCCCCAGTCACACTCGCTAACAGGGCAGACCGCAAATCGCATATAACACGAAAGCCGGTTGTGTCTCTCGCTGGTTTGGTCGATGTTGATTCCAATGTTGTTATTGTTGTGCAGTGGGCGAAACTGCAGCAAACATTGGCAGATCCCACGCAGCGAACGTTTTTCTGTACCAAGAGAACTCCTTCCAACATAAGCGGCCCGCTCGGCGTATGGTTGAGTGAAATGGCTGTCAAATCACTCAAAATGAATCAATCGGACTCAGGTTTTTGCCCCTCAGGTGAGGACTCGGATTTGGAGAAATCCGGGCTTCCGGCAGTTTCCGATGCGCGTTTGGTGGATGAAGCCCGGCGCGGAGATACCGAAGCATTTGGGCAGTTGGTGTTGCGTTATGAAAGGCGTGTCATTCGCGTCATTCGTAGGTTCATGCCCGACGATCAGATGGCTCAGGACTTGACGCAGGAAGCGTTTTTAAGAGCGTTTGACCGGCTGGAGCAGTTTGATCCGTCACGGAGATTTGGGCCGTGGCTGTTCAGAATTGCGGTTAATCTTACCTATGACCATCTGCGGCGAGTGAAACGTCGCGGGAAGTGGGCGTTGTTCAGTGAGACCGCGCAGGAACGAACACCAGATCCCGCTACGGCCGATCCTCGTGCACACCTAGACCTCTCACAGGAAGTCCAGGCGGTGATGGCAGATGTGCCGGAAGCTTATCGAACTGTGTTAATATTGCGAGATCTGGAAGGCTTTTCAACATCTGAAGTAGCCGCTGTCACAGAACGCAGTGAAGCCACCATTCGGTGGCGATTGGCAGAAGCCCGAAGGATGTTTCGGGAAGTCTGGGAACGCCGTGAACGAAGTTTCGAAGAAAGTCCGGCGGACGAAAAAACGGATTTAGAAAGATAGGTGGCTGTGATGAAATGTTCAGACGCGCGACACTTGATTCATCTCTCTGTTGGTGATGACAACCTCATGGATGATGAGCAGACGCTGGGGGAGCACCTGCATACGTGCTCTGACTGCCGGTCCTACAACGCTGGTATGGTTGATGCTATGCAGGTGTTATACGATTTTCGTGATGGCACTGCGATGTCTTCTGACGAATCTGTATGGGCATCAGTCGAACGCAGGATTGAAGGGCGTCGTAGTCTTGCTCGATCGGCTCAGAGACCTCAGCGACAGTTTCAGGGAGGGGTTGTGGCGTTGTGTGCCTGTTCGCTTGTGTTGGCTTTCGTCACGGTTGTGAACAAACTGCCGGTCAATCAAGGGACGGTCGATGTGCTGGATTCGTCGATGGCTGTCATGCCAGTGAATTTCAATCCGCAGATGCGACAATCGCATTCCACTGGTCCAATTCTGATTCAGTTGGTAGATCCTGTTGATGGCAAGTTGTTGGGTCTGAAGAATGCTGCCACGAACGATGTCTTTCTGCGCTCAATTCAGTCGGAGCCAGTTCCGTTGAAGAATGGTCTGCAGAATTTCTAGGTTCCGCCCTGCTCTGCCGTGATACAGTACCGGCCAGCCTGACCAATTGTCTTGACAGGTCTCATTGCAACCCTCGGCCTGTTTGTCGACAATTACTGCTAAGTTTTCAGCCGTTGCTTTGAGTGATCGCTGCTTATGTTGTGTCTGTGTCGTTAGAGAATCTATGAAATTCACGGTATTCCTGACCACGACTCTGGTCAGTGTAATGACCCTGCAGGCTGGCGATAGTCGACGAGCTGCAGCACTTGCTCATATTCAATCCGATATTGAATTCTTCGCCTCGGATGAGCAGGAAGGCCGCGGCGTTACCACCGGCGGCATCGAACGTTCTGCTCAACGAATTATTGCTGAGTACGAAAGGGTTGGCTTGCAGCCTGTGATGCCGGACGGGGGCTGGCGTCAAACGTTTGATGTTAACATCGGGGCCACGAGTGCGAGTCCACAGACATCATTGAGTCTCCACAATTCTCGAGGCACGCGATTGCAGCTCGCAATCAATGAGCATTATCAGCCTTTGCAACGAGGCGGTGAAGGGAAGGCTTCTGGTGGGCTTGTCTTTGTTGGATATGGTATCAGCGCAGCTGATGACAATTACGATGAGTACGCCGACGTCGATGTCGGAGGAAAAACGATCGTGGTCATTCGCCGGGTGCCTGGTCAGGGCGATGTTGATTCGCCGTTTTCAGGTGAATCAACGAGTCCTCACGCTTATATCAGTTCAAAGCTAAAACAGGCGGCAAATCATAAGGCTGCAGCTGTTTTGTTTGTGAACGATCCTTATACGGTGTTGGATTCTGCTACCGATAAACTGGTTGCCATGGATGCCTTTGGAGCGCGTGGCCAGGGAGTACCATTTCTCCAAATTCGCCAAAGTGTGCTCGATCAGGTTTTGTCGGAAAGTCCACTCACGACCGGGGAGGGGGAGTTACTCACAAGCCTGCGGGCGGCGGCCGAATATCTTGACGAAACCATGTCTCCGATCTCACAGGAACTCAACGGATGGACGGTAGATGTTGACGTGCGTTTTACCGGTCGTTCGGTGGAGGCTTCAAATCTTATCGGTATGGTCGAAGGCGAAGGACCGAATGCTCAAGAAACGATTATTGTGGGCGGGCACTACGACCATATTGGGTTTGGAGACTTTGGTTCCCGTGCTCGCAATCGTCGTGGTGAAATTCACAACGGTGCTGATGACAACGCCAGTGGCACAGCCGCCGTATTGGAAATGGCTCGCCGTATTGCAGCCGGCCCGCCACCTCAGCGAAGAATCGTGTTTATCTGCTTTTCGGGGGAAGAACGGGGATTGTTGGGCAGTCGTTACTATGTGAAACAGCCTTTGTTTCCGCTGGATGATACCGTCTTCATGTTTAACTTCGATATGATTGGCAGCGTGCGTAACAATCGCGTGGAAGTCAACGGAGTTGGAACCGCTGCCGAGTTTCTTCCGCTGGTGAAAGAGGCCGCTGATCATTCTGTCTTGGATGTGTCGATTGTGTCGAGTCCATTCGGTGGGAGTGACCATCTGCCCTTCTATCGGAAGCAGATTCCGGTGCTGTTTTGTTTTACGGGAGTTACCGATCGCTATCACACTCCCGATGATGACATTGGCATGATCAACATGGATGGAGTCGTGTCAGTTGTGGAATTGTCTGAACATCTGTTTCACAGCATCGACGAATTGCCATTGCGGCCCGCTTATCGCAAAGTAGTGCGAGGTCGTGCTAAAACAGCGGTTCTTGGAGTGCGGCCGGACTTATCTGATACCGTTCAGACTCGTGGTGTTCGAGTGTTGGCGGTTCGGGTTGATTCACCAGCCCAAGATGCGGCTATACAGGTTGGAGACGTCATTGTTAGAATTGGCGGCAGGGAAATCGATAGTTACGCCAGCCTCTATGATTTTCTGCGACAGTCGACCGGCGGGAATACAGTGACGGTGACAGTCGAACGGAATGGTCAACGAATTGACTTGCCCGTGAGACTCGGCCAGGTAAGTCTATAGAAGTATTTGGCAATACGACGGCGGCAGGGAAGGGAGTCATGAGCAAAGCAGCGATCGGATTGACGGTAACTGCCATTGTTTTCGTTGTCGCAGCATTTGTTATCCTGCGGGTGGAACCGGCGGCGAGGCCTCTCCTCGCGATCGCCCCACCTGCCGACGATGCCATCTCTGTTGAGCAGGTGTTTCATGCGATTGAGCCTGCTGTTCCAGCACCAGTTTCAGATGAACGGCGGGAGCAGGTCCGACAGTTGCTTCGACATCTCAAACCGAAACAGTCGGAATCGGCAATTGAAGTTTGGGTGGATGAATTCTGTGAGATGTCTGACGACGAGATCTCATTTCTGGTCACGCAGTCCGGCATGCTCGCAGGAGTATCCGGCGGAAGCGTGTTGTCGGATTCGATACCGGGAGGCTTGGGCCTCAAAATGGAAACAGAATTGAATCACCGCAATGTTGCGGCTGGTCAGGAAGAGCGTCAATCCGCAATCGCTCGCCACAACTTTAAAAATATCATGACAATCGGTCATCGAGGGCAAGTCGAACTCACTGTGGTCCCGGCTGACAAAAAGGCAGATCCGGAACAGATTGCGATATACCGTCTCAGCTGTGGCGACGTGGTCGTTACCGGCAATCGGCTTCATATTGCTTTGCGGACACCCGGAGCTGTCTTCTTTCAGCTTTCGGATGGTCGACTGACCCGAAACGGAAGATTCACTCGTCTCGCAACCGGCAAGTTGGGGCTGGCTGGGGGCGGTGAATCTGTTGCTCTTCAGGATTCTCCTACGCTTCCAGCTGATGAATTCTGGTCGATTTCCAGAGACGGTCGCGTGCTTGTTGGTGGTGATAGTGCCAATTCGCTTGGAAAAATTCGGGTCGTTCGAGTAACACAGCCGGAGCAGTTGACCTCTGAGGACGGCGTCTATTTTCGAACAGAATCGAGTGTGATATCCGTCGAAGACGTTCAGCTGCAAGCAGAGGCATTGGAACTCAGTAACGTCGACGTGATTCGGAATCAGCAGCTGCTGCCATAGTCGCCTGTGGGATCGGTTATCGTTTGAGGCGAGCCACCGTCACGTGTGATTGGGGCGGCCGCTGTCGAAATCGCCCTTCCCCGGAAAAATTATTGCCGACAAGCCATGAGTCTCCTCATCTTCATTCCGGAAGTTGGTACGATCGATTGAAGTTCGGCAGCTGGAGCGGTAGAAGGGCTGCCAACAGCGGAGATATCTGTTTGCCACCCTGTGCGACAGATGACTGCTGATTTCATAGGAGTCGCCATGAGGGTTGCAGAAGCAGATACAAAATCCATCGGCCCGGATTTGCTTGGGATAGAAGAACTGTCGGCGGAACAGATTACAGCCATTTTGGATCTGGCCGAACACTATCGAGAGCAAATGAATGGGGGCACTGAGAAACTGGATGACCTGCAGGGAATTGTGGTTGCTAACCTGTTCTTCGAACCATCTACAAGAACTCGCACGAGTTTCAATCTGGCGGCCCGCCGTCTTGGAGCCGATACGGTCGATTTTTCCTCAAGTGGAAGTAGCCTGTCGAAAGGTGAAACATTTGTTGATACGGCTCTGACGATTGAAGCAATGGGAGTCGATTTGGTCGTCTGCCGGCACCGGACACCTGGCGCTCCGCACATGTTGGCTCGACATCTCAAGGCTGGAGTGCTCAACGCGGGCGACGGAACGCACGAACATCCGACTCAAGCTCTGCTGGACATGTTGACAATTCGGCAGCGGCGAGACATACGCGGTCTGAAAGTAGCACTCGTCGGCGATATTCGGCATAGTCGAGTTGCCCGGTCCAATATTCATGGCCTGCAGAAACTTGGAGCCAAGGTTATTGTCTGTGGTCCGGCAACATTGATTCCTCGCACGATCACTCAACTGGGGGTCGAGGTCGCCTACAACCTGGATGAGATTCTTTCCGAAGTCGATTGTGTGAATCTGTTGCGAGTTCAGTTTGAACGGCAACGAGGGGCGTTCTTCCCATCGATCGAAGAATATGCCCACCTGTTCGGCATGACGGGCGAACGAATTCGGCGGGCCAAAGAGGGCCTCTTGGTACTGGCTCCGGGTCCGATCAATCGAGGAGTTGAGCTGACTCCTGATGTCGCCGATGGGCCCAATTCACTTATTCTCAATCAAGTCACAAACGGACTGTTCGTTCGAATGGCCTGTCTTTCCCTGTTGGCTCAGGAACGTCGCCGACTGCGTCAGAGCGGCTAATCCTTCTGCTGTTTTGCTGTTGTCTCTGAAAATACATTACCAGGTTGATACGCACTCCATGCAACGAATACTGATCACAAACGGTACTATTATCGATCCGGCAAACGAGATTGATTCAATTGGTAACCTGTTGATTGAAGACGGTCGTGTCGTTGAGATTGTTTCAGACGACGCAGCGACAAGCATCGATGCGGAGAGTATCGATGCTCGAGCTCTGCTGGTCACGCCTGGTTTCGTTGATTTGCATGTCGGAGTTGGAGAACCCGGCTACGAAGAAGACGAGACGATCGCTTCGGCTGCATTGGCGGCAGTGGCCGGAGGAATCACCAGCATTGCGATGTTGCCGATCACTAACCCGGTGGTCGACAATCGAGGTGCTGCTGAATTTGTTAAGCATCAGGCGCGACAGGCTGCCGGAAGTCGAGTCTTTCCGATGGGCACGGTCACTCGTGGTGCCAGGGGCGAAGAATTATCAGAAATTGGCCAGCTGGTTGAAGCTGAGGCCATCGCATTCACAGACGGAAAGGCTCCCATTGCCAACGCCGAAATTATGCGGCGGGCTCTGGAGTACACCGGAATGTTCGACCGACCCATTCTGCACAATGCAATGGTGCCGGAATTGTCCGATACGGGGATCATGCACGAGGGTTTTCAGTCGACGCGTCTTGGGCTCCGAGGAATCCCGGCCGCAGCACAGGACATCATGACTGGTCGGGATATCGCACTTGCGGAACTCACTGGTGGGCGGCTTCACATCATGGGAGTCGCAACAACCGATGCGGTTAATCAGCTGCGAAACGCGCACAGTCGTGGCATACGAGTTTCGGGAGATGTAACCCCTTATCACCTGCTGCTGAACGATACCGTGATGAATACCTTCGATACGCTGTACAAGATCAACCCACCCTTGCGTTCGCAGGATCATATCGATTCACTGATTGCCGGTTTGAAGGATGGGACAATTTCATCCATCAGTGCGGATCACCAGCCGCTGGCGATCGAGAAGAAGGCGGTTGAACTGGATGTGGCTCCATTTGGAATCTGTGGACTGGAAACACTGTTGTGCTGCTGCGTAAAAGCCCTGATTGAACCGGGGCATCTTTCATGGAGTCAGCTCATACGGTGTCTTACCGTTGGCCCTGCGGAGGTTCTGGGAATCGCTGCCGGAACACTCACTGCCGGAAGTCCGGCAGATGTTACGTTGATTGATCCTGCCGCGAGAACCAAAATTGACGCGACGCAGTTTCGGTCACTTAGCCGTAACACTCCTTTCGATGGTCAGACATTCACCGGGCGCGTGGTCAAGACGCTGGTTAACGGCAAGGTTCTCTATGACCGTCAGAAAATAGTCAGTTAGCCTGATCGGGCATTCGAGACTGTTTCTTTGCCGTCCGAGCGGTGCTGGTTGACTGAGAACCGGTGATCAGCGACATTCAGATAATACTTTTACCACTCATTTGTTGAGCTTTCTAATGGACGAATCTTCCAGCGATGCACTTAAAGATAAACTCGCTCCTCTCCTGGGCCGAATTCCAAGTGGGGTCTTCATTCTGGTTGCCGGAAATGATACTGGGCAACAGACCGGCATGTTGGCGAGCTGGGTCCAGCAGGCTTCGTTTGAACCACCTCAGTTGACTGTCGCGATTAATAAATCTCGCTATTTGAACGACTGGCTGAAGCCGGAATCACCGGTCACACTTAATCAGGTGCGACAAAAAGATCCAACTCTGTTTCGCCACTTTGGTAAAGGGTTCGAGCCGGATGCGGATGCCTTCGAAGGAGTTGATACTGAAACTGCGGATTGTGGTTTGCCTCAGCTGCCGGACTCGATGGTTACGTTAGAGGGACAAGTCAAATCTCACATGGAGGCAGGTGACCACTTGATCTATCTCGTGGCGGTCACATCCGGTAAAGCTCATCAGAATCCGGAAGAGTTCAGTCCATTTGTGCACGTCCGTAAGAATGGATTCAGCTACTAGCGGAGATCGAGGCGGCGTTCTCTGCGCACGAATGTCACCAATACAAAAACAGCCCGGATTTGTGTGAATTTGCGAGTGAGATGTGAATTGGCAACTGAGAAATGTTCAGTTGTTTTGCGGACGATTAGCTCACAGTGACGGGTGACAGTTGAGCTGGACACTACTCTATTATTGTCCCGGTTATCGCATCAGATCTTCGAGTCTCGCAACGGAGTGTTTGAGTTCATCGATTTCCTGTTGTTGCTTTTTTATCTGCCATTGTAATTCATCGATTGCATCGCCGTTTGGCAATAATGGCATGGCTACTGATTCCGACTCGGCAGCTGGTATTGTGTCACGAGACTCAGGCTTTGCATCGGCCAGTTGCGGGGCGTCTTCTGGCGGGTAGTACATATGATCAACAATGACGCCTCGCCGATCCAGTGGTCCGTTGGCTCGAACAAATCCTTTTTCCTGCAGAGAACTCAGATTGTTACGGAGTGATTCCTGTGAGTCGATTCTGACCATGCGGCCAGCTCGGGTCCGCAGCTCACCGGGTTGTTGAGCTCCTCGCAGAAGGAGTTCGGCGACGATTGCGAATTCGGCTTCTGAAAAATCAAATCGATATCTCATGTAATGGCGGTATCGTGCGGCGCGGCCTCCGTCGGTAAATACTTC
>Ga0315315_10005573_pt1 | contig 11621 bp, 13 predicted proteins | sample M140m3416metaG_FD_203699 | JGI IMG/M metagenome (GOLD analysis project Ga0315315, IMG submission 203699) | Ammonia-oxidizing marine archaeal communities from Monterey Bay, California, United States - M1 40m 3416 | ecosystem: Environmental > Aquatic > Marine > Intertidal zone | place: USA... | reverse complement strand
GTTTGGATTATTTTGCCTAAGTATATTTCTAGTAAAAAAAGCCCATTATTAATGACCACAATTACATCGGTAATGACTTGGGCCATATTCGCTTATCTGGCATTAAAGATAGCAGATTATAGCGTCTCTATCGATATTAGCCCTGCTACACTAGGAATTTCGGGATTGATTTGTTTGATTCTATTATCTATTTTCTTCAATGTTAAAACTCGCCCATCACCAAAGGGCGATAACAAAGTTCCAGTTTTGATTCTATCAATTAGAGGAATTGCAGCCGCTATAGCCATTGGCTTAGCTTTGGTATTAGCACAAATCGGTCAACCCTTGATAGCAGGATTGGCGAGTGCATTCCCTGCTATTTTTCTAACCAGTATGGTGGCTTTATGGATTTCTCAAGGAGTAACAGTACCTCAAGGTGCAGCAGCCCCAATGATGCTTGGTGGGGCAAGTGTAGCAGTTTATGCATTGGTTGTAATGTGGTCAATTCCAAACTATGGAATAATACTAGGTTCATTCATTGCTTGGATTTTATCAGTTAGCCTTTGGTCGATTCCCGCCTTCTTGTTACTAAAGAAATATAGGGCTCTATCCATTTATTGATCGGCTCCATTTTTCTGCTGCAGGTATGCCGACAACAGTACATACTACATTACTGACGCCTTTGATACTTTCAATTCGTTTTCTTAAATCAACAGCGTCAAGCAAACAACAAGGACAATGCGGGTGTTTTGGAGCGATAGTATAGTCTACTTGACCTTGCTCTGAAACTTCTATTGATTGGACGATATCAGATTGATTGTAAGTAGTTTCTTCATGAGGCTCTTTCCAACTAGCGAAAAGTTTGACAACTCTTAATTTCAGAGCCTTCAACTTTCGTTCATTCATGCTGACCCCTTGCCGTGATTGTTTTTGTTATTATCTAGTTCTTGGATATTTCTTGTTCAATATCTTCAAGCTTTAATTCATTCAACTTTCCTTCTGCGGCTTTCAAGTCTTCTTGACATTGGTTTAACAGAATCGCGCCCTCTTCGTATAACTGAAGGGTTTCCTCAAGTCCCTTGCCTCCACGTTCTAAAGCACCCACGATTTCTTCCAGTCTACTTATTGCTTCACCGTATGTTTTTCCTTTTTCCATATTATCACTTCTTTTTCTTATCTAAATTAACGATACTTGCTTCAGCCTTGCCATCGGCAAAACTCATTTTGATTTGTTGCCCAACAGAGAGCTGGTCTATCTTTGACAAGACTTCTCCATCATCATTTTGAATCATGCTATACCCTCTTTCTAATACTCTTTGTGGATGTACTGCGCTTAGCGAGGCTTCAATTCTGGCAATGCGAGAATTCTCTTGGTTAATTAAAGATCGACTACTATTATTGAGGCGCATAGTGAGATTTTGAATCTTAATCTTGACATTATTAATTCCCGCTAAAGGTGCGGCTTTTAGCATTGAAGTCAATAATTTTAGACGCCCCCTAACATCATTGAATTGTCTAATAGTGGCGCTATCGATTCTTTCACTATAGTCAGTTAATTGCATTTGAATCGCATTATAATCAGGCACACACCTCTCTATAGCATTAGATGGAGTGGACGCTCTAATATCTGCCACCATATCGCTAACTAATAGGTCCGATTCGTGCCCTACAGCGGAAATTACTGGAACATTAGATGCTATAATTGCTCTAGCAACAGGCTCTAAATTGAACGACCACAAATCTTCAGGAGAGCCACCGCCTCTTCCAACAATTATCATGTCGACTGGTGGCTGATTTCTAATGCTGGCAATTTCAGGGTCAGAAAGTTTCCTTGCCACTGCTAAACCCCTCACGATTTCTTGAACAGAATTTTCACCTTGAACCAGGACCCCAATTATTGTTCTTCTTAGCCCTGGCCATCTGTTTTCAATTAACCTATTCATATCTGAGAGAGCAGCCGAGCCTGTTCCAGTAACTATTGCAATATGCTTTGGAATCAATGGGAGATTTTTTCTCGGCCGATCAAAAACTCCTTCTTGGCGCAACTTTAATTTTAGTTTTCTTAGAGCCTCTTCCATTTTCCCAATTGTATTTACAGGTTCAATTTTATCAACAACTAGTTGAATACGCCCTTGCTTAGCATACAGATCAACACTTGCAATCACGACAACTTCAGAACCTTCTTTGATAGTAGAATCAATAGAGCACCTTCCTCGCCAAATTACAGCACTCATTTGGCCTACACTGTCTCTTAAAGTGAAATAAGTATGTCCATTAGGGTATTGTTTCCATTGCGATATCTCGCCCTTTATCGCTTGATTTTGAAATAATTGGTCCTGCTTTACAGTTTGTCGAATAAGATTTACAAAATTACCAATTGATAGTGGGCCCGTGGTCAAATCACTCGCCCCCCTCATAGACATAGGATTAGGTCAACGGTTCTTGAATGATGCGCGTCATTTCTCAAAATTCTTCAGCCAGCCACGCTTCCAGAAAAAGTATAACATGATAATTGCAAAACCGACCATTAGGAAAATTATTCCCCAGAACCCCCCGATTAAATCCGATGGTAAATCATCATTATTCATACCAAAGATTCCAGCGATTAGTGTCAATGGTAGCATGATTGCACCGATGATTGTTAGAGTAGTCATGACTTCAGTCAATTGAGCATTTGATTGAGCTAGTTGCATACTGATGTTGCTCAGATAAGTATCACGCGTTGAAGTCGCACCTTGTGAATAGTTATTCGCCCGTTTAACCAATGATGCACATAATTGATTTAGATCTGAAAAGTACCTAGAAACACCATCGCTGAGTAATCTTTCTCCTGGCTTTAGCATTCTCAAAGTCACAGTATGTAGTGATTCAATAGACTTGCTCGCTTCTCTTAGGTGCCTTTTTAGGTCGTGAAGTCCTTCCAATAAATCTTCATACTTTTGATTAGGGTCAAAAACTCGGAATTCTAATTCATCAAGTTCACTAGAGTATTTGCCAAGAATAGGAGTCCAATCATCGGCAATTGAATCCAGTAACTCATACAATAGAAAATCGATACCGAGTGCCAAATCTTCCGAATCTGATTTTCTGAAACGTCTAGAAAAGGCTTTCAATGCCGGAATTCGAGTATGTCTTACAGTAATAATTAGTTTTTCTTTAATGAAAATAGCAACCGGCTCAGTATCTAATCTATTATCGGCATCTCTAGCATTTACAACTAAGAATCTATGATTATTAAATTTTTGAGCAGTGGTATTTGCAGGGCCAAAAACATCTTCCACAGCAAGTTCTGCAAAGTCCATAGTCTCGAGTAAAAATTTCCTTACATTTTTATCTGGTTTAAGGATATCAAGCCAAGCCAAACCCTCTCCTTGAATTGAGTTCAGTACCTCATCTAAGCTCATATCTTCAGTTGATATTTTACCCGAAGCCGCAGTTTGTAGGAAAAATTCGGCCATGAGACTGTGACGCGCTCACCTTGTATGATGCTTTCACAAAGAAAATCAAAAATCATTGATTTTCTTAGTCTTTTTTCCTTCGCCGCGTTTCGAACCCATGACGTGCTTCAACTTCTGCAAATTTTCGTAAAATTTTTCTTCGTAGAAACCAAACAACTACTACTATTGCAAATATATCAACGGCTAAAATTAACCATTCAACAAGCCCCCAGTTATCGAACATAAAACAGCCTCATAGCGGTGGTCGAATATCGATATCTACTTCGTTTAGTGGGATTCCAATACAGCCCAACCTTGCGCATCTTTCAACCAAGTAATCATCAAGTCCGGGGGGTAATATTTCGGGGAGTTCAACATCGCCTTCAATCAAAGTCACCATACAAGTTCCACAAGTCCCAGAGGTACAGTTAGTAGGTATTTTCAACCCAGCAGATTCGGCATGTTCGACAATAGTATCGCCAGCAACTAATCTAGTTTGACCAAGTAATTTAGCTCCTTGAAGAAAGCGTACTATAGGTACAATTTCCTCGTCAATAGAGTCATTTTTCAAACCGGACTTGGCCGACATATTACACCCTCAGCGCATATCTTTGTGACGAGTCCAGCGGCCTGTTTGCTTGTTGAAAAACAACCCTGCTTTTTTCATCCACTTGTTGAACTTTGTAGCACCAGCACCTGTTCGTAGAATGAAATCTTCGCGATCTTCTTGTGCTTGAATGTAGTCTTTTGCTGCTAGAGTCTGGTCAATCCAGTCGTTGATATCCATGAGTCCACCGCCAATTGCGCTTTCTTCTACAACTCTACTCATTTGGTCTGCAGTTGCACCAGTCTGTTCAAGGTCTCTTCTAATCATATCATTGACCGATGTTAAGTCCATAGAAGCAGGCTTAGGCGGCACAGGATTACGAGGTGCCATATTTTCATCGATTGAAATCCGACTACCATTCATCAATTTTGTCTCAACAATCGCAGCTAGTTCAGGGACAAAACTTTCTTCACATTCCCAACAAATGAATACCCATTCTGTAGACCTATCTTTGTCTCTTGCTTGTCTAGGGTCCATCTCATCGCCACAGTTTGGACAGGCATGGAAAATCAGAGCAGGTACAAATTTTCTACGGAAATCAACAATATCTTGTGGGGTTCCTTCTAGTTCTAGCATTTCATGGTCTCTTGCTGCTTCGAGACCACGAGTTTCTAGTTGGTCACGAATCTTTACTTTCTGGTCATCTTTACCTTCATCATAAAGATTGTTTTCTAATTTAACAATTAGTTCAACAGTCTTGCCAAGTCTATTCATGACTAGTTTCTTCGCTCTAAAAGCCTCGACTTGAATAATTTTCAAACGCTCTTTCTCTTCCGCAAGTTCTGTTAGAACATCCTTCTGCTTACGCTTGAATTTCATTTCTTCAATTTTAGATTCTCCACCCTTCCTCTCAGGAGCGAGGACCTTTGCTAAGAAACGCTCCTTTCCATGGCTTGTATGCCCAGCACTGATAATAGAAATAACACCCTCAGCAATATCTGGTTTTAGCGCATAGTTTTCGACAAGCATGTCCTTATCGATTTTCTTCAAGTCGCCGATTTTCAACCCAGAATCAGCCAATTGCTGCGCGGTTGTGTCGTCAATTCCTCTTCTTAGTAAAGCTAGATAGGTGTCCTTCTTCGCCATAGCATCCCCTCCGACAAGTCACGGCGAGAAGTCACTCCTAAGAAAAGGCTCTCCCGTGAGAATTAATCGATATCAACACTATTTGAACATATTAAACGGGCAATTGCGCCGTTTATTATTACTATTTCAGGCTATTTTCAGTCAAATCACAACATAATTCAATCCAGTCGTCAAAGTCAAATTCCTCTGGCCTAGAATCCAGTCTTTCATCTTGGGCCAATGAGAGAAACGCAACTTTCCATCTGCTAGAATGCCAATCCGGAATTCTACTGATTCGCTTAGGTGCAGATTTCAAAGTCGAGCGTAATTTTTTCCTTCTTTGTGCGAAAGATGCATGAATTACTTGTTTAACTAGACGTTTATCACAATCAAAAATTTCACCACTTGGCGTCATTTCTATGAAACAAGAGTGCACTTTTGGATTGGGGCTGAAATTATGAGGCGCCACTTTTTTTACAATTTCACTTTCCCAATCAAGTAAAGCAGTCATTCCTAGCGACCCTACATCAGAGTCATATTCCATCACTAGTCGCTCTCCAAATTCTTCTTGAACCAGTAATAGAACAGTCTCTAAGATCGATTCTTCCTGTTCTCTTAGATGTTTAGTTAGCCTATCAATTAGCGGAGAAGATATCTGGTATGGAATATTTGAAATAACCTTAGTAATATCATTTGGCCACTTTTTGTTAAGGGCATCACCTGAAATTATAATCAACTTTTCTTGGGCAATTTCCGGTGCAAAGATTTCTGTTAAATGCTTAACAGCGCCTTCATCTAGTTCGATGGCCGTAACTTTGCAATTTGAATTTAGTAATACTTCTGTAAGAACCCCTGGACCAGGCCCAATTTCTAGGACATGGTCTTTTTCAGAAACTTCACAATGATTTACTGCGAAGTCGAGAAGCTCATCATTGACTAAGAAATGTTGACCTAAGTCTTTGTTGAAGGGCTGTTTAGCACGTAAAGAATCGATAAGCCAACGTGCACCTTTCATGCCTTCACCGGAAGGAGGAGGTCAGTAAGTCGTGGTTGGAGGTTTCGGTCAATAATCTCTGAATGGAATCTTTTCGCTAGCAATTCAGCAGCATCAATATTACAGGATTGATTTAGATTTTCAAAGGAAGTAAATCCAGAAGAACCTCTTTCCTCGACCATTTGGATTGCTTTCTTATTACCAATGCCATGTAGTAGTTCATACGCATGTTGCTTCAAAGACAAGTATCCCGCAGGGTTGAAGAAGGATTTGATGAAGTGAGCCTCATTGTCTTCAATGAAAGACTGAATCACGATAGGCAACTCTTTACTTGCGCTTGTCGAAAGTTTGTCAAGACGAGCCATTCCAATAATATCTCCAACCTGCTCGCGCTTTTGTTTATCAATTCCAACGTATAATCTAGAGCCTAAGGGTAGAGTTTCTGCGAATCTTTTTGGTCTATATCGACCCATTAGCATTTTACTTTCACCAATTAGAACGAGGACATTATTCTCGATATCATGCTCTAAAACTCTAGCCCAAATTTCATCATCTAAAGGTGTTGGTTTAGCAACTTTCTGCCTCTGATTTCTTTGATTATTCGGCCTTCTATTATCGGAACGACGATTTTGAGACTGTGAATTTCTGTTATTACGGTTATTAGAACGCTGAGGCTGAGGTTTCTTCTCTACCTTCTTAGGGACATCTCTGCGCCCTTCAGCAGGCCTAGAAGGCAAGTTAGCACTAGGTTTAGGCTTATCATTTCTAGTTGGGACCTTGATATTACGGTCACGACGAAAGCCGCTCATGGTTCACACCTCAAAAATGGAATCATTCAACACCAACATGTTGACGAACAATATCTAGTATTTCATTTACTTCACTGTCATCAATAGCAATTCTCTTCGAGACTAGTACTGCTTTGATATCATTAGGATACATTGGCATTAGTTCAGCAATCTTTGCTGCTAAATCTGGATATTGAGATAACTTCTGATGAGCAGACAAAGCCTCTTTCAAACTTTGAAAAACTTCAGGGAGTGTCTTGTAGCCATTTCGGTTATCACTAGCAGCCCATTCTGCGTGTTGTAGAGCAGCTACTTGCTCATAAGTAAGATCGCCACGGCGCTCTTGAGCATCAGCAAGCATTTGTCTAACAGTTGCAAAATCAATGAATTTTTCTTCTTCAGCCATAAATATCACTCCAGAGGTCTTAGATGCTCAGGTCGAGCAATAACAGTCTTTTGCATATTTCCATCTTTTACAGATACAACCCATGCTTTTCCTTGACGCTTGTTGATAAATCCAGTTCGACCGTTAAATCTTCTGTGAGGCATACCCATTTGTTGACCTCCATCTAGAACAATAGCAACACGGTCGCCTTCTTCATATTGATGGATTACACGGCTAATATTCAAGCGACTGCGCTCTTTCTTGCGACGTCTTAGAATGCTTCTTGTTCTTACACGTAGTCCTTTTGAACGCTTCATTTTATTCGCCTCCTTTGCCCCGAGTCAGCATTTCGACATCTTCCGAGCATTCCGGCGACCTACCATTGACATATAAGAACCGCGACAGAATTATTGAGGTTTTTTGATGCACACATCGCTTTAATCAGCATGAATATCGCCGACATCAAGCCAAATAACTTCACATTTTGACTTTAGCAGGGAAGCGATACTTGGCTGAGTTCTACCGCTGTCGCCGTGAACAGTTTCTTTAACGTATGTTCCAGATTCACAGCGCATTGTAACCTCAATTTCTCGAGTCCCATCATCCATCATTTCAATTACTGGCTGATGAACTTCAAAAACAGTTCTTCTTCGAACTAGGTCTGCTCTCCTATGAGCCACTCGTTCGGGCGTTCTTTGGGCTAGTTTTACGCCTTCAAGAGAAAGTATTGTTTTGACGATAAAATCATCTTCAGGAAGATCAAATGTTTCCACAACAGGCTCTTCAATATTCATTATTCTCTCAATTAATTCATCTTTAGTACCTGATTTTTTAACTCCAGATTCAACGCACATTGCAACTAATTCAGCTTTTTTCAGGGCCGATAATTCATCCCTGCTAGGCTTTAAGTTCTCAATTTCTATTTCTGTCGGAAGCGGTTTTGTATTATCTCGCTTATTGTCGCCACGCCTCTTTCTTTTATTCTTTGAACGTCCCTTGTTCTCTTTAGTCAAGTCGAGGGGGGCGGTAAGAACGGTATACTCCGCTTCATTTAGTGGCGATAATTTGAATCTGATGGTGTAAGATTTTTCAGCAGGAGTATCTTTCAATCTAACAACTTCACTCCTGTTTGAGTCTCTTAAACCTGTAATTTCAATACTACCTTCAGCCTTATCATTTATCAATTTCATGAACTCAATAGGGTCAGTATTTCTTAGCCTCGGTTCTTTCATTTCGATAACAAATGGCCGACCTCGACCCATACATCGAACATCGATATCTTCGCGACCCATGCCGTGGAATGCATGTTCTTTACTATCAAATACAGTCAACAGAGGGTTGCCAATCAAATCCTGAACGCTTTTTTTGTACTGTAGGCCAGTCATATCACAACGCTCGCAACCTCGGCCCTTACATGCTCTACATGGCCAGCGAGTTTGTGGAATTCCGCGCTCTAACTTACGATATCTTCCGTACATGTAATGCGACCTTACATCTAAGTCTACGCTGAGTGTTAATACATCGATTAATGCTAGGATTTCTGGCTTATCATTTACCAGAGTTACTCCTTCGAGTCTTTGATTTAGGCGCTTAGCTATTTCAGCAACTAACCCTGTCTTCAAACCATCACAGCCCCCAGCACCAAATCTTTTTCTTTGAGAATCTTCTTCTTCGATTTGACTTTTTGGAAATCTCGCCCCAAGTTGCAATCTTTTGAATTGAAATTGACTTATCGAGTCATAAATAATATCTGTTAGCAGATCTACTTCTTCGAATAGGTTCTCACAAAATGGACATAATGGTATTTTTTCTCGAACTTTGGTAATATGAGAATTTCCTTTTTCGACAATTCCTCTTATCTCTTCACCAGATTGTTCAATACTTTGCTCATAGCGCTTCTTACCTCCAAGCCGACCAAGGCAAGCATTACAGCAACCGATTCTAACCAAATGTTTCAATCCCGCAGGGTCCGGTGCACGCGGAATTTCTTCCATGTGCGAATCTAATTGAACAGTAAGGTCAAAGTCCTCTAATTCTTCTTCCTCTTCATCTTCTTCCTCTTCTTCAACAACTTCATCCCATAGAGAATAATTTGTTTGACCAAAACCAGAATTTGCATATTTCATCCAGTCTTCTTCTTTATTTTCTTCAGTCATAAACTCACCACTGCCTCGGGGCCAACCCCTAAGAAAGCAAACTGCCGTCCAACATCTACTTCAATAATACATCGGCGAGTATTTTTGAATTATTCACGCTTGTCAAGCATGTCTAATACACCAGCACCGACTGCGAAAAATCCTGCAAAGAAAGTTAGATAGAATGCCACTCCAGTACCAAGAGTATCATCCATATTGTTCTTCATAATCATCCAAAGAATAGCAGCGAAGAGGACTAGTCCTCCACTTATCCATGACGAGATTCTACCATAATTTTCTGCTCCACCAGGCAAGGTTTGACCAAGCATTGACATGACAAGCATCACAGTTGAGGCAAGAATTCCAAGAATTCCAATCCATAGAATGAGGCCAGTAATTCCACCAGCAGAATCATTTTTCAAACATGTTTCACGGTCTTCACCAGCATCAGTTCTGAGGGTATCATTATTTGTTGCAGTGGCAACCACTAACATAATCTCGTAGGAATTTTCACAATAGTTTTCGATATCACCCTTTAGTACTGGATCACTGGGGGGAGTTTCCTCTTCCGCCTTGTCCATATCATCAGCCAATAATACGTAAGAGGTTGAAATACAGGAATCTTCATTTTGTTGTTCTGAACAATCGATAACAATATTTCTTAATCCTAAGGAGATTGAATTATCATCATCGGATACTTGCCATGAATTCCCGAATTGGCCCATTATGGTTAGAAGCAATGCTGCTACAATGCAACCAACTGCTGCCCAAGTCATAATTGGCTTTGGCTCTCCCATTGGGGCAACAGCCATAGGTGCTGTATTCATAATTGGTTGAGACATTTGCTGCATTGGTTGTTGCATCATTGGCTGAACAGGTTGTGGAATTGGCATTGGCATTGGCGTTGCAACTATTGGAGAAAAACCAGGATAATATTGTTGAGTATAACTCAATGCTTGGTCTGTAGGATAGCCTTGTTGAATCAATCCATCATAGTATGTTTGGCCGGCTGTCATGCGCTACTCTAGGTCAATGTTGTAGTTTAACATTCGCCAAAGTTACTCTTCTGTTGTATCAAACTTTTTTTCCTGAATCGATGATAATATTCCTAAGGCTGCTGTTGTTAAAATTAGGCTTGCAATAAGAGATAATACAATCATAGCAGCAGAGTAAATACCGAAGTTACTGAACAACCCCATTGGAGAAATAGCGATAACTAGGAATCCCGCAGAATCTGAAGCAGCACTTCCAATCAATGCCATGCTACATGCTCCACCTACAGCGACCAAAGCTTCGTGATGTGTTTCGCCTTTTTCTCGACTTTCTCTATATCTTTCAGTCACGTGAATACAATAGTCAATTCCAACACCCAAGGAAATAGTTGCTATTGTTACTGTTACAATGTTTAACGAAGAGCCGGCAGCATTCATCAGTCCATACAACCAAACTACTACTAATAGAATCGGAATAAGAGTGACTGCCGCCTGCTTTGGAGAACGGAATCCTATTGATAATGTAATGAAAACAAATAACGAACCCAATACCAAAGAAGATTGCATTTCATCTTGCATTGCAGTCGATGCTACATAACGAGTTATCGGCCTTCCAGTTGGCATAACCCAAGTAAGTGGCTTATCTTCACTATCAGGCCCTGCTTCTAAGGTAGTTCCAGTCGAGAGATTAGTAAATACGTCTAGGTCCCTCCATAACTCTTCCAAGCCTTCACCCATGCCAGGGAAATCTTCGGGGGAAGTCATTCCAAATCTAATCAACATTCTATTATATTCAGCCGGATTACCTTCGATATCTAACCACGGCTTGTTAGGATTAAGTTCGACCTCAGGTTTGATGTATAATTCAATAAGATTTGCTGGTATATCCGGTATCGGCCCAGCACCAGGAACCCCGTATAAAGATAAGAATCCATAGAAGAAGGCTAAGCAGTCTCGGTCTCCAGTATCCATTAGTAAACCACTATCAGCATCCGAACAGTTCATTCCGTGACCATCTTCAGTTGTATTCCAACCAGCCTGTTCAAATGGTGTCGAGTTTAGTACTAGAGAACCTTGTGCGGCAAATACTAATTCATCAAGTGCCAAAATATCAATATCGCCGTTTGGCAAATGAGTTATTTTATCGGCAACTCCCTCTGGTAAAATCCCCATCTCAACTCTAAATTCATCTATTGCAGCATAGACTTCTGGATCTAATACATCCCCTTCTATCAAAAG
>Ga0315315_10005572_pt1 | contig 11622 bp, 10 predicted proteins | sample M140m3416metaG_FD_203699 | JGI IMG/M metagenome (GOLD analysis project Ga0315315, IMG submission 203699) | Ammonia-oxidizing marine archaeal communities from Monterey Bay, California, United States - M1 40m 3416 | ecosystem: Environmental > Aquatic > Marine > Intertidal zone | place: USA... | reverse complement strand
TTTGGTATGTTTATTTTTACATCAACCTTGTGGTCCTTTCCTATTGTGTCATTTTCAAAAGTTATATAATCCTGTGAAAAATTATATACACCAGAGTTTCTGAAAATATTGTTAAGCCTATTTCTTTCATTCTCAAAGTTTGTAATATCAAATTGAGTATTTTTTTTTATGAACGAATGATTATTTGATGCATGATATATTGAATCTAAGATTTTTGTTTTTATGTCAGTTTTGATTTCTGAGATTTTGAAAGGATCACCCTTAAAAATTTCATACTCTAATGATGCTCTTTGTTTTCCATGAACATTAACTTTATAGTCAATAGTTCTATCAAACCATCCTTTAGAGAAATAATATCTTTCTAAATTTAGTTTTGTTTTATTGATTTTTAATGAATCCAATATTTCTGGGGCTTCACCAGTTTTTAAAAGCCAATTATTGAAACCTATTGATGTTTTTTTAATTTTTTGAAATTGTTTTTTAGAAAAAGCGTCAATATAGCGCTGTTTTCTTTTACTGTTTTTGTTTATCCATTTATCAAAAATAGAATCTTTATTGGGTCTTGCCAAGTTGTACATATGAAGTCTAACTGGAATTCCAAGAATATGACTGTTTTTGTTATGGAATGACAACCTTGAGATTTCTTCAGACTTAATTATTTTCCCATCGACTATGAAAGTATTTTTTTTTAGAAGAAGTTCGTTTTTATTAACTCTTTTAACAGCATTACATCCAAAGAACATGTATGTGCTAAAGAATATTAGAATAAATTTTTTAATAGTTTGCTTCAACAAGACACAAATAAAATTTAGATTTATAGTCAGAAAAATAATAACCAAATGTACATTTTTTAGATGTTAACTAAAAACCATTATAAGCTTATCCAATCTTTGAGACAAAAAAAACAGCGACAGAATCAAAAACTTTTTGTTGCTGAAGGTTTAAAAGTTGTTCAGGAGTTTTTGAACTCTAAATATGAATTAGAATATATTTTTGCAACATCAAAAAGTTATTCAAACTTTGAAGATAAATTTGTTTTAATAAACAATTCTGAATTAAATAAGATTAGTTCATTAGTTTCACCTAATGCAGTATTAGCGATTTTTAAAATACCTAAACCAGAAAAAATTGATTTTTCTAAACTAATAATAGCTTTGGATGAACTAAATAATCCGGGAAATCTTGGAACAATTATTAGGCTTTGTGACTGGTATGGAATTAAAGATTTAATTTGTAGCAAAGATTCTGTTGATTGTTACAATCCAAAAGTGATTCAATCCGCTATGGGTTCTCATTCAAGAGTAAACATTAGTTATTTAAATTTAGAAAAATGTTTAAATAAGGCAGAATTCAGTATGGGTGCTGACTTAAACGGAGATAACATTTACAATAATGAACTTCCTCAAAAGGGTATTTTAATTTTTGGTAATGAATCAAATGGTATATCTCCCGAATTATACAAACTTCTAAATATAAAATTAACAATTCCAAGATTTGGCAAAATAAAAAAAATAGAAAGTTTAAATGTTGCTAACGCAGTAGCGATAATGCTAAGTGAATTCAAGAGAAGGACTATTGAAATGTAAAATTCACAAAAACTCCTCTAGTTTGCATTTTAGATATATTCCTTGTCCAAGGACTATTTGAGTCAAAATCTTTAACATGTTCATCACTAAGAGAGAATACTCCTCTTATTGAGGGGGTGAATTTGAACCACGTGAGATAAATATCTATTCCAATACCCATTTCATAAAAAATATTGTTTTTTTTTAGCCTAAAATTACCTTGGCTATTATCATCCGGATTATCTTGATTACTTGAAAGGTTTAAAGCAGTCGAAACTCCAGCGACAATAAACGGTTTGATATTATTAATTCTTTTGGTAGATATTTTTAACAGTAATGGAATGTGTATATAAGTAGATCTAATTTCTCTTTCTGTATCACTTTCATCAAAAATAAGACCCTCAAAATAAGTTCCGCTGTAGCTTAAGGTTCGATTTGACATTACTAGACCAGGTTCTAATCTTAAGTCAAAAAAATCGTTTATTCTGATATTTCCAACTAAACCTACATTAAACCCTGTAGATTTAATTACTTGGATATCTTTTAAATTTGATTTATAGTCGATATTGAAGTCATATGAATTTAGTCCGAGGTAATAGCCATAAGATAATCTTGGCTTATCAAAATTTTCATTGTTTAAGACTCTTTCTTTTGTAAATAATTGCGCTTCAGCACTTGTGCTAAATAAATAAATAATACAAAGAATTAAAATCCGTTTCATCATTTATTTTTTTGTTGCTTCATAAATAGTGGCTACACCAAAAGTTTGAGGTGCATCATTTACATTAATAAACCCAATTTTTCTTAGAATATTGTTGAAAGCATCACCACAGGGGAACTTAGCAGCAGAATTGCTTAAATATCCATATGCCTTTTTATCTTTTGAAAATAATATTCCTATTAGCGGTAATAAAAGCTTCGTGTAAGCAAAGTAAACCTGTTTAAATGGTATTTTTTTTGGAACAGAAGTTTCAAGGATTACTAAAGTTCCATTTGGTTTCAAAACTCTAAGTATTTCTGAAAGTCCTTTTTCCAAATTTTCAAAATTTCGTACACCAAAAGCTACAGTTATAGCATCAAAACTATTATCCCCAAAAGGTAAGTTTTCAGAGTCTCCTATTACCATTTGGATAAATTCAGAAAGTTTTTTTGATTTTATTTTTTTTCTTCCAATATCCAACATTCCTTTACTAATATCTAATCCTACTATTTTATCTGCTCCAGTCTTTACTAAATTTATTGCTAAATCACCAGTCCCTGTTGCTATATCTAAAATATTACTAGGTTTATGATCTCGAACTTTTTTAACTACGTTATTTCTCCATTTAATATCAATCCCAAATGATATTACACGATTTAAGTTATCATATTCTCCAGAAATAGTATCAAACATATTGGCAATTTGTTGTTTTTTACTAAGATTACTATCCTTGTATGGAGTTATTTTTTTATTCATTTATAATTATTAGGGTGATTTTTTGGCTATGCAAAGAAATGCAATTCAAAAACAAATCCCTAAAAATAAACTATATTTGCGCATGAATTAATTACTTAATTAATGAAAATTATAATAGCTGGAGCTGGAGAGGTTGGATTTCACTTAGCCAAGCTTTTATCATTCGAGTCTCAAGAGATAACACTGATTGACTTAGACAAAGAAAGATTAAATTATGCAGAAACTCACTTAGATATTAAAGTTGTATCTGGCGATATAACATCAGTTTCTGTTTTAAAATCTTCTAATATTTCTAATGCTGATTTATTTATAAGTGTAACTTCTTTTGAAACTTCTAATATTACTTCTTGTGTTTTAGCAAAACAACTTGGTGCTAAAAAGACAATTGCAAGAATTTCTAATGCAGAATTCATTCAAAATAAATCAGAACTAGAATTTGAGAAATTAGGTATTGATGAACTAATTTCTCCTGAATCGTTAGCTGCCTCAGAGATTGAGTTACTTATGAGTCAATCTGTTTTTAATGATACATATGAGTTTGAAAATGGTGCTTTAACAATGCTGGGGTTAACCCTTTCTGAAGAAGCTGAAATAATAAACAAAACTGTAAAATTGGCAGCAGAGTTTTTACCAGATTTACATTTTATGCCTATTGCAATTCAAAGAAAAGGTTCACGTGCTACAGTTATACCAAGAGGGGATACTATCTTTTTAAAAGGAGATCGTGTAGTTTTTATAACCTCCAAGGGAGGTGATGAGGAATTGTGTAAACTTACTGGTAGACAAAAAACACAAATTAAAAATATCATGATTCTAGGGGGTGGACAAATAGGGTCAACTAGTGCTGAAGAATTAGCTAATAGTGGTTTTAATATAAAAATTGTTGAAAAGTCTAAAGAAAGAGCTATTGATTTAGCTGATCAGCTCTCAGATGCATTAGTAATAAACGGAGATGGAAGAAATATTGAACTTTTAGAAGAGGAAAATTTCAGTAACATGGATGCTTTGATTTCAGTTACTGGTAATTCTGAGACTAATATAATGTCATGTTTAGTAGCCAAATCTAAAGGAGTTAAGAAGACTATAGCACTTGTTGAAAATATGGACTATTTTGCATTATCTCATTCCATTGGAGTAGATACATTGATAAACAAGAAACTTTTAGCAGCAAATAGTATTTTTAGATATATTAGAAAAGGAGAGGTAGTAGCTATGACTAAATTAGTAAATATGGATGCTGAGCTTCTTGAATTTGTAGTTAATGATGCATCTAAGGTATGTGGTTTACATATTAAAAATATTGATTTTCCAAGATCAGCTATTATTGGTGGAGTTATTAGAGAAAACGAAGGATATATAGCATTAGGAGATTTTAAGATACAAGCTGGTGACAGGGTAGTGGTTTGCTGTATGCCCCAGTCAATAAAGAAAGTTGAAAGTTTATTCTATTAGTCATAATACATGAAACTCAATTTTAAAATTATCTTTTATTTTTTTGGCATTCTTCTGCTTTTTAACGGCAGTTTTATGTTTCTGTCTTCTATTTTAAGTTTCTTGTACAATGATGGAATTACATTGAGTTTGATTTTATCAGGTGCTATTGTTTCATTTTTAGGCTTATTATCAATGTTACTTACAAAAAAGCATTCAAAAGAAATGAATAAAAGAGAGGGATATATTGTTGTTGCTTTTGGATGGATTGTTATGGCTCTTTCAGGAACATTACCCTATATTTTTTCGGGTTCCATACCCAATTTCACCAATGCATTTTTTGAAACAATTTCTGGATATACTACCACAGGGTCAAGTATTTTAAAGGATATAGAATCGCTTCCTCATGGTATATTATTTTGGAGGAGTTTGACGCATTGGATTGGCGGTATGGGTATAATTGTTTTAGCTATTGCAATTTTACCTTTATTAGGAATAGGTGGTATGCAACTTTTTGCTGCTGAAGCACCTGGACCTGGTACTGATAAACTTCATCCAAGAATAACTGACACTGCAAAACGCCTTTGGCTCATATATTTTGGATATACTGCAGCTGAAACACTTTTTTTAAATTTAGCTGGAATGTCTTTTTTTGATGCCTTGAACCATTCAATGAGTACGCTTTCCACAGGTGGATTTTCAACAAAAAATAATAGTATTTCATATTGGAATGATACCCCACTGATTCAATATATTATAATTTTATTTATGTTTTTGGCAGGGACAAATTTTGTCTTAAGCTACTTTGGTTTTAAAAGAAATTTTAATAAAATTTTTAAAGATGAAGAATTTAAACTTTATGTCAAATTCATTTTAATTTTTACTGCTATTGCCGTAATATTTATTTGTTTTGATTCGTCAATTTCAAATTCAATGGGTTTTTCACATCCAATGATTTTTGGTGAAATTGAATCTTCATTAAGACATGGTTTATTTCAGGTTATTTCCATAGTTACTACCACAGGTTTTGTAACTGCTGACTTTACATCATGGACTCCTTTTTTATTAGTGTTTTTCTTTGGACTAATGTTTTTAGGAGGTTCAGCAGGTAGTACTTCTGGTGGTGTAAAAGTTGTCAGACATTTATTATTGATAAGAAACGGATTTATGGAATTTAAGCGTTCATTACACCCCAATGCTGTTGTTCCAGTTAGATATAATAGCAAAACAGTTTCAGGTGACATTGTTTTTAATATATTGGGATTTTTTATTCTTTACATGTTATCATTTATAATTGGAGCACTTGGTTTTGCTATAATAGGAGTTGATTTTGAATCATCAATAGGAGTAGCTGCATCAAGTTTAGGAAATATAGGTCCTGCACTTGGTGAATTTGGGCCTGCTAATAATTTCTCTGAAATGTCCTCAGCAGGCAAGTGGTGGTCATCATTTTTAATGCTTATTGGTAGATTAGAATTGTTTACAGTTCTAATTTTGTTTACTCCATTTTTTTGGAGGAATCGCTAGTAGATATATTATTTTAGAACTGATTTAATTCTATCAACAGCTTCAATTATTTGATCTTTTGAGGCAGCATATGAAATTCTAATGCAATTTGGATTTCCAAATGCATCCCCTGTAACAGTTGCAACTAAAGCTTCTTCTAATAATAGTAACGAAAGGTCAGTTGCATTTGTGACTTTTTTGCCTTTGATAGTTTCCCCAAAAAAGTAAGATATATCTGGGAAAACATAAAAAGCACCATTAGGAATATTGCATTTAAATCCATTAATTTCAGAAAGTAGTTTAAGAATTAAATCTCTTCTAGATTTAAATTCGTCAATCATATACTGTACTTTAGTTGGTGGTGCCTCAAGGGCAGTTATTACAGCTCTTTGGGCTATACAATTAGCTCCACTTGTAATTTGACCTTGCATTTTATTACATGCCCTTGCGATCCATTCGGGAGCACCTAGATATCCTATTCGCCAACCTGTCATTGCGAATGCTTTTGATACTCCATTCACTGTAATTGTACGTTCATACATATCATCAAATTCAGCCATACTGGCGTGACCGTCCCCATAGTTAATGTGTTCATAAATTTCATCGGAAACAACATAAATATTAGGGTGTTTTTTTAGTATATCTGCTAATGCTCTAAGTTCATCATAGCTGTATACTGAACCACTTGGATTACAAGGAGAACTAAACCAAATCATTTTTGTTTTTGATGTTATTGCTGCTTCAAGTTGAGATGGTGTAATTTTAAAATCTGTTTCAATTGAAGTTTTTACTTCGATTGGAGTGCCTTCTGATAATTTAACAATATCTGCGTAACTAACCCAGTACGGACAAGGCAAAATCACTTCATCTCCTTTATTTAGTAGCACAAGAGCAATATTAGCTAAACACTGCTTTGCACCAGTAGACACTACAATTTGTGATAAGTTGTAATCAATATTATTATCACGTTTGAACTTTTTGATTATAGCCTGTTTTAATTCAACATAACCATCTACAGGAGTGTAAGAATTGTAGTTATCATCTACAGCTTGTTTTGCCGCATTTTTAATAAAATCAGGAGTGTTAAAATCGGGTTCTCCAAGACTCAAGCCAATAATATCTTTGCCTTCACTTCTAAGCTCCCTTGCCTTAGCAGCCATAGCTAAAGTTGCAGAAGTGGACATATTTAAAATTCTTTCAGAAAGTTGTAGATTCATTTTTGTTATTTAGACTTTTAAAACAGGTTTTGTACCCATTAGCTTTAGATAGCTAAAATGCGCAATTATTGCTTTTCTTGTACTTTTAAATTCGTTGTATGGAAGATTAAATTCTTTGGTAGTTTTTTTTACTATCTCAGCAATTTTTGAATAGTGAATATGTGAAATATTTGGGAAAATGTGGTGTTCAACTTGGTAATTTAATCCTCCTGTAAACCAACTAATAAGTTTGTTTTTTGGTGAAAAATTAACTGTTGTCATTAGTTGATGAATTGCCCATGTGTTTTTTAGAGTTCCATCCTTTTTGGGTAAAGGCATGTCAGCCTCATCCATGACATGTGCTAATTGAAATATAATACTTAATATTAATCCAGCAGTGTAATGCATTAAAAAGAATCCAATCAATATTTTCCACCAAGCTAAATTCAAAGCTAATATTGGAATAATAATCCAGATGCTCATATATAAAATTTTTGTAAAAACTAGAGTGCTCCAGTTAATAAATGGATTTGGAAATTTACCATGAGCCAATTTTCTTTTCATGTAACGTTTCATTTGAAGAAAATCAGTTGTAATAGCCCAATTAATGGTTAAGAGGCCGTATAATAATACTGAATAATAGTGTTGAAACTTATGATACCATCTCCATTTAGCATGTTTTGTAAATCTTAATATGCGACCAGCATCTAAATCTTCATCGTGGCCATGAATATTTGTATATGTATGATGTAAGACATTATGTTGAACCTTCCAATTGTATACGTTTCCAGCCAATATGTATATACTGCTTCCCATAAGTTTGTTAACCCAAGATTTTTTTGAATATGAACCATGATTACCGTCATGCATAACATTCATCCCTACTCCAGCCATACCAATACCCATAATTAAGACTAATAGTAACTGAATCCATCCAGGAATTGAAAACAATAAAATAATGAAATAGGGCGCTAAAAATAATGTAAACATTATAATAGTTTTTATCCAAATTTTCCAATTTCCTGTTCGTTTAATGTTGTTCTCCTTGAAATAATTATTTACTCTAGAATTGAGAGTTTTAAAAAAATTTGCAGAATCTTTTCTGGGAAATTTAATTGTAAGTTTTGTCATGAAATTTTATTAAATATCAAATATAATTAATTAATTAATCTGACTGTAAATGCAAACCTCTTTTTATGAAATTTATAACTATTTTTGTCAAAATAACATTCAGTGCATTTAATCCTTGAAAACTTTTCAAATTTAAGTATTACCCAAAAAAAGCAATTTGAGCTATTAGGTTCGCTATACAAGGATTGGAATGATAAAATTAATGTTATTTCAAGACGTGACCTTGATTTTCTTTATTTAAAGCATATTTTACATTCGTTATCTATTGCTAAAGTTGTAAAATTTAAAGCTGAAGCACATATTCTAGATGTTGGTACTGGAGGAGGGTTTCCAGGGATCCCACTAGCAATTTTCTTCCCTAAAACAAATTTTCATCTTATAGATAGTATTGGGAAAAAGATTAAAGTTGTTGACTCAATAGTAAATGAGTTAAAATTAGAAAATGTTACATGCCAACAAATTCGTGCTGAGAATATCATCAATAAAAAGTATGACTTCGTAGTTAGTAGAGCAGTGACAAGAATGCCCGTCTTTGTTGAGTGGGTAAAAAAAAATATTAAGACAAAAAGTACTCACGATATTGAAAATGGAATTCTATATTTAAAGGGTGGTGACCTACAAAATGAATTAAAATCCTACCCTGTTAAGACTATTTATGATTTAAGTAAATATTTTAAAGATTCCTTTTTTGAGACAAAAAAATTAGTACATATACCATTAAATTCTTTGTAAATAAACTTAGAATGATGTCGTAACGTTTAATGTAAGTCCTGTATTTGGACTAACTTGTCTGCAAATACCACCTACACATAATAAACCACCTCTTTGTCTTCCATAATTAATTGAAAGTCTGGATGCGCCTTTAGCATAACTAAAACCAGTATTATAAAAGTGAACTTTTGTATCAGCTGGAACATTTGACTCCTCATAGTTGTAGGAGTCATTAAAATATATACCAAATTTTGAATTAAAGAAAAATTCAGCGGTACCTCCCATCCAATTTCGCGCATCGTCATTTGTTGATAGGTGTTGAAGTTCTAATCTAAATGATTTACCACTGCCAAATTTATATGTATTGTCAATAACTCCAATCCATGCACGTACTTTATCGAAGATTCCAGTTTCTAAGTAAGATTTGTCGTAAAATAAATTAATGTAAGTGAAAATAGAACTGAATTTTCTGTTCCACTTCTTTCGAATTTCTAAATTCAAATCCGAATATAATTTGTTTTTAAAATTTAAAAATTCACTATTGTAGGTTAAATTGTCACTGGTAATGTAATCTGTAGGATCAGGATCATTATATTCCGTTTCAAGTTTAGCCCAGTAGGACATATTTAGATTAACTTTAGTCCCATATTTTCCTCCAATTAAGCTGCCTTTTTTAAAATTGTAGAAAAAGTCTACTACCTGACCAATTTCTCCAGCTTTTACAAGTGGATCTTGATAATTTTCAACTGTAAGGCCTGGAAATGTTTGATATAAATAAATATTTGCTAAACTATAATCGTGTTGTTTGACCAGAGCAGGTAAATAATTTACACTTAGCTGATTTGTTGGATTAGTAACATTGTAACTGTAGGATCGTTCAGAGAACCAGCGCATATTCTCCAATCTTCTAAAATTATAACTTAATCCAAACCCTTTTTGGCTATATCCAACTGTCCAAAGGAGTGCATTTCCTTTAAAAGTTTTGCTTTCTGAAAAAGAAACTCCGCTGGTTGGACTCAAAGGATTCAATCTCAAGTCTTTACTTTTAGTTACGTATTCTATGTTGGTGTAAAAATTTTTGTGAGCAAAATTGATTCTTGATGAGAATGCATTGACCAGCTCAGGTATTTCCATTTCAGATTCATTTTGAATCCTTTCATAGCTTTCTTTTTTTCCAACATAACTAAACCCAGCTGTTAAATTTCCTTGAGCCAAAAGATTGAACATATTTGAAAAATTAATCTCACTGTTTACACCAAAAATATCTCCCTTTGAATTTCCAAATCCTTTTCTTTGTCTTCCATACAAGGTTGTCAAGCTAATATGATTAGTTATATTAAATTTAAGTCTAATGCCTCTGAGAGCTGTATTTATTCCTAAAAAGCGGTCTTCCCATGATCTTAAAATTAGACCACTTCCAAATTGTTCGTAGAAATGCCCAAGAGTTAAATTCAAACTTTTAGTTTGATACTGCAAATAGTAAGTAGCGATTCCCAAATCTTTATCGTATAGTTTACTCATATTTAACAGGTTTTCAGGTGTGTAGCTTTCAAGTTGAAGCCCAGCTGAAAATCTATCATCTAATGAATAGTCTAATCTTAAATAATTGGTAGTTCTAAGTTTTTCTTCACCAATCTGGTTTGGATTTACTGGATTATTAACATAAGAATCATTCAAGTACCATTGAGAATTGGATTCAAAATTTACACTTAATTTATCCAATAGTGATGAGAATAAAGTAGACTGGTTAGGTTCTTGGCCAAAAATTAAGCCAGAATAAATAAAAATTATGGCCGAAATAGTTTTTTTCAATATTTTAAATTTTAATTTAGAAAGATTCAATTGCTGTATTTTATAAGTTCTGCATAAAGTTCTTCTTCATATCCGGGAGTATATCCCATATGCTTGTAAACAACCTTTTTGTTTTTGACAATTACAGTATATGGTACAGTACTTACACCAAATGCTCTTTTTAAATCACTATTCTCATCTAATAAAATTTCAAACTCCCAGTCTTTCCCATTTACCATTGGTCTTATTCTATTTGAAGTTCTTGAATCATCAATGGATACTGCATAATAAATTACATTTGTTTCATCAATCCAATCTTGGTATAGTTCTGATACCGCATCAAGCTCATTTTTGCAAGGGACACACCATGTTGCCCAGAGAGATATGATAATTAATTCCTTCTCAGAAGCAATTTTTTGTGTAGAAATTGTGGAATTTGACAAAGTTTTCAATTCAACATTTGGCAGCATCTCTTGAGCATTTATCAAACCATAAAAAAGTATAAAAAATGCAATGGCTTTAGTTTTCATTTTATTATTCTGTTTGAAGACACCGAATTTACAATTTTTTAAAAAATTATTATTATTTTTGATAATTAATTTGATAGATCACTAATTTATTGCAAATAATCCTTTTAAAATGCAATTAACACCCAAATATTATGAATAATATAAATAAGTTATTTAATCTTGCCCTTGCTTTTTTAATCATTTCGTGTTCAGGAGGAGATGATAGTTCTCCATCTACACCTCCTAATAATGGCGGAGGTGACGAGTCAATTACTGAGATTACTCTTAATTTTAATAAAACTATTTACTATACTAATGAGGCTGGA
>Ga0315315_10005571_pt1 | contig 11622 bp, 5 predicted proteins | sample M140m3416metaG_FD_203699 | JGI IMG/M metagenome (GOLD analysis project Ga0315315, IMG submission 203699) | Ammonia-oxidizing marine archaeal communities from Monterey Bay, California, United States - M1 40m 3416 | ecosystem: Environmental > Aquatic > Marine > Intertidal zone | place: USA... | reverse complement strand
CCGGCGCTTGGGATCTGCGGTCCTCGGGCAGCTCCGCGGGGCGGGGCGGGGAATTCTTGTTCGACGAATTAAGACAAAATAATTAATAGTAATATATTATTATTATATTCACACAGATTGGATGCCAGGCAGGTAACGTGCTTACGCACGTTACCTGCCTGGCATCTTATATATATTACGAGTCGTATGCATATACGAAGCCACGAACGAACTTGTTCCCGCGTACTCTATCTACGAGCTAATTACGAGTACCACTCGTAATTTGTAAAAGCATGTGCGACGAGAATCGGGAACTGTTGTCTACCTACCTTCTACTAGCTAGTAGCTAGTAGCTAGCTCGTGCCTACCACTACTCTAGTAGTAGTATGCATAATAGCTAGTACGTGGTGGACATCCGCTGGCCGTGCCAGTTCTACTTACTAGCTCCTACAATGAAGTTAGCGTCGACGACGGGACGAGCGGCACTAGCTCACGTAAGCGGCCTGGTAGTGGTCATTGATCATCTAGCAGGCCTCATTCTCGATGTCGATCCATCAAACATCTACTGTATCTATCTCCATCCATCTCGAGTCACAAACCATCGCACCTCCTCTCGCGCCGCTCTCCGCCCCAGGCCACGGAGCCCCGCTGGCCATGGCGTCCGTCGTGAGGAAGGCGTTGACCCGGCAGGCGCTCCGGGGCCGGGGGAGACGCTTCAGCAGCGACCTCATCCCCCGGGGGCCGGAGGAGGGCGGCCTCGTCCTCTACGACTCTCTCTCGGCCACGTACCGGCGGATCCCGCTCTCGGTGTCCCCAGGTCCGGAGGGCGCCGAGGCCGGGGCCGGGCGGCCCCTGGGCCTCATGTGGTACACGTGCGGTCCCACCGTCTACGATTCGGCCCACCTCGGACACGCCCGCACGTACGTCGCCCTCGACCTGGTCCGCCGCGCCCTCCTCGAGGCCCACCGGTCCCTGCCGCCGCCGCCGCCGCCTCCCCATTCCCCGCAGCAGCCGCAGCAGCAGCCGCCGCCGCCGTTGTTTGTAATGAACATCACCGACGTCGACGACAAGATCCTGGCGCGCGCCGCGGAGATGGGAGAGGGGACCGACCCGATCGCGCTAGCTCGAAGGTACGAGGCCGAGTTCTGGGCCGACCTGGACGGGCTCAACGTCCTCCGGCCCGACGTCGTTACCAGGGTGACCGAGCACGTAGAGGGGGCCATAGTCCCCTACATCGGGAGGATGGTGGACGGGGGCATGGCGTACGTCCTGAAGGACGACAACGAAGGCGACGGCGGAGGAGGATCGTCCTCGGTGTACTTCGACGTGGCGGCCTTCGAGGCCGCCGGGGGCGGGGGGGTCAACCGGTACGGCAAGCTTGCCCCGCCCATCGCAGCGGCGGAGGCGCCCGACGGCGGCGACTTCTTCCTCTGGGAGGGTGGGGAAGGTGGTGGCGGCAGGCGGAGGAGAACGAGGAGGAAGCGCGACCCCAGGGACTTCGTCCTCTGGAAGGGACGGGGGGAGGGAGAGGAGGCGCTGTCGTGGCCGTCCCCCTTCGGTCCCGGCCGGCCAGGGTGGCACATAGAGTGCTCGGCCATGATCGAGGCCGTCTCGCGGACCTTCGCCGGGACCCATCGTATGCAGGTCCACGCCGGGGGGATCGACCTGAAGTTCCCCCACCACACCAACGAGATCGCGCAGGCAGAGGCCTACAGAAGCAGCTGCGGCAGCATCGCCGCCGAGGTGGCGAGTTCCGAATCAGAGGGGGGAGGCGAGGAGTGGATTCCCCACTGGGTCCACACGGGCCACCTGCACATTCGGGGGATGAAGATGTCCAAGTCTCTGAAGAATTTCGTAACGATTCGGGATCTGCTTTCGAAAGATGGCGCCGGATTGGGTTCCTCCTCCTCCCTTGCGTCGCCCTCTGACGACTTTCGGCTCTGGTGTCTGGGCCTGTGCGGCAGCTATCGCGGACCGGCGACATATTCCGAGGCCAGAATCGAGGAGGCTGGCCGCGTCCGGGAAAAGATCGTCCGCTTCCTGGTCACGGCGGAGGACTGGATCGAGAGATCGTGCTCCTCCCCCTCGGGGGAAGGGCGCCTGCCGAGCGGAGTGTGGGGCCGGTCCGACGTGGAGCTTCTGGAGGCGGCCGCCGCCTGCACCACGAGGTGCCGCCAAGCGCTCATGGGGTCCATAGACGGAGGTGGTGGTACCGGGGGAGGATTTGACCTCAACGGGGCCGAATACCTCCGTGCGATGGTCGATCTAGCCGAGGCCGGGTCGGCGCATGTCTCGTCGCCGAACGATGGGGTCCGCCCCGTTGAACCTGTCAGGAACACTGTCTCTGCGCTTCGGCATCAGCTCTCCGTCGTTGGATTTACAGATGCCACCGTTAGGGCTGGTGCCAGGGATTGCGTAAACGAGGGATCCGCAGCGAATGTCAAGGGTGGTGAAAGGGAAATCATTGAACAGTTTGTTGATTTCAGGTCCAAAGTTCGTGCCGCTGGGTTGAATGCGGCGAAAGCCGAGGACGCTGGACCTCGCAAGGAAACTTGGAAGGAGTTACTATCTTTGTGCGATGCGGTGCGGGACGAGCACTTGCCGCCAATCGGAGTCGAAATACTTGATGCGTCCGAGTCTTCTGAGCGCGGAGAAAGTGATGGTGCAAGGTGGAGATTCTGCGTGCCGAAATCTGGAGCGGAATTAGACCGCCCATTATCGGGCGGTAAGGGTAAGGATTCAACAGCAGTGCCGAAAGCGAACACCTCGGGAAAAATTTCTGCTGAAGAATACTTCAAGGTGGGAACTTACAAAGATAAATTTTCGAGGTATAAAGAAGATGGTATGCCAACGCATAATGCTGACGGAACGGATGTTTCAAAGCGTCTTCTAAAGAAGTTGACAAAGAAACGTTCAAAATACTTGAGAACAAAGACGCCGAAATAATAAATAACAAAATAGAGCAGTGCGCAAATACTGGCTAGAATAGAAGACAGGATTGAAGACATTGCTACAGAAAAATTAGCGTGTTGTGATGCCCTCAAGCATGTCGAAATAGGTGGGGAAAGTCTTAGCCGTGCATCCAGGATCGTTGATGATAACGTTGACACCACCGCAGGCAGCAAGGCTGAAGGTCATGGCCATCCGGTGATCGTCGTAGGTCTCAATTAGCACGTTGTCTTTGATCTTATTGTCCTTCGGGGGGGTGATGATGCAATAGTCGCGGAACTCCTCAACAGTCGCCCCGAGCTTGGTGCACTCAGCCACGATGGCCTTCATCCGCTCGGTCTCCTTCAGTCTCCACGAGTAGACATTTCGGATGGTGGTCGGCCCCTCAGCAAAAAGAGCAGCGACTGCCAGAGTCATGGCGGCGTCGGGAATCTCGCCACAGTCGACGTCGACTCCTTTGAGCTGGACGTCGGGATCGCGCGTCACCGTAATGCTTTCAGGAGCCCACGTTACCTTGGCGCCCATCTTCTCCATGACATTAGCAAAGGCTACGTCTCCCTGAACGCTCTCAGAGCCGCAGCCGCGGACAGTGACGGTCCCCCCCGTGATGGCGGCACCGGCGATGAAATAGCTGGCAGAACTGGCATCTCCCTCGACCAGAATAGATTCCGGGCTGACGTACTTTTCCGAAGCTGCAATTTTAAAGGCCGGGGTGCCCTTCATATCGCCCTCGATTTCGACGTTGACGCCAAACTTCTTCATAAGTCCAATCGTGAGAGAAACGTACGGCGCCGAAATGAGCTCGTCCTTAATCGAGATGGTCACGTCTCCTTCTGCGACGGGAGATGCCATCAGGAGGGACGAGAGGAACTGGGATGACATCTTGCCACTGATGGATGCCTCACCACCCTTGAGACCATTGGCGTTGATAGTCACCGGAGGACATCCAGTCTCCTCCACGCAGGAGGCATCAGATCCGAGCTGCTGAAGACCATCCATCAGATCAGCGATGGGGCGCTCCCTCATCCTTGGAACGCCATCGAGGACGAATTTGCCCTTGCCCATGCATAGGGCTGCTGCGAGGGGGCGCATGGCGGTGCCGGCATTTCCAAGGAACAGCTCACACACCTCTTCCGTGCCAAGGGGGGAGTTAATGGGCCCAGCCTGCCCGGTGACCGTCACCACCGTCTTGTCGTCGGGGTCGCGCTCCACGGGGACCTCCATCTGGTCGAGCGCCTCAAGCATGTAACGAATGTCGTCGGATTCCAGGAGGTTCTCAACCTTTGTCTTGCCCTCGGATAGGGCGGCTAGGAGAAGGCATCGGTTACTGAGAGACTTCGATCCTGGGAGAGTGACAGTGCCATCCAGGGATTTGATTGGAGCAACGGTCAAGGTGTTAGTCGCCTCGTCGACGGCCGCCATGGACAACAACGACGTGGAAAGGTTGGGGCTGGTTGAAAAGCCAGGGGTGTTCTTCGAGAGGGTGTTGCGGCCGCGCGAGGGAGCAAAGGCAAAAACCGACGCCGACGGAAAGGCGAACGACAGAAGGATAGGCCCGAGGGCCGGGGGATAGGTCTTCATGTTGGTTGGGGGGAATTCAAACAATTGCCAACTTTGCTCGCCGCCTAATCTCTCCAAAGGATACCTATCTAGGTACCCACCTAAGCCAGCAACACGTACTCGTACGTACCAATGGTTAACCGCGAGAGGACGAAGATTCTTCGCCGCAGATTTGTGGGTGCGCTCATAACCTTCTAAGTGAAAGTACTTTCTTTCTCATTAACTAACCTGTGTACGAAATCGAATGTAAATTACATATTAAATAATAATTAGTAATGTAAAATACTATACTACCCTCGTACTGTAGATCAAGAACTACTGTAGGAAGAGTCAAATTATCAGTTGACCATATTTTTTTGTATATCTCATGGCAACGCAGATCTAAGTAGATACTTTATGCCTTTAAGCTTTCCAGCAACTTGAGCTGCGGCTTGACTGAATCTAATCCAACGGAGTTGGCAGCTAATATGCCAGAACCAGCCACCGCGGGCACGCCAATGCCAGGAAAGCACGAGTCTCCACACAGTAGCAAGCCCTTTACTGGCGTGCCAGGGAACGGAAATGGGCTGTCTTTTCCTGCCACAATGGCCGGGCCGTAGGATCCCCTATGACGGTTTAGGAATCGTTGATGTGTCAGAGGCGTCCCAACCTGGACAATCTTTGCGCGCTGGCGGATGTTAGGAATAACCTTCTCTAGAACTTGCCAGAGATATTCTGACCTGCTCCCCTTGAGTTCGTCGTACTCTTGTGTTCCCCGCTGAACGTTTTCCCATCTAGCGTAGTCCTCCGTCGCTGGTGTGTAGATATGTAGTACTGCATGGCCGGCTGGCGCCAGGGAATCGTCGTGGGCGGAAGGGATTGAAAGTAGGACCGCATTGTCCTCGGCTTCGACTCCCCTACTCCATTCATCAACGTACATGTAATGCGCCTCGAGCTTATCCAGCTCATCACGCGTAGCCTCAAACCCTACATGCAAGTGCATGAAAGACTTCCCAACCGGTGTCGACTTTCGCTCCTCGACGAACTCATTTGGAAATGCCGTCTCGTCGACGATGCCACTGTTGAACAAGTCCCAAATGGAAAGGTTGGAAACCACGGCCCGCTTGGCCTTTACTACCTTCTGCCCCTTCCTCAAGCGTACGCCAGTCGCTCTTCCATCCTTTATGACAATGTCTTCCACATGTGATTTTGTAAAAATATTTCCGCCTTTCTTCTCGATCCCCCGTACTAGAGCATCTATGATTGCGCTAGCCCCACCCTTGGGACAGTCCATCACCGCTCCGGGCTCGTAGAATTCTCCTAGCATGAGTCCCATTTCAGCAGTGATTGTTCCGCTGGCGGGTAAACCTGACAGACAGAAGCAAAGTAGATCTAGCCAGTTCCTCGTGAAGCTATCTGTTACGCCCGCGCTGTCGACAATCTTACTAAACGGCCCAGTGAGCTTGAGATTTTCAAGCGGATTCGTTGCAGCAAAGTTTGGAAGAAATTGGCCAGCGGTTACTATGGCGCCTGCGTCAAAGCGCAGGGCGGCAGTTGGCATGGCGGCCACAGCCGCTTCGAGTGGCTCCATTCTTTTCATCAACGACCCCCACTGCTCAGCGGCAATGGGTCCTGACACCGCCTCAAGGACCCCACCTTCGCTACCAAATTCGGTGGTATGGACAAAGTCGCCTTCGGGAAATTTCAGGCCAAAACTGGTGTATTTCTCACACTCCACCCTTTCTTCAATGGCATCCAGCACAGTTCTAAGGGGGTTGGAGGCTTTGGAGGGAATGTCGGGGTTGAGACCAGAGAAGAAGGACGGCCCTGTGTCGAAGAGGAAGTCGCCCTCGATGCCCTTGGCCCTGGCGACGAAACCATGAGCGCAACCGCCGGGGGCGTAATGGGATTCAAAGACCGCTGTTTTGTACCCATACAGAGAACACATAGCGGCGGCACAAAGACCACCGATGCCGCTACCAACCACAACCACGTCGTACACATCTTCAGCGTCGGACGGGTTAGAGGATACAGACAAATTCATGCTGCGTCTTCGTCTTTGTGTTACTGCATGGTTTTGGTGACGTGGTGATCCCTGACACAATGTTGAGAAAGACGCTCCAGGTTGAAGCTTCATGATCGATGCAGCGGCAAAAACCGTTGCGGTGGCATTCAGTCGGACCATATCGGCAGGGTATGGCACGGAGGAAATAGAAGAATACGCGGGGGAATGAGGAACAATGCAGCAGACTGCTTTTGTTCATAAATCTAGAGGGCAAATAAGTGTAATGCATGTACGTAAGAAGGACAAGATTATGTCTCCTGACGCACAGTGGCTGACTCTCGCGCCTGCGCCTAGAATTTGCCCTAAACCTGATATCTGTTCATACCATGACGCGCCAACGCGTAAATACCGCACATTGTGCAAATCTCGTCTCATTTTCAATCTTCTCCGCCGATGTCATCAGGTCTGGCTTCAACATGATGAATGCCTCATGCCCAATGCGCTTGGCAGTCGCAGCAATATTGCTGCCCTCAATTGTCATTGGATTCGTCGTTCGTCCTGAAAGGACTGAGCTGGCGCTGTCAAGTAGACGTAGTTCTAGATCTCAATTTGGTTCTTTCGTTGAAATCGGGAGCCACAATGATAACCCACGACCAACGGCGGCTCTCTTTCTAGCGAAGGGACGCACGAATAATTTTGATGAGCGTTGGCTGCCGAACTATGTGATACGGGGTGAAAATAGCTCCCAGGACCAGCTGAATTCTGAAGCATCGGAGGAGTTGATTTCTGACTTGGAGAGGCGCTCCATTCGGTATGCTTCGGATCTGATCCGAATGCGGTTGGAAATGCCGTTGGAGAGAGAAGAGGGCGACAACGATAGCGGCGAGAGAACAGGCATTACAAACACTATAGATGCTATGCAACTTGCCAGGGGCAGATTTATTGATTTGACGTGTGCCCTCGAAGGTGAGAGATCTGCAGAAAATTTGTTTACGGCCAATCTCGAACGCCAATCTGACGACAACACAATCCGCGGCGCGGTTGTCGTCATTCAGTCGCTCTTGGTCATGGGAACGCAGGTGGGGATAAAGGGCGGTCCTGATCAGCAGCAAAGAGCTGTGTCACATTTGCGCAGGGGAATTGATGGGAATAAAAAAATGTCTCCCCGAGACTCATGGGATCGAAACTGCGTGCGAAAGCTCAAACTCGACGTCGATACGATTGCTGCTACTCAGTTACTGGCTGAGCTCGGTTGGAAACGGACAGCGCAAGGAGCGTTTGATCTACTTGTAGCTCTAGAGATATTTGGGAAGTATGAAGATTTGGCGCTACTGCGGAGTGGCTTCCCAACCAGATTCACTGACGAAGAAGAAGAGGCAGCAAGAGAAGCGGAGCTTTTGGCAAAGGACCCCGATGAGCTGCTCGAAATTAGGAAAGATTTCCGGTCCATGAAGGTTTACACAATCGACGGAGAAGGCACAGGCGATATTGATGACGGACTATCGGTGGAAGAGATCGAACACGAGGATGGGACCAAGGGAAAGAGGATTTGGATTCATATTGCTGACGCCGATAGATGGGCGCCTAGAGATTCCAAACTATTTGAGATTGCGAGAAGGAGGGCCACCTCTCTTTATCTACCTACGGGTTCGGTCCCAATGTTTCCCAAGTCAATAGGTAACGGAATCATGTCCCTGAGACAAGGTAAAGATTGCTGTGCTTTGTCTCTTGGTGTCGAACTTCGTCCAGATGGATCGATTGATCCCGAATCTGTCATCATGACTTCGTCGTTGGTCAACGTACAATATCGATTGACATACGACGAAGTCGACGAAATGTTTGAATGGGGCATTGGATTCAGTGAAGAATGGGAGCTCGGTGCCATGCTCGATGCTGCTTCTAAGCGAAGAACATTTCGAGCTTCCAATGGCTCGTCGGAAGGTAGGGTACGTTTTCCCATTCCTCAGGCTTCTCTGAAGGTGGTTGATGACGAGGATAGCGAAGATAGCCTTGCCATTTCCGTTGATGTTGAAGTTACGCACAATGCGGGGGCGAATCATACATCAATTGCAGAAGGCGCTGCGTCTTCTGTTGATGCACACGCAGCTCCTGCATCACAGGCATTTCTACTTGTGACAGAAATGATGATATTGGGAGGCGAAGCAATCGGAAAGTGGAGGACGAAGCAGCTCATGAAGAAAAGTGAGGATTCAAAGATAAGGAATGATGTGGATTTGCCTTTCCGAACGCAAATTGATCCCGACTTCCGTTCACGGGCAGCAGAAGTTCGAGTATTGCTGGGCTTGGAAGAGAGCAATAACGGCTATCCACATGCTTGGTACTTTCGCAGATTTTTCAAGCCTGTGCGCGTTACGAAGGAGTATAGCGGACACTTTGGACTTGGGCTGGACTGTTACGTGCAATGGACTAGTCCAATCCGAAGATTCGGCGATCTGCAGGCGCATGCCTCGGTCAAAAGGTATCTGAGAAGGGAGCGGGTTAATGATTTGCTGCGCGATGGCTTGTCAGTCCCATCGATTATCTCTCCGCTCGACCTCGGCTGCGATCTTTCTGACGCATCAAAGATATTTGATGATATCGACTACAAGGACGGACTGGCCCTCGCCGGGGCTGCCCGAGTAGTGCAGCGAAATTCTCAGGAATTCTGGATGTTCGAGTACATTCGGAGAATGCTCGCGAAGGCTGATGGGGAAGTCTCATTCGAGTGCATTGTTCTGGGCTGCGTAGATCCCAATCGATTGCAGTATGCGATATATGCAAAAGAAATTGGCCTGGAACATAGATACTTATCTGAGAGGGGTTCGCTGAACGTCGGGGAAACAATCTGGCTCAAGGTCGCAAGCGTCAACCCGCGCAACGGTCTGCTTTCTCTGTCCCTGGCATCCAAGGCCAGCGGCGTAGCTAGCCAATCCGCTCGTGCAGCTTGACATTCGAATTAGCCTTTTAATATTCATCTAGCCATGAAGCCCTATAATTCTATTCTATCCCCACACGTACAAGTCTCCGTCGGCAGTGCCAGCTACGAAGGAACTCCCGTGGCTGTTCAGCGCCATACATTCAATATCAGCAGCGCAGCCATATTCGTCCGTCACATCCGCGCCGAAAGCGCCCACGCTGAGCTCATCGTCTTTGGAATCCCGACCCGACCCCTCTTGCCGTGGCCTCTTCCGCCGACCAGCGGCAGCTCCCTCGCCCGAAAGGCAAGAAGTCGCCCGGCTGAGGTCAAAAAGGCGCACAGTCCGGGAGCTCACGCCCCGGTCGTAGGTAGCCATGAAATCGAGGGTAGGGGTGAAAACCGGCTTCGGCGCGTCCGATACCCCTCTCCCAGGGCTGATTCCGCCGAAGTGGGTCGAATGCAGCAGGGAGGCGCGATTGGCATCGATGAGCAGCTGTGACGGTGCGCGGCGACGGCCGTGCTTGATGAAAGCGGGATGGTACATGGGCCAGGCCGTCGCCGAGACCGTGCTGCTGACGACGGAGCCGTGCAATCTGACGATGGCAAAATCGGGCGCGTCCGATCCTCCGGGCGCGTCACGGGTCAATGCGTCGTCCAGCAGGGAGACTCCGTAAGAGTGCTGCTCGCGCATTTCGTCCACACCAACGGTGGCTACCGGCTCCAGCCCGTGGCAGGGGTTGAGGGGGAAGGAGCTCACCTGCGTCTCCAGCGCTGGTTTGGCTGGGGGCGATCCGCTCATCATCCTCATGTCCCAGAACTTGATCACGTTGGAGCCGGGGGGGCGTCCGATCCACCCGTCGCTATGGGCCACATGCGAGGTTGCAATGGCGTGCTCGCCAACGAACGCCACCGAGGTGATGAAATCCTCGAAGCCGGTGGACGGGCCCAGATCCACCCCAATGACGGCGGCGGCGCCCCCTCCCGGCGTCCCTTCCGTCGTTGAGACGCCCCCGTCCCCCGAGGGCATCATGAGGCGCCCGTCACAGATCGTCAGGGAGAAGCAGTCGTGCTCAGGATCGACCCGCGCCGCCAGCAGGCTTCCGCCCGCCCCAACCTCCCTGAAATCGAAGCGGGGACCGCAGTCGAAGTTCACGCTGCGCCCCCGGGACGGGCTGTACCGCCCCTCGTCCCAGCCATGGATCTCGGGGGGGAGGGGCTCGGACGACGGCGACCCGTACCGGCCGAGGCCGCCGCCCGCGCCGCACTGTCCCAGGACCATCCGCCTCAGGCTGGACCCGCCGTGCTCCCAGTCCCTCCCCAGCCTCCTCCTTGGCGCTCCCCGCCGGTGCACGCACCGCAGCCCCCCGCCCCGCCGGGGCGGCAGCGTCCCTCCCAGCACCTCCCGCCCCCCTCCCCCGGAGAGGCGCTCGGTGGAGAAGATCCGCACCTCCTCCCCCCCATTCCCAGACGTTCCCACCGCCAGGGATCCCCCGTCGGCCGTGGCGAACATCCGGACCAGGCCGGGGGGGACGGGGCCCGCCCCCTCCGTGCCCTCCCCTGCCACGAGGCTTCCAGGCCGACCCGCTTCACTCCCGCCCGTGCCTGCATCTGCGTTTGGGTCTGCGTCTGCGCCGCCGTCGCTTCCGCCGTCGCCGCGCCCCCGGCGGCGGAGGGGCGGCCGGACGGCATCGACGGTCCCACGTCCGTCCATCGCCGCGACGGCGCCTGTGCCGTCCCCCAGGAACGCGCAGGCGACGTAGCGGCATTCCACCGCGCTCATCAGGTGGGGGGGTGGGCGGTAGATCAGCCTGCCGGGGCCGTCCTCGGCGGGAGGGGAAGGAGGCCCATCGCCCTCGCCCTCGCAGCCGCCGCAGCCGCCAATCAGCCCGCGGCGGCAGAGGGCGAGGCCGGCCCGGTGCCGCCGCCGGGCCAGGCGGGACGTCCTTAGGGAGGGGTTGAGGAGGTGCGCGGGGGAGAACGAGGAGGCGGGGGATCCTCTCCCGGGAGCGACGTCCCCCGGGCAGGGGACTGGCATGGGTCAAATTGGAGGATTGATATCTTGTGGCGCCCAGGACGGACAGGAAGGAGGAGGGTAGAACTTTTTCTCGCGCCTGCGCCTGCGCCTGCGCTGAAGGAGCTAGTAATAATACTGCTAGCTAGTAGTATTACGAGCTCGTACTACTCTGGCTGGTAGTAGAAGAAAGTGTCCAAAGTGTCCATGAGCCACTTTTTT
>Ga0315315_10005570_pt1 | contig 11624 bp, 8 predicted proteins | sample M140m3416metaG_FD_203699 | JGI IMG/M metagenome (GOLD analysis project Ga0315315, IMG submission 203699) | Ammonia-oxidizing marine archaeal communities from Monterey Bay, California, United States - M1 40m 3416 | ecosystem: Environmental > Aquatic > Marine > Intertidal zone | place: USA... | reverse complement strand
AAGAAGATGGCCGCTTTTTGGGACGAGAACAAACCCGACACTGGGCCGCCCCCGCGAATCTCTCAAAGCAAGGTCCTCGCCATTGGGTTCGGAATCTTCGCCCTCGCCAAGATCTGGCCTCCGCTGATTCTAGTTCTGGCTTTGTTCCTTTCTCAGTTCCTTCCGTACTCGCTGCGGGTGAACGACGATCCCGAGTCGAGACGACTCTTCTATCGAGAATTTCAGAAGCGAGAGAACAGATCGATCCCAAAAGAGTGGAGGAAAACCCCGGACGACATTGTTATCAAAGAGAGGTATCGGGTAAATGATCGGGGAATGTGTTTGATGACGACAAGACTTGAGCCCTCGGACAGGTCAAAGATAAAGGCAGTGGCCTGCTTCTGCCATGGGTATGGGGATAATGGCTTCGCTTACCTCAAACGCGTTGAGTTCTTCCGTTATGTTCGTGCTGGCATTGCCGTCGTCAACATGGAGATCGAAGGGCATGGGCGTTCGGATGGTAAGCTGGGTCTCATTCCCTGCTTTGATACGGTGGTGGACGATTGCTATTCATTTTTTCAAGATACCATGCGATTCAATTACCCTGGCAAGAAAGCGTTTCTCGTTGGAGAGTCTATGGGTGGGGCGATAGCCATCAAGACTTACATCCGAAATCCCAATTTTTTCAGCGGTGTGGTGTTCATTGCTCCCTTGTGCAAGGTATCCGAGCACATGCTTCCTCCGGATTGGGTCGTTTCATTCCTAAAACTACTGCTCGGAAAGACTGACCGGGTCACTTGGATTGGAGAGCAGCCGTTGGCTCCAACAAAGGGAGATACTGCTGCTCTCTCGTTTAAAATCCCCGAAAAGAGAAGGCTCTTTACTATGCATCCGTTCGTCTACGGAAGACAGCCCAGATTTCACACCGCCCGCGAGATCATCGACTTGACGGCCGACATATCCAATAATCTTGCCAAGCGATTCGATGGCCCATTCCTGGTCCAGCACGGGACTGCAGACAAGGTGACGTGCCCCAAGCTGTCACAGATGCTCTACGATGAGTCGCCATCGAAGGATAAGGAAATGAAGCTTTACGAGGGCATGTTCCACAACCTATTGGGTGGCGAGCCCAAGGAAAATACCGATCTAATCCTAAATGACAGCATGCAGTGGATTTTGAGTAGGTCGTGATGGAGATAGGTGATCCGATTCGATGATTCAGTTTTTTTTAAAACTCTGCACATGCCAGAATAGTCTAAATTATGAACCACTCGTAATTCGCATACAGCTCGAACTAACTCCACAGTAGTACGATTAAGCATACTCTAGTAGTAGGGCTGTATATACTACGAGCTCGAATTCGTATTACACGTACTCTCGTATTGCTACTACTAGCTAATATGCATAATAATAATATTATTATATTATTATGTTTACGAGGAGTATACTACTCTAGCTAGTAGTATATTATAATATTATTATTATGCATAATATGCATAATACTAGCATACTACTTACTTACTAGCTAGTACCGACCTATGCATACTGTATATATGCATTATTTAATATATATATACTACTAGAGTACTACGAGTATCTAGTAGTAGTAATAATGATACTGACTCCCTGGCAAGCTACTAGCTAGTAGTATGCTTTCAATCTTCCGTCCGTCCGTCGCCCACCGCCAGCTCTCGTCTCATCCTCGCTTTTTCCTTTTCCCTCAACATGCGCCACGGTATCCCGTCTGAGCGCTGTAATTCCTAGCTCTACTAGCTAATGCAGCACATTTACATCCACTCGCTAATGCAGCCTTTTTGGCAAGTTGGCCGCGTATTCTGCGATGCACCAAGCCTCAAGCCGAGCGATATGTTTTACTTCTCCGACATTCCCAGCAACCATGGCCGCCCCACCCCAAGCGTCTTCGGCGCTTGTCAACGTCTCCGAGCAGGCCGAGCTCCGCCTCGTCCAGCTCCTAGCAGATTCGTGCCCTTCCCCCGCCGCCGTCGAGATGACCTTTGCCCCAGAGTGTGAGGGCTACATCGGCAACGGCGACGCGGCCGGCCTGGTACGTACCGTCCTCGGCGACGCCGGGGCCATCTCCGGCCTGCTGGCGATCGAACCCAAGGACGAGGCCGTGGGGGCCTTTTCGCTCATCGCCGCGCTCCTAGAGAGGGTGGAGGGAGCCGCCGAGCAGTCCGCTCTTTCGGTCGCCCTGGCAGACGCCGTAACTAACGGCGCCGCCGATGACGGCGCCGCCGGGAAGAGAGCGGCCATGCTCGCTGCCCTGTACAACCTCAGCTCCAACGGGACCGAGAAGGCCAACCTCCTCGCGAGGATCGTGTCCCTAACGGCCGCGTCCGACCCCGGGGCCCTCTCCCCAGGTCGGCCCCTTGGGGATGTCCTCGACGCTGCCAACGTCAGGAGTATGGTTGAGGGCTGGGGCGTCGGGCGGGCCGATCAGCGCAGGCTGTACCGGGCCATCGCGGACGGATTGGCCGCAGGCGCGCGGAGGCAGACCTTCCTGCTCTCTCTCCTGGCGACGTACGCGAGCGCATCCGAGGTGGACACCGAGGCGATCGCGACCGCGACCGATGCCGCCGTTGGTGCCGTCCGGGATCCCGTCGGCCTTTTCGACGAGCAGCGGGGCATGCTCCTGCTCCCCCCCGTCGCCGCTTTGGGGTCCAGCCCCGCGACCAAGTCGCTCTTCGAGCTGCTGCAGGTGTTCCAAGAGGGCAAGCTGGAGGACTTCGAGGCCTTCGCCAAAGGCAGCGAGTCCACCCTGAGCTCCCACGGCCTTTCCAAGGACGATTGCATCCGGAACATGCGCCTCCTCTCCCTCTGTTCCCTCGCGGCCGAACACGAGGAGATCCCTTACTCGGCCATCGCGGCTACCCTTCATGTCGATGACTCCGAAGTGGAGGGATGGGTTATCGCCGCGGTCTCGTCGGGCCTCCTCTCGGCCAAGATGGATCAGCTCCAGAAGGTCGTTATGGTGGAGCGGTGCGTCGTTAGGAAGTTCGGGACCGAGCAATGGAAGGCCCTCCAGGCGAGACTAGACGCGTGGAAGGGGAATGTCCGCAGCGTCTTGAATGGCCTCGACAAGAGCCAAGCGCTGCAAAAACCGGCGGCCTAGCTGACCGGTCGTGCCAGGTCGCGCCTAGCGATAGAGGAATACACAAATAAAATAAATGGAATTGGAAAAACTTTCGGGTGGTTCCTGGGTCTGACGATATGCATACATGTTCATGTGCCGGGCGGGGCGAAGCATCAATAATTCTATGCTATTCGTATTATCGTGGGAAAGCCTACACTGTAATCCTTGTAAAATCCAGTGTTGACATACTCATCCGTGAACCAGTGCGCAACGGGAAGAACGGACGAGACTACGAGGAGGGACACGGCAGTAGGATGCAGACTCTTCCTCACGCATTCCAACGCTTTAGTGTCCCTGATCAAAAGCTCTATTACGAATACGGCCGCATTATAAGCAAAAAAGGCCAGATGCATGCCATATTGAACCTCAGTGTCGCGATCCCGATTAAGAGTAATAACCCACAAGACGTACTCATGCAGCAATCCCGATGCCACAAACGTTGCTGCTGTGGCCGCCACCGCGCTCGAGGTTAACCTTCGAATTGGTTTGTAAACTCCTCTTTTAAGAGCCCCATGCACCAGACAATTCCATCTGCGACCCCAGAAGTCGCTGGGTGACTTGGACAGGAAGAAGGGATTGTTGGCAATATCCATGGTTCGGATGCCCGCGAGCAGACTTATGGCGGCCCCGAAGCCGAGGGTTCCGACATGGATACAAACATGCGTCAAGTATGCCATCACAAAATTATGCGCAAGACGCCGTCGGAAATCCCCATGTCGGGAAATCGCGAAGGGGGAAAAGTTCGTAGGGAGGAGGATGGAGAACAAGATGCCCAAAAAGAAATAAAAGATGAGAAATCGCTTGGCCTTCGTAACGGACTCCCTCGTCGTGGACTGTACTGGATGCCGCGTCTTGTCATCGAAGACAAACTCAATGACGGATCCATAGTATATCATATAGTTTGTTACTTGACTCTCGACAGCCGCAGGAGAAAAGCCGTGCATAGCCTCGAGGCAGCGGAAGACAAGCAAGATTGGTGTCGACGCGACGCACACCATGAAGCATGCATTTTTCAAACCCAGATACCCAACGAACATATTTGGCATTACCATCACGAAGGGAATAATGCAGCCATATCCAACCAAAAATGCCGTCGCCGTCCCCCTTCTTTTTATGACGAAGTAATAAACCAGCACAGCCAAGGCGTTGCAAAGCACACTCTGAAGGACAAGGAGAGCTGACATTTGGATCCACAACGAATGGCTTGGGGGGAGGACACCAAATGTTCCACCGCCGACAGATAGAGTAATCATTGGCTCCCTTATGTCCTCCTCGAGTTTGTCGGCAAATAAGAGTCTTATCAAGGAGGACATGATGCAAGTAAGTGGTCTGGCAAGTGCCAAGAGAGAATTTTTTTTCTGATTTCCATTACCATTGTCAATCGAGTTCGTCTAATTTAGTGAGAGAGATTTGAGACTTAGACCTACATAATCTTGTACTAGAGTACGCTCGTAGTATGAATAGGAATTCCAACTACTGCAGTACAGCTATTACGTATTACTAAACGTGTATATGTATGCATACAGTACTGTTGCTAGCTAGTATAGAATATTATATATATAAATATTTATATATATAATACACTAGGTAGTACGGTAGGAAGTGGCTCATGTCAAAGCGCACGATTGCACAATGGACCCAAATCCAGCAACGTCGCCGTCTAGAGTTGCACCGCCATTAGTAAATTGATTCCTTCCGGACCACAATGGCTTTCGACCAGACATCTGAAGCTGTCGCCGTCGCCGTCGCCATCGCTGCCGAAGAGACGGAAATCGCGGAAGCGGATGCGGTTGAAGACGCGACCGCGGCAACCGAGACGGAAGCCACCGTTGTTGACGACGACGGTGTCGACACCCCGGCTGTCGACATCGTCGCTGCTGAAGAAGACGAGGCCGAAGACGCGGCTGGGGATGGCGTCATGTCAGTTGATGCCAAAGTAGAGGAGGCAGGCAATGTCACTGCCCAGGCGGATGACAGCTTCGCCGCTGAGGCGTCGGAAGCGCCTAGCAAAAAGCGCAAGCTAAACGAAGACGACAAGGAAGACCCCTCCCGCTCGCTTGCTTCGGCGGGTGCCAAAAAGGCCTCGTCAGTTGCCACCAAGAAGTCCAAGAGACGAAAGAAGAGCATTGGCGACAACGACAAGGACAACGACAAGGCAGCAGAGGACAGCGTAGTAGTTCCCTTCGTCGGCGACCTCGAGATTCCTTATCGGAACACAAGGCGGGTAATGAAGCTGCAACTCGACCCTCTCACCATCGTGCAGCAGGAGGCAGCGATGGTGGCCACCTATGCCGCCGAAATGTTTGTACAAAAACTAGCTCAGGATGGTCTGGTGGTTGCCAAGAAGAGGGGGCGCCACACCGTCCGCTACGAGGACATTGCTGAGGCCAGGGCCAATGATCACAACCTCAACTTTCTCGATATACTTTTCCCATAGGTCCTGTCGCTCCTCAACACCACCTACTCATCTTTTTTTTCGTTTGTGTTTTTCTGGTGATAGACCACGCAAGCAAAAATGTAGATTTTATGAAAGATGTCGGGGTATAGCAGAACCTAATCTACCACTAGAGTATGGGATGCATGCTAACTACAAGTATGCAGAGTAGCTATTAAGGACCTCGTAACCTACCTTCTACAGCAGCTATGAAGTTCCTTGTCAATTTAGGCCAGATCTCCAAGAAGATGCAGTTGCGATTGATTAGATGCTCTCTTTGCCTGGTCTCCGCGGGGCTGCAGCTTCGTCTCGCGCTTTCCGCCGACCGCTTCCGAGGGCGTGTCCGGTCTTGGGTTCGCTTAGCTTCATCCAAACACGTCTGAACCACGAACCACACTTTATATATTTAGTATACATTCCGTATATAAATCATCTTGTCTCATTCTCTTGATTCTAATTTTCGCACGAGAGCAAAATAAAAAAGCGCTTAAAATGTATGTACTAGACTAGAGTATGATGTGTAAAGTGCTAAATGCTTCGGTCATAAAATCCATTGTCACCGTCACCGAATAGAATCCCGTAGGAATCGAAGCAGCTGACTTCGCAGCTCTGCAGCAACAAAAGCCAAACTTATTAAAATTGATGACGACCGTCATGGGGATTGACGCGGTGCGAAACAATGTCAGGCCGGTGGAGGTCGAAGCAACGGTTAGCCGGAGGCGCAAGCCTTTATCTGATCGCCTTTGCTCTAACTCGAGATTGACTTACGACGAAGTTGATGCTGCTGGACCCGCCGCTCCTCCACTAGAATTTCCTGCGCCAACCGTCCATCGCTGCCTTCGAATTTCCGTCAACGACATGGATGAGCGAACTGGGAAGATTTCAAGAATCAATAATGTGATAGTGAGAGAAAGTGATGTCATCGGTATCCCTCGCGTTCATTCTCAAGGATACCGCTTTCTAAAGAAGCTTTGCAACACAACATATGGCTCTGTTCGCCTATGTAATATTGTGAAACGAAGGCACATATTTCATGAAGGGGGACCAGCACATCGTCAGAGCAGCGACCCAGACAGTTTGGGAAGAATCAGCGAAGAGGGCGAGTATCTTTGTGATGATGTAGACCGTATCTCGGTGGAGAAAAACATCATTTGGGAGCCAACTGGCGAATACGCGGTTGTAAAGGTAAGGCACAACATCGTATGGTTTGGTAAGAATTGGCGAACGGCAAGCATTCCATATCGCCGAACTAATCAACCAATTTCGAACCTCTATTTTCCTGTATAGATAATGTCGTGGGAAAAAATCCACCACCACAGAGGAAGGTGCCTCAAAGATCCCGTCAAGGAAGTGGCAGCACTCGAGCTAGTAGGAAACTCTAATCGATACGTTATTGGCAGTGTCGAAGTATTGCAAGACAATGAGAACCTCTACTCAATAATGCCATATTGCAATGGTGGCGACTTGTATTCGCATATTATGGATGAAATCGCAAGCAATGGCAAAGGACGAATTGAGGAGGCTTATGCTCGGCGACGTTTCCGCGACATTCTGAAAGGTCTGGATCATTTGCAGAAAAAAGGTATCAGCCACAGAGATTTGTCTCTTGATAATATTTTGATCCACAATGGCCGCTGTGTAATTGTCGATTTGGGAATGGCACTTAGAGTGCCGTATTCTGATCCGTGCGAAGAAGGTTGGACCACTGACGCCTCCGCGGGGACGACGCGGCGTCTCATGCAGGCACAAGGCCAGGGTGGGCGATGGACGTATATGGCCCCAGAAGTTGTAGCGAGAGATGACAAGTTTGATGGATTTTCGATCGATACCTTTGCCGCGGCCGTCATTCTCTTTATTATGCTTGTTGGGCGCGCACCATTTCAGTGGGCAACAGCAACTGATGTTCATTTTAAGAGCTTCGCCAGCGGTCGCCTAAAGGAAACTCTCCGCCACTGGGGAGTGCCCATCAGTAGCGAAGCGTGCGATCTGCTACAAGGAATGATGTGGGGTGATCCACGTAAGCGCCTGACGTTGGCCCAGATGACGAAGCATCCATGGGTTGTTGGTCAAAGTGACGCGTCCTCTCCGAGGCTAAGCGAGCTAGAAAAAGAAATTCAACATATCACCAAGAGAGCCCGTCCACAAGACGATTGTAGCTCTACGCCGGAGTCACTATCAACCAGTCTAACGCCGGGGAAGTGGATCGTTGGAAAGGTACGGGGCATCAGGCATGCCGCATTAGGTGCACTCGTGGAATAGAACTATTTTAAGCGCTCCAAAAAAGTAAAGGTAAATATCACACTAGACTTTTTACCAACCCCGAGCCGCTCCGTTATCGATAACTTTACGAACGTACGTGCGCATGCTATTATGTCTGTACTGGTAGATGTCGCTATCCCAGCAGCAGTAGTAATCTCAAGTCATTTATGAACACGCTCATCGGCAGATGAGAACCCGCTGACCCCTGCGGAAGCAAAACGCAGCTAGCACATCTCTTGGCTCTTCCGAACGCACTGTCTCACCTTCTTCTTAAAGGCTGACCTGTCATTTCTCCACATAACGGCAGCATCAATATTGGCTGGGCTCTCGTCATTGGGATCGCCGAGAATGGAGATGACCGAGATAAGGATCTGCTCGACGCCGAGGATGGGCCTCCAACGCTCTTCTGCACTCTCCTGGGCATTGAGAGCATCCTCGCCAGGTGCGTGGAGGATAGAGATGCAAACCTTGCCATCTTCGTAGACATTCGGGTGCCAAATATCAGACTCAAACCTCATGGTGGGTGGCATATTGGGGAAGTCCTGGGGAAAGGTGAGACGGGCCTTGAAGAAGCCCCCTTCGTAGAGCGTGCCGTCGGGGCCCATGATCATGACCTCCCAGTCGTAAAGATTGTCGTCGTCCGAAAGTCCTACCGAAACGAGATCGATGGGGTTCTTATTCAATTCTATGACAATGGTAGCGATGGCGCGAAGTTGCGGGAGGGGTGTGAGCAAGGGAAGCGACATTGCCGTCATCATCGAGTCTCTTTGTATTCGCAGTATCACGCAGCACGACCTAACAATTTTTTGAAAAGTACGGAGACCAAGCAAGAAAGACCCAGCCTTTACTTTTTCTACGTAGGAATTGCTATCAGTCATGCATTGGTGAGCCAAGACCGAGGTGATTCCTCCGTCCCATCGCAGCGTTCAGTAAACTTACCGGCCAATTGCCGCCGAAGCAGCTCTCTTCCGTACTCCGCCATGTCTGTGATTCGCCTCTCAAACACCAAGGGGTCTCTGTAGGGTATTCCGCGGGTATGACACTGTTCCTATCGACAATATTGAGCGACAAGGTATGATAATATGATTATGATCGATCTTGAAAATGAGTCGAGGGGCGGCCCTGCTGTTTTGTGCGTGTACACGGTGTGCGATCGCACTAGCTACTATTAGACAGGAGCTGCATGTACTCTCTAGAGTAGTAGTACATTAGTATTAGTACGTATAAGTATACTACTAGAGTACTAGTAATAATAATATCATGATAAGCAGCACGAGCTCTCTTAATCATAATATTACGAGTCGTCCATGTGCATACTACGTGATGTACTGTGCAAATAATTAATTATTAGTATGCATACTCTAGCTACGACTCGTAGTATGCATAATATTATGCATACTACGCTCGTAGAATACTACTATTCTAGTAGAGTATGCATACTTCGTACGATTTCTTGTACATACTATAGTAGTATGCATACTCTACTCTACTCTAGCTAGTATGCATACTATAGTAGCCCTTTTAGAGTTTTCACAGTATTTTACTAGCTAGTACGAGCGTAGTATCCATACGAGTCGGACGGATACTACTACTCTACTGGCTGGTGTAGGAGCTATCCATAGTACCTCGTATTATCCATACATCATACGAGTCGTATGCATACTAGCTAGTACTCTAGAAGGGGTAGTAATACTACTACTAGCTAGTATGTACTACGAGCTCGTAAGTAAGTATTATTATTATGGACAGCATACAGCTGTCTGCATACTATGCGTAGCTAGACTAGCTTAGCTTGTGTGGTCATGTCCACGACCGACGGATTACCTCCAGCCGGCCGAATACCATGGTCCACAATATTACTCCATACAATGCTATTTACGTACGGTATGCATAGTATGCATAGAATCGGTATCTAGTAGCTAGAGTACAGACAGCGAGCTCGTAAGGAGCTCCCGTGGTTTCGGATGGTTCAACCGCACGCAAAGTTTACCTACTCTTTATTCCGTAGTCAGACAGTCCGACCAACAGCCCACAAGAGCTTTCCGCCGTAGCCAAACATCGCCAATCGACACCGTTACGATCGCATTTGATCTTCTCCTCGAACGGAAGTTTATAAGAAGGGTCCACAGCATTCGCTAGATTAGCCCTCATCGCCCAGTAATCCATCCCGCATGGCCTTTCCTCTCTCAAGGACCAACATACATAGCTGTACAAACATCCGATACGACCGAGATCGGATAAAGGCGCCCACCATTGCAATTGGTGGCAATTCAAACAAAAGCATATCCGCAGGAATCTTCAGCACGCCCATGCCTGATAATATCCGAGGAAACAAGAGACCATCCCAAACCAATACGTCAGATAGATAGCAGAGTACTATCATCTTCGTCGAGCTCTGTGCTTTCAAGAATTCATCGGAGATAAAAAAATCGCAACTATGTCCCCTGGAGCCATCGTCAACATCGCGGGCTCGACCCCCATCGATGATCCAGAGTACCGCTACAAAATGCCCCTCCCCTTCGGCAAGATCGAGGGCAGGGGCAATGGGATCAAGACCGTCATCCCCAACATCTCCGATGTCGCCCGAGCCCTTCACCGCGATTCCGGGGAGGTGAACAAGTTCTTTGGGTGCGAGCTTGGAGCCCAGACGACATATAATGCAGACACCGACCGTGCCGTCGTCAATGGCGCCCATACCGATGCCGTCCTGCAGCAAGCCATCAAGCGCTACATCGATAAATTCGTCCTCTGTCCCCAGTGCGGCCTGCCTGAGACAGACTACAAGATCAAGTCCGGCCTCATCAACCATAAATGTATGGCCTGCGGCGCCAAGGAGATGGTCGATATGGGCCACAAGCTCTGCACTTACATCCTGGCGCAGGACAAGAAGGCCAAGGCTGAAGCCAAGAAAGCGGGCAAGGGCAAGGGCAAGGAAAAGGACGGCAAGAAGTCGAAGGATGACAAGGATGGGGAAGAGAAGAAGAAAAAGAAGAAGAAGGATAAATCGGAAGAAGGCAGCGACGGCGAGAAGAAGAAGAAGAAGAAGAGTCACAAGAAGAGCCACAAGAAGAGCCACAAGAAGGATAAGGGTAGCGATGATGATTCCCTCGCCGGAGACATGGATGATCTGTCGATTGCTTCTGGCGAGGCTATTGACGATGCCGCTGCAATGAGTACGTGGTTCTGCACGGCTGTTTTGTCGACAGTTAACATCAGTTTTTGCTTATCTCACCAACTCACCAAATTTGTTCCTTCCTGTCTCCTTGACCTGCAGACCTTGCTGTTGAAGGCACCGTTAACTTTATAAAGGCGAACCCTGAGGCCCCCCCCGCCGAGATTGCCGAGGTCATTGTCAACCAGCAGATGGCCTCCGGTCTCAAGTCGCAGGACAAAATCCACATCGTCTTCCGGATTGGTTTCACCATCGACTTCTTCAAGGAGAAGCAAGTTGAGAAGAACTCCGACCTCATTACCAAGCTTACTGGCGGCAGCCCAATCATGGAGCGCCACCTGATCGGGGCAGCGGAGCTCCTGTGCGTCCCCAAGCCCAAACTTTTCGCCGTCCTGATCAAGCAACTGTACGAGGAGGACTGCCTGGAGGAAGATGTTATCCTCGAGTGGGCGTGCGAGGGGCGCAGCGACTACACCCTCGATGCCGTCGACGAGGACTCCAGGGCGGCGCTTCGAGGCGAGGCCGAGCCCGTCGTTGTTTGGCTCCAGGACGACGACAGCGACGGCGACGACAGTGACAGCGACTGATCTAATGTCAATGTACCGGTACGTCGTTGGCCCCCAGGA
>Ga0315315_10005569_pt1 | contig 11624 bp, 9 predicted proteins | sample M140m3416metaG_FD_203699 | JGI IMG/M metagenome (GOLD analysis project Ga0315315, IMG submission 203699) | Ammonia-oxidizing marine archaeal communities from Monterey Bay, California, United States - M1 40m 3416 | ecosystem: Environmental > Aquatic > Marine > Intertidal zone | place: USA... | reverse complement strand
TCCTGGCCGTTAACAAGGAATATATCCGCTCGGCCGCCCAGGCAGACGACTACCGAACAGAGCCGGCATTCAAGTTGCAGGGCTCTTACCGAAACATGAACCGCATTGCCGAGAAAGTCGTCTCCGTAATGAATGACGACGAGCTGACGGCATTGATCGTCTCGAATTACGAGAATGATGCTCAGACGCTGACGTCCGGCACGGAAGCGAATCTTCTAAAGTTCAAAGAGTTGACGAAACTCATGACGGACGAAGAGAAGGAGCGTTGGGAAGATATCAAACGTACATTCCGTCAGAACGTGAAGATGCGAGGCATTTCATCTGACGACAAAACCGGGCAGGTGATCGCCCAGTTGGGAACGTTATCAGACGGTCTGGATTCTATTCGCCGAGCGATGGCAAAGGGTGTTGATCAACTGTCGGAGCAACGTGACGAGAAAGTAGCCGCAGAGCCAGATGTCGAGAACGTGGACGAGTTGGCCGACATTGATGCTATGGTAGAAGCATTGTCGGGACAGCTCGACGGACTGCAGGCTGGGCTGACTGCGATCAGTCAGTCGCTGGATTCCGGGCTGTCAAAGTTCGGCGACATGGGCAGTCAGTTTGGTGACCTGACACAGTTATTGATGTCCGCAGCTGCGCCACCAGCAGCAGCCATACCGACAAAGCCAGCGTCGCCTGCAGATGCATCCGCCAGTCCGGAAGTAAACGAACCAGCTGATAACCGGATTACCGTTGTTAACAGGCTGCCCAAGGCATTTACAAATGTCTTGCGTGAGCAGTTTGACTTGATGCGGGCATGGCTGGAACCGATTCACCGGGCAACGAGTGCTCAGAGTCTTGACATGCGAAAACTGCAGAAGCGGCTCGAAGATTCTCTGAAGGCTTACGAACGGCTGATCGGCCGCATCGACAAAGATTCCGATGAACCACCCCGTCGCGGTAAGCGTCTGTGAGTGAGTCGATGGCATGTCTCCACGCCCCGAGAGACTGAATTTCCGAGTCGCAGACGGTACGTTATGCGTCGCTCGTCCGACTGACGGGCCGGTGACGACATGCGGTTACCTGCTTAACGGAAAATCGACTCACATGCTTAAGAGAACTCTGGGACGCACTGGGCTTGAAGTCACTCAGCTTGGTTACGGAAGTATGGGATTGCGCGGCCCGAAGACTTGGGGTGTGCGTGTTGTCAGCGAAGATGCTGCCGACATGTTTCTGAATTCCGTGCTCGACGCCGGAATTAATTTTATCGATACGTCACCAGATTACGGCATCAGCGAGGAGCGGATCGGCCGGTACATCAGCGGTCGAAGAAGCGAATTCTACCTCGCGACAAAGTGCGGCTGTGTTTACACACAGCACGAGGATTACCTTGAGATTGATCACGTCTGGGATCGTGATATCGTTGCGAGAAACCTTGAGACGAGCCTTCAGCGGCTTCAGACAGACTGCATTGACATCCTCCAGTTTCATGGAGGCGATGCTGAGTCTCTGCAATGTGCCGGTTTGATTGAAACACTGATGGAGTTTCGTGACCAAAGTATGATCCGCTTTATCGGATCGTCCAGCTCGTTGCCAAACCTGCCCGGCATGATCGATCTGGGAGTGTTTGACGCATTTCAGATTCCGTATTCATGTCTCGCACCGAAGCATCACGATCTCATTACGAAAGCTGCAGAAACCGGAGCGGGAATCATCATCCGTGGAGGTGTCGCGCAGGGCGGTCCGGACGCGGAGATTCAACGGGAGTCTCTTAATGAGATTTGGACGCGGGCCGGCCTTGACGAAGTCCTGCCCGCAGGGATGTCGCGAGCCGAACTGATTCTGCGTTACACGCTGTCGCATCCTCATTGCCATACGACGATTGTGGGAACATGCAATACGGAGCATCTTGTCGAGAACCTTGCCTCTGCGGAGTCCGGAGCGCTGCCCGCCGATCTGTACCTTGAAGTTTTTTCCCGAGTCGCAACCACGGTTGCTGACTGAGGAACAGGTGCAAGGCCCGCGGCTAGCACTGTCGGCTTACAGTCGCTGTTGACTTAGTTACAAGTACGTCATTGCCTCGTACAATTACGGATGTACGTGAAGCAAAGGAGTCGACACGATGCCGGAGCGGCCAGCCGTTTCAAAGGGGGGAAATGAAAAAATGATTACCGCAGCCTGCCCCGTTGTCGATCTGGTCGTTCTTCGGCCTGGCATGATGACGATTCGGCGTAGCTCAAGTGAGTAGCCCACAGCCGAGTTGTTGAAAATACCGTCAGACGGTGCACTCGAATTCGATCAATTGGTCGATATTATTCACCAGGCCGTCGAGCCAGACTCGTGGCAGGAATTCGGTGCGTGAGGGACGATTCGTACGAACGAAACGACGCTGCGTCTGGTGGTTCGTCAGACTGAGGAAGTGCATCGAAAAAAATCAGTGACCTGCTCGGCCAAATGCTGCGGCTTCAGGATCTTCAGGTCGTCGTGGCGATGGCATCGATGAATTTGTCTTCAGGCTTCCTAGAAGATCTGAAGTTCAAAACGTTGAGCAAGCTCAATGAGCAGCGGTTTACCATTCTCACAAGAGAACAGGCAAGGGAGCTACGCGGTGCGGGCGACAAAGCCTGCCACGGGTGACTCTTTTTAACGATCCAAAATCACAGCTTCGTTTTGACGATGAAGCAAGTGAGTGTGGGATGTTGAACCTTCAGCCTGTCGTGTCAGGAGACGGCAAGGCTGTTCGGTGGTGCACTGATTGTCGAGAGCTTGCCGGAGCGAATGCCGAACCTGTCCTCACTCTCCGTCTTAAGTTTCTGAATAGGACATCGGTCCTGCTCGAAGTCATGAAAGATTCACCAGCAAAAACCGCATCCGAGGGCAGTTGTTCGTTCATCATGGTGACCCGCTAGGTTGTGTCACTCGATGCAGCAGCATTTCCTGGCAATGAGCAAAGTCTCAGGATTGATTGAATCCTGCTGTGACGAAACGGCCTCTGATCCACAGAATCGGCCAGCTTCTGGCTTGTCTCAGTTATTCCGGATAAAACTGCTGTCCAGCAGCAGTAGTATCACTGCTGCGTTTGTGAAGTTGCATCGTGAATTTCGGAAAGGCAGATGTCATGTCGGCAGATTCAACAGAATCAAAGGCTATCGAACCAGCGGACAAGCCGTCGAGGAATCCTGTGGAACGGGTAATCGTCTGGGGCTTGATTGGCGCGTTGCTTGTTACCGTGGGGATCGAAGCTCGGGCGCAGCAAGGCTATGCAAATTCGCTGGACGCGGTGCAAGCGGCGTTTGCTGATACTGAGGAAGTGCAGATTGATCTCGCCGATGCTCGAAAGTTGATGACGCTCTCACCAGTGGAAGTTAAAGATGCAGATGCCAGTGGGCTCATGGACTACTACCGGTTTTCATGGTTCAGCCTGTTTAAGTCGGGCGAGTACGAGATCACATTGAGGGTGTCGAAAGACAGTTCCGAGGTGATCAGCTTCGCGACGTCAGCGGCTCCAGAGTTTGCTTTGGCTCTGACCAGGTATGTCCCATCCGAGGATGAGATGCCTGAATTGGAAGACTACTCAGATGGAGGCTATTCCGGAGGCGGACTTTCGGGTGAAGACGGGAATTGGTCCAGCGGCGGAGAATTTCAACCACCACCGGATCTGTTGTTTTCAAGTCTCGACGCTGACAGCGATGGAGAAATTTCAGCGGAAGAAATCGAAGGTGCGGTCGCCGTACTGGAATCTCTCGACAGCAACGGTGACGGAGAACTTACGCCTGAAGAATTCGATCCCGACGGTTTGGGCCGACGAGGCGGCGGTTTTGAATCAGGCGGCTTTGGTTCCGGCGGAGCAGACGGAAACGAATTAGATAGCGGTCGCTCGCGTCGACCAGAAATTGAAGAATAAGCCGCGCCGTGGCGAATCAGTCTGGTGAGTTTACCCGCTGCCATTTCATGACTTTGACGATTTGCTTTGCAACCGCCTCAGCGACTAGCGGGACTACTGCATTGCCATACTGCTTGTAGGCACGTGTGTCTGAGACGACCTGGTTGTCAACGTACTCCGGCGGGAAGCCCATCAGCCGTGCGGCTTCTAAGGGCATCAGGCGTCGTGGGCCTCGTCTTCTTTGCGGAATCAGAATTTCAGCTCCGTCTTTGTAGTAGCGAGCGCTGAGTGTTCGGCTGATTCCGTCGAGGTCGGTCATGCCGAACCCGAATCCATTTCCTTTGGCGGCGTGCTTCTTCTTGTATTCCTGCAGGTAGTTCCACAGCTTGTCGCTGAGCGTGTACTTTGCCGGAACGTTCTTCGTCGGTTCAAGAATGTCTCGAAATTTTGGCCGCGGCCCCTCCGGGACATCTGGAAACTCGAACGGCGGATTGTCGCCGTAGACGTCGCGGCGGAATCCAACAATAAAGATGCGTTCGCGATGCTGAGGGACGTAGTTGGCGGCGTCGATTGTTTGATCGAAGATCGCGTAGCCGAGATCAGTCAGACGCCCACGAATTGTTCGCCAGGTGTCGCCTTTGTTATGTGATCGCAAATTCTTGACGTTTTCCAGAAGCAGGACTTCCGGCTGTTTGCTGTCGATGATTTCAGCCAATTGGAAGAACAACGTCCCTTGAGCTTTGTCTTTGAATCCGTGGTCCCGCCCCAGGCTTTTCTTCTTGGAGACTCCGGCAATCGAAAACGGCTGACATGGAAAACCTGCAGACAACAGATGATGTTCAGGAATGCCTTCACCGGAAACAAAATCTTGAATGTCACCGGCAGGTTCTTCGCCAAACCATGCCCGGTAGGTCTTTTGAGCGTACGGATCGATCTCGCTCGAGAATACGCAATGCCCCCCTGCTCTTTGCAGACCGATTCGCAGACCGCCGATTCCGGCAAACAGATCGATAAATCGAAACGGCATTGCGCCATTGAACTGTGAGGCAGCCGGAGGCTCTTCCGGCTTGTCGAACAGTGAAGGGCCTTTCGATCGATCCATCGCCTCTTCAATCAGAGAGACGATGAACGCTTTCTGTGACAAACCCGTACGTTGCGACGCTCGCTGGACCCAACTGTGGATCGACTGTGGCACGCGGATATTCAACTGAGCTCGATCGTCGGCCATGTGCATCTCCACTTTGGGTAGGTTGCGAGGATGCTAGCAATCTGTCCCGGCGGAACAAGGCGGCGAGATTACTCAATGGTCGAAGTGCGACAGGCGCGCCATCGGCTTTGAATGGCTGGCTGTACGTCTGGACGATTACGTCGCGGAGCCGGTCAGAGTGACGGCTTCGGGCTGAATTCGTGGGATGGCGTTTGGATCCTCGCGGGATTCTCCCTCATTGATCAACCAACGGATCATCAGGAACGTGGCTCCGACGCAGGTCATCAACGTCAGGAAGTTGTACCGCAGTGTGTCGTTCGGGCAGGACACGAACCATGAGATAAGGTCTTTATCGAGCCAATCGGGCTTTGATTCAGAGAAGCTGGCGCTTACCTGACCGTGAAAGACGGCGAGGCTGTTGAAGCACAAGTGGAAGGCGACGCCTGGCAGCAGGCTGTTGCTTCGAACGGCTATCAGTCCCAGGACCATGCCCAGCAGCGACGCATTGAAGACCTGCTGAGGGACCATGTGGATCAACCCGAATGTGATACTCGATAGAATAATCGCGATACCCGTGCGGCCACCGCTTCCGAAGCCGGACAGAATGAATCCACGGAAGGCGACTTCTTCGCACAAGGCGGGCGTTAATGCGAAAACTCCGATGACCACATAAAGCGGCAGCGTGTCATCTGACATTGCTGCGAACGCTGCCTTTGCACTGTCCGGTAGTTGCGGGAAAAAACTCTGCAGGCTGGCCAGCAACTCGATTGCTAATGGGTGAAGCACGAAAGGCAGCGCTATCGCTACGGCCAGCATCCGGCCACTCGGCATTTTCAATCGTAGGGTCTTGCGAACGCTCGATGTCAGTAGAATTGCCATCAAGATCGCGGGGGCGGCGATCAGAGCCATCTGCTGAACGACTGCCAGTTTCATCAATTTTCGGCCGATGTCTTCCGCTGCAACTCCGACCATTGATCCGGTTAATAGCTTGATCGTCAGGAACTGCAGAAACATCATCAGCATGAAGCAGATAGCAGCCTGAGCGAATGTAGGCAGTGGAGCTTTGTCACGAAGTAGTTGCCGCAACCAGAGCTTCAGATCGAACTGCTCGGCTTCGCGGAACAGAACGTCTTCGCTCTTGAATTGTTCAACAGCCCACCACAATGCGATCAGGCTGTATCCAATACTCGACATCAGGACCGGCAGCGCGAATACAAGCACTTCGGTATTGCCTGGATTCATGAGCAACGCTTTAAGCAACAATGCCGGGCCAACGATCGGCATCGCACAATAGAACAACGATGCACCGCCGGTGGCTGTCAGCTCGATCGATGGCGACATCGAGAACATCGTCATGCCCATCGTGATCATGAAGAGCGGCGTCAGGTAGTACTGCCCTTCTTTGTTGCTACGAGCAAACGTAGCCAGTGACAGGCATAATGCGCTGAAGAATGCGGCCAACGGAATTAGCAGGATCACCAGCCAGAACAGAGCCAGTGGCGTCGGCAGCGGAACGGCTCCCATTCCGGCTCCGGAGACACTGGCGGTCATGGAAACGATGTACTTACCGGTAAAGCCCATACTGATCAGGTTGAGCATCGTCGTCGCCATGCTGAACAGCAGGACGGTCAGAAATTTTCCGACCACAATTTCAGAGCGAGTTGCCGGGCAGATCAGCAGGGTTTCCATTGTGCCGCGTTCTTTCTCGCCCGCCGCGACATCAATCGCTGGATAGAACGCCCCCGTCAGAGCCATGATGATCAGCAGCGCCGGGAAGATTTTCCCCCACATATTGGCAGCAATTTCGTCCTCGTTGGCGACATCAATCGAAAGCAGGCTGACGGGATCCGGAACAGTTTCGGGGAGCTGCGCAAGCTCGAGCCGATTTTTCAAAAGTTGCCGTTCCCACTTGTCGAGAGCTTCTCGAACTCGACGGTAAGCGACATCAGATTTCTCGTCGGCGCGGTTGCGGACGAGGATCGGTCGTAGCAGCGGCAGCGTCATCAGCTTGTCGTTGTCGCCGTCGCGGTTGACGAGTAAGTCGTTGACCGTTTTGAGATTCTCGCCGAAGCCCTCGGGAACAATCATCAGCACCTGCAGCTTGCTGTTTGCAAACTGCTCGCCGATCGTTTTCTTTAGTTCCAGATATTTGTCGACCAAAGCCTCATAGTTATCCGGCTGCTCGGGAGTTTCGCCGCTTTGCATCGCGTTTCGTAATTTTGCAGACTGGACTCCGGGCAGTTCGTCGGCGAAGTCTGAATTCCAGGGAGCAAGCTGTGCGACGAGCTTGTTTCGCTGCTCGATCAGTTCTCGAATACGAGCGGCGTCAGCGAGCAACTGTTTTTGCTCTTCGGCGGTGACGTTCGGCAGCCTTACTTGGTCGTCGGACGCATCAGTCAGGACTCGAAGCTTGGACGATGTTTCTGCGGACCGGAACCAGCGAGTCGGGAACACTCCATCTTTAACGAGCGGCGGGTCGGGCAGTTCGCCAGCGTTGAGGATGACAACCTGTCGAGGCTGCTCTGTAAAATACATCGTCATCTGCAGCATGCCAATCCCGAGGCCAGGGTACAGCATGATGGGTAGTACGAGGACCATGAACAGCGTCCGGCGATCTCGCAATTGATCCCGCACCTCGCGATGAAGAATCAGCCAGACGTTTTTCCAGGTAACTTCCATAATTTCGGGCTCCAGTCAGGAAGATCGTTCCTGCCAGTGTCCAGGTTGTGAGTTTGTTTTTGGTTCAGTTGTCGCCGATCAAACGGTGACAGCGGTTTCGTCGTAGCGATCAATCAGAGCGAAGAACAGGTCTTCCATCGAGTCGGATCCGTGTTGTTCGCAGAGTTCCTGTCGAGTGCCGATTGCTAGAATCTGGCCTTTATGAATCACCGCGACGCGGTCACAAAGCCGTTCGACTTCGGACATGATGTGTGTTGAGTAGATGATCGACTTGCCGGCATCGCGAAGCTGAGTAATGGCTTTGATCACGTTTCGAGCGACCAGAACATCCAGCCCGGATGTCGGTTCGTCGAAGATCAAAACTGGCGGGTCATGAACGATCGTGCGGGCGATCGAAACTTTCTGTCTCATACCGGTCGACATTTTCGAGCCGAGAATGTCTTTGAACTCGTGCATTTGCAGCATGGTGAAAACTTCATCCATGCGGTGGGTGAGTTTGTCGCCGGTTAGTCCGTACAGCCTGCCGAAGTACTCGACCATTTCCCAAGCGGTCATGCGATCGTAGATGCCGGTGTTGTTCGACATGAATCCGATGCGAGATCGAACCTGCTCCGGGTAGTTTGAGACGTCGTAGCCCGAGATGATCGTGCGGCCGCTCGTGGGACGCAGCACGGTGCTCAGGATTCGCAGACATGTTGTCTTACCGGCGCCGTTCGGGCCAAGGAGCCCGAAGACTTCGCCCGGCTTTACTTCGAAGCTTACCCCGCCCAATGCCGAGACGATGCCTCGCTTCGGATCGGAAAAGCATTTTGTCAGCTCGCTGACCTCAATCATCGTGATGCTCGATTGTCAGGTGTTTCGGCCTTTATGAGTCCTCGCGAGTTGCGAGGTGGAAGGGGTATACCGCACCCTCTGTGGAGTTCCCTGCCGAGACTTTACACTCAGGGCAATGGCATTTGGGCGTTCGAAATCACTCGCCGGGCGAGTTCCATCAGTTCAGGACAGACAGCGCCACCGAAGCGGCAGGGCTCGAAGTTTCTCCCTGGCCGGACGCGTCTGTCTCGTCGATGTAATCGTAAAAGACGTTTCTTTGACGCGGGATGTAGCCGGCTTCGCAAATACACTTTCGCAGCGTTTCGACTGACAGGTGATGCACCGTTCCCGCCTGCGAGACGACATTCTCTTCGATCATCAGGCTGCCCATGTCGTTGGCCCCGAACGATAGTGCGATCTGACCAATCTTTTCACCCTGCGTGACCCACGATGACTGAATATTCGGAATGTTGTCCAGGTAGAGTCGCCCGACGGCCTGCGTTTTGAGGTACTCGAATGCACCGGCTTCTGACAGTTTCGACATATCGACGCCGTCTTTACGGTTGTCGTACCAGGGAGCTTCGTGCGGCGGCTGATGAGTCCAGCAAATGAACGCGGTGAAGCCGCCGGTTTCGTCCTGCAGGCTTCGCAGTCGATCGAGATGTTCGATGCGTTCTTCCAGCGTTTCCACATGCCCGAACATCATCGTGCAGGTCGACTTGCCACCGATCTGATGCCAGACGCGGTTTACTTCGAGCCACCCGTCGGTAAGAACTTTTCCGCGAGTGATCAGCTTGCGAACTCGGTCAACGAGAATCTCACCTCCGCCGCCGGGCACACTGCCGAGTCCTGCGTCTTTCAAACGCTGCAGCACGGTTTCCAAAGGAAGCTTGCTGAGCTTGTGAAAGTGGTGCAGTTCGGGAGGGCTGAAACCGTGAATGTTAACCTGTGGAAATGCTGACTTCAGGCCACTAAGCATTTCCTCGTACCACTCCAGCGGCAGCTTCGGATGCAGACCGCCCTGCATCAGGATCTGGTCACCACCCACGTCGACGGTTTCCTGCACCTTCTGATGCAACGCGTCCTGCGTGAGCACGTAAACTTCCTCATGTCCGACCGGTCGATAGAACGCGCAGAAGTCACACACCGCGGCACACGCGTTGGTGTAGTTGATGTTCCGATCGATGTTGTAAGTTCGGTACGGCTCGGGATGCAGACGCCGAGTTACCGCATCGGCAGCTTTACCAATTGCGATCAAATCGTGCGACTGCAACAGGACCAGCCCGTCTTCAGACGTGAGTCGCTCGCCGGCAACGGTTTTATCGAGGATGTGCTTAATTCCGGAAGACAAGGTCCACTCCTTCAGGAGCCAGTTCTGCCTGCACAGCCAGTTGTTGAAACAGCCGCAAGCCGCTTCGTTCAGCAGATGTCAGGCGGAAGAAAAGATTATCAGTCAGGTATCGTTCGGCGTTTTTCACCGAGATGTTCAGTTTGGACGCTTCGCGCTGAGCGATGTCAGGAATCCGAGTAACACCGCGATCGCGAGATTCACTCAACATCTGCTCAACATGCGAAGAAGCAACGCCGCGTCGAGCGACCCACATCGCGAACACAAACGGCAACCCCGTCCAGGCAAGCCACTCTTCGCCGAGATCCCACACCGTGTGAAATTCTTCCGTCGGAGCGTGCATAGCCCGGTCGCCGATGACCAGCACGGCGTCGGCATCGGTGTGCTGAACCGACATCTCGATCGGCAGTGGTTTACGAGCAGGGTCAACACCGTAGCGCTCCAGCAGCATGATTCGAGCGAGCGTTGCGCTGGTGCGAGAACCCTCATCCAACGCGAGTGTCTGAATCGCTCCGGGATCAACTCGGCTGTAAAGCTTGACGCTCAGCACCGGTCCACGAGTTGCCACACAGGCATCGGAAATAATTTCGTAATCGGCCCCGCGCATGTACTCGACCGATGGAATCAGCGCGACGTCCAAATCTCCCGCCGCCAGTTGATCGGCAAGGCGGCTTGGGTAATCGAGACTGACGTTTGCTTCGGGAAGCAACCCCGGCAGGTCCTCGATCAGCGGTTTGGAGTTCAAATAGCTGACCGCTCCGACACGAACAATCGCCCCGGGCGACAACGAATTCGCCGACGATTCGTCGGTTACGTGCGGTGAATTTGGGAGTTCAGACACGGATATTTTGGATTCTGTTGCCAGAAGCTGTTGATTCATTGGATGTCTCGAGTCATCTAATTTGACAATTATAGGACCGCAGCCCGTACTAGCAATCGGCCTCGATGTCGGCGTCTGAAGCTGCCCGTACCGCTACACCGAATATCGCGGTAAGTTCGTCCCGGCGTTGGGAGAATTCCGTTCGCCGACGCGGTAGGATTCGCGGACTCATACCGAGGCAACCGCACCGGATTGCAGGTGTTAACACAACTTTTGAGCCCGCAGCGACTGATTTCGAAAGCTGATTAAACGATGTCTGAACCTGCTCTTCGTCTGTCGATTCTTGGTCTGGGAACCGTTGCATCCGGAGTTGTTCGAATTCTGACCGGCCCCGATTCACCCGTGAGCCGCCGAGCTGGCCGCACTTTCGACATCCGGCACGTCGTCGTTCGAGACGTATCGAAGTCTCGCGACGTGGATATTCCCGCCGACCGAATCACGACTGACTGGAACGCTGCCGTTTCCGATCCGGAAGTGGACGTCGTTCTTGAGCTGATGGGCGGAACGACGACCGCTCGCGACGCTGTGCTAGCTGCGATCGCCGCTGGCAAACACGTCGTCACTGCCAACAAAGCCTTGCTTGCCGAACACGGCGACGAAGTTTTCGTTGCCGCTCGTGAAAGCGGAGTCTGCGTTGCTTACGAAGCCGCCGTCGCTGGCGGAATTCCCATCATCGCGACGATGGGCTGTTCGATGACCGGCAATCGAGTTGTTTCGATCGAAGCCATCCTCAACGGTACAAGCAACTTTATCCTGAGCGGAATGCTGGGCGAGCAACGGCAGTACGACGACGTCCTATCGGAAGCTCAGGATCTGGGATACGCCGAATCCG
>Ga0315315_10005568_pt1 | contig 11625 bp, 8 predicted proteins | sample M140m3416metaG_FD_203699 | JGI IMG/M metagenome (GOLD analysis project Ga0315315, IMG submission 203699) | Ammonia-oxidizing marine archaeal communities from Monterey Bay, California, United States - M1 40m 3416 | ecosystem: Environmental > Aquatic > Marine > Intertidal zone | place: USA... | reverse complement strand
TCCCAGTGGGGTTTGCCATGCGTTTTTTGTTACCAAAAAACCGGTGAGCTCTTACCTCACCGTTTCACCCTTGCCTTGATAAGGCGGTTTATTTTCTGTGGCACTGTCCCTGAGGTCACCCTCGCCAGTCATTAACTGGCACTGTGTCCTTATGGAGCCCGGACTTTCCTCTATTAGATAAACTAATAGCGACTATCCAACTATCTGGCAATAAATACTTATTGGTTTAGATTCAAAAAATCAAGATAAATCTATTAATATTTAGCTAAAAAGTGACTAATTTCGAGCGTTTTATGGTTAATTTCTCCAGTTACATTGTTTTGCTCAAATCTTCTTTGAAATGCTTTAACTATCAATTTATCATTTTTTTTATTAGATTTTTTTTTATTAAAATATCTGTAACCAATTTTATATAAATTTTTAAAAAATAAGATTCTAGTTTTTTTTTCAGATAAATTTTTAAATTTTTGATTTAATTTTGGATACCAGATTCCAAGTCTTTTTCTACTCATTTTTTTCCAAGGAAACTTTTCGCCTGGATCTTTTTTTCTTAATGGAGCAATGTCTGAATGACCCAATATATTCGATTGTTTAATATTGTATTTTTTTCTCAGATGAGAACAAATTTTAATAAGTTTGTTAATCTGGGGTGATGTAAAATCTTCAAAGCCCAGTCTATGTCCTTTATTAACAAGTTCTATTCCAATTGAATAAGTGTTTAAATTTTTTATATTTCTCCACTTAGATTTACCGGCGTGCCATGCAATCTTATTATCTTCTACCATTCTTATTGCTTTTCCTTTTCTATCAATTAAATAGTGGCAACTTACTTTATGCCTCAAACTTTGAAGTCTTAAAATAGATACACGTTTAGATTGCATTCCTGTATAATGAATCACAATAAATTTAATATCTTTTCTGTTCCTGTAAGTTTTTGAGCAATTAAATGTGCTAACTGTTCTAAATGTAAGCATTTTTAGACTAAATATAGACAAATTTTAACATAAAATCTCTTAAAAATTTAGAATAATTTTCTTGGAAAAAAAGATGCATACTATATATACAGCAAAGTATGAAAATTAAAAAAATTTTTATTACGATACTTTTATCATTATGTTTGATCTCTTCTAAACTTAGTGCGAAAGAAGAATGTTTTGAAAAAACAAGTAGAGCAATTTTTAAATTCAATATGGGTTTTGATAGAGCTGTTTTAGAGCCAGTTGCTAAAGGGTATAACAAATTACCTGAGCCTATTAAAAAAGGAACCTCAAATTTTACTTCTAATATTGCAACACTTCTTTCGGTTCCAAATTATTTGTTGCAAGGAAATTTAAGAGGAGCGGGTGATGCTTCAGCAAGTTTTTTAATTAATTCAACAATAGGTATTATTGGTTTAGGTAATCCAGCTGAAAAATTAGGTTTCAAAGCTCAAAAAGAAGATGTTGGTCAAACATTAGGTACTTATGGCGTTGGTTCAGGATGTTATTTTGTTTTACCAATTTTAGGGCCAACAACTGTTAGAGACTCTTTTGGAATGGTTGCGGATACATTTGTTGATCCTTTTGCTCATATTACTATACGAGAAAATGAGTTACTTGGTATCTCAGGTAGCAAATTAGATTATTTTTCGGTTAAAGGTACAACAGCTATAGACTTTCGAGCCGACAATGTAACCAATTTTGATAGTCTTGAAAAAAATTCTTTAGATCTCTATAGCTCTTTTAAAAGTGTATATCTTCAAGATAGAGAAAATAAAATTAAGAATTCTAGTTCTTCAAGTGACGATGACTGGGGAAGCTTAGATAAATAATTAATACTCTTAAATGAAAAAATTATTAATTTTTACTCTTACTATTTTTATCTTTTCAAATACAACGTTTGCTGTAACATATAATTCAGAACCTAAAATATTTATCACTGAATTAGTTAATGATGCTATTATAACTTTAAGAGATAAAAGTAAAAGCACTGAAGAAAAATCTAAATTTATTGAAAAAATAGCATTAGAAAACGTAGATATTAGAGCTCTAGGTTTTTATACCTTGGGAGATATTAGAAAGACGTTGTCTAAAGATATTTTAATGAAGTATGAAAAATTATTTGAGTCATATTTTTTAAAAAGTTTGACTTCTAGACTAACTGACTATTCTTCTAATAAATTTGAAATATTAGAATCGGAACAAAAAAGTGCCAACTATACAATTGTAAGTTCAAAAATTGCTGAAAGTAATAATCAACCAGAAATTAAAATAGATTGGAGAGTTTATACTAAAAATCCAGATAAACCTTTAATAAGGGATTTAATAGTTGAGGGATTAAGTTTAGCTAGAACACAAAAAGAAGAATTCAATTCAATTTTAAGTTCTAATAATAATGACATAAACGCTCTTTTAAAAAAACTTGAAGAGTTTATTTCCAATTAACTATAGATAGATTTAATGGTGGGCCCACCAGGACTCGAACCTGGGACCAATACATTATGAGTGTACTGCTCTAACCAACTGAGCTACAGGCCCATTAGATAATCTTTTACTATAGTAATACTTATTTTTCTAGGAAACTTTTTAACTGTTTTGATCTACTAGGGTGCTTTAATTTTCTTAATGCTTTAGCTTCAATTTGTCGAATTCTCTCTCTAGTTACTGAAAATTGAAGACCTACCTCCTCCAGAGTGTGGTCTGTATTCATTCCAATACCAAACCTCATCCTTAATACCCGCTCTTCTCTAGGTGTAAGTGAAGCTAAGATTTTGGTTGTGGACTCACTTAAATTTGATTGAATAGCTGTATCCAAAGGCTGTAAAGCATTTTTATCTTCAATAAAATCTCCAAGACTACTATCCTCCTCATCACCTACAGGGGTTTCTAGAGAGACAGGTTCTTTTGCAATTTTTAATACTTTTCTGACTTTTTCTAAAGGCATAGCAAGTTTTTTTGAAAGCTCTTCTGGGGTTGGTTCTCTTCCAAATTCACTCATTATTTGTCTTTGAGTTCTAACAATTTTATTTATTGTTTCTATCATATGAACTGGAATTCTTATCGTTCTAGCTTGGTCAGCTATTGATCTAGTTATAGCTTGACGAATCCACCATGTTGCGTAAGTTGAAAATTTATAACCTCTTCTATATTCAAACTTATCTACAGCTTTCATCAAACCAATATTACCCTCTTGGATCAAATCTAAAAATTGTAAACCTCTGTTAGTATATTTTTTTGCAATTGAAATCACAAGTCTAAGATTGGCTTCTACCATTTCTTTTTTTGCTATACGTGACTCTCTTTCACCTTTTTGAACTCTACTTACTAACTTTTTAAATTCCCCAACAGACAAGCCAATTTTTTTACTAAATTCAACTAATCGTTCTCTAATTTCTGAAAAGTCTTTTTTAAATTTTTTGAAAAAACTTTTCCAAATTGGATTTTCATTAAGAAAAGACTCAAATTTAGGATTTATTTCATTACCAATATAATATTTTATAAATTCTTCTCTAGATATTTTATTTTCTAAAGCTAACCTTAAAAGTACACCTTCAAGAGAAACGATTTTTTTATTTTCTTTATAATGAAGCTGTACTAATTCTTCAACAACATGTGGTGCCAGCTGAAGATTTTTGAAATTATTTACCAAAGTTAATTGTATCTTTTTAAAATTTTTATTCTTAGATATAGAAAGTTCTTTAGAATGTAACAAGCAATCAAGTTTTTCTTTTTGATATTTTTGTAATTTTGAATAATTTTTATTTAAAACATTTAAAATTAAAAGTATTTTTGGTCTGATTTCCTCTTCCATTTTTGCCAATGAAACATTAAATTCATCATCTTCTTGTTGATTGTTTTCTTGAACATTTTTTTCTTTATTCTTATCAGGATCAGGTTTTCCATCTTTCTTATTTTTAGCTTCCTCTCCTTTTTCCGAAGCTTCAAAATCTTCATAAGTTGAGTCAATGTCTATAATATCTCTAACAAGTAATTGTTGATTTTCGATTTGATCTTCCCATTCGAATATTTTTTTTGCTACTATAGGGCTTTGAGTTAATGCGTTTAACATAACATCTTTTCCAGCTTCAATTCTTTTTGCAATAGCTATTTCACCTTCTCTTGATAAAAGTTCTACTCCGCCCATTTCTCTTAGATACATTCTTATTGGGTCGTCGCTTTTATCTGTAGATTTTTCCTCAGTGTTGCTGGAACTATCTTTTTTTTTATTCGATTGATATTGAGATTTTTTTTCTACTAAAGTTATTTTATGATCAGCAATAATTATAAATGCTTTTTCAGTATTCTCAGGCGAACCTCCTCTTTTACCAAGAGATTTACCTAGCTCTTCATATGTTATAAAACCTCTATTTTTTCCTTTTTCAAGAAGTCTTTCAAAAGATTTTGTTATTAATTTTTCTACCATGCGTAAATCAGTTCAATGAGTGTTTTGTATATATAGTGACAAAATTTAAAAAATCTATCCTTTTTTACTCCCCATTTAATTGACTTTTAAGCTTGATAAGTTCAGAAAAAGAGTTTTCATCTAAATTTTTTGCTACCTCGGCCTCTAAAAATTTTATTTTTTCTAGTTGATTCACTGTTTTTAAATCAGAAATTAAATCACTTAGCAATTCTTCGACCTCAGAATTATCTTTTTTTACAACAGATATAAGATTAGAATTTTTTTCTATATCTAATATTATTTTTTTAAAATTTTGATCTTGAGATAATTCTTTTTTAATTTCATTGGAATTTAAAGGTATTTTTGAAATAATTTGTTTTTTTAGCTCATCGCATAGACTTGTTCTAAACTTAATATTAGAAAGCTCTTCTATTTTGCTTCGTATTACTGCTGGACTGTTTAACATTAAAAATAATATGGAATATTCCGTTAATTGCTCTTTTGTTAGATGATTTTTCTGTTTATACAAATTTGTAGTTTCTTTAAGAATTCTTACATCTTCTCTTCTATTTAAATTACTATAAGCTTTAAATTGTTTTTTAATATTTTGTATAGGAGTCAATTCTTTAATCTTTTCAAGAAAATCTTCTAAAATATATTTTCTAAGTGTTTCATCTTTAATGGAATAACATATTCGTTTAATATCTTTTTCAAATTTTGAAATCGCATATGGATCATTTCTATTAATCTGATTAGAGTATAAGTTCCAAATATAAGATTGTATTATTGTTTTTTCTTTTAAAAAATTAATAAATTTTTCTTTTCCATTTTTTTTAATATATTCATCTGGATCTTCATTTTTTGGTAAAATTGAAAAATAAACTTTATTATTTTCGTTAATTAAAGGGAAAAGTCTTTCGGCTATTCGTAACGCAGCTTTTTGTCCGCTATCATCTCCATCTAAACAAATTATCGGATTAGAGAAAAATTTCCATATTAATTCTATTTGATTTTCAGTCAAAGCTGTTCCAGAATTTGAGATTACGTTTTTTACTCCAGAGGAATATAAGCTTACTACATCCATATAACCCTCTACAACAATAACCTCTGATGTTTTTGAGCGCATCGATTTAGCTCTATCTAAATTAAATATCATTCTTCCTTTTTTATAAAATTCAGTTTCAGGTGAATTAATATATTTAGCTAATTTTCCATCTTTAATAATTCTTCCACCAAAAGCTATTGTCTCTTCCGATAAATTATTTATTGGAAAAATTATTCTTGAATTAAATCTATCAATATAAGTATTAGTTTTGTCACTTTTATAATAAAGACCTGTTAAATTTATTTCTTCTTCAGTATATTTTTTTTTTAATTCAGAATAAAAATCATTTTTCCAATTTACATATCCAAGCTGAAATTCTTCTATTATATTTTTGGGTAGACCTCTTTTTTTTAAATACTCAAAAGCATTAATGTTATTTGATTTGGATAACTCTTGATGAAAAAAGCTTTTATAATCTTTATAAATGTTTTTATAAACATTGTATTTTTTTTCTCTTTTTTCATCAAAATTAGAAAATCTATAAGGTTGCATACCCGCCTCCACTGCTAACAATTTTACTGCTTCTCCAAAACCAATTGATTTAGTTTTCATTAAAAAATCAAATATATTTCCATGTTCACTAGTACTAAAACAATGGTAAAATTCCTTTTCATCACTAACTGTAAAGGAGGGGCTTTTTTCATTTTTAAAAGGAGAGAGTCCTATAAATTCTTTTCCTCTTTTTTTTAATTGAACAGTTTTTCCAACTACTTGTGAAACTTTAAGTCTTAATTTTATTTCGTCTAAATACTCTTTAGGGTACTTCATTTTATTTTAGTAATTCTTTAATAATAGGATTAACTTTTGAAAAATCTAATGTGTCTGAGTGTTTAGCTTTTAGTGCACCCATCACTTTACCCATATCTTTCATTGAGACTGCTCCTACAGATTTTACTGTTTCTTCACATATTTTTTTTGTATCTTCCTCGCTTAACTGTTTAGGTAAAAAAGTGTTTATAATTTCTATTTCTTTAATTTCATTATCCAGAAGTTCCGTTCTGCCAGCTTTTTTATAAACCTCACTGGACTCATTTCTTTGCTTAATCATTTTCTTTAATATTAACGTTATATCGCTATCTAATACCTCTTTTTTATCTTTTGTTCTGTTGGCAATTTCAGCATCTTTGATTGCAGATACTATTAGTCTTAAAGTTGGATAAATATTTTTATCTTTTTCCTTAAGAGCTTTATTCAGCTTTTCTTCTATTTGTTTTTTTAAGGACATATTTTTTTTCTTACTTTAATCACAATTCTTATCTAAAATAAAAAGAACTTTCTTGACGATCATATTTCTATTTCATATGTTTCGCAAAATCATGTTTATAAGTTTTTTACTTTAACTCATGAGTTGTATTTGAAACAAATTGCTCAAAATATAAACTCAAAAAAAAATCTTCAAAAGATCGATTCTAATGCTATTTTAATTCTTGAAAATGGGGACTGTTTTAAAGGTTTTGGACTTGGCTACCAAGGCGCTGCAACTGGAGAGGTTTGCTTTAATACTTCAATCACTGGGTATCAAGAAATAATTTCAGATCCTTCTTATGCTGAACAAATAATTAATTTCACTTTTCCGCATGTTGGAAACGTCGGTACAAATAGACAAGACCACGAGTCTAATAAAATTTGGGCCAAAGGAATAATTTTAAATACAGAAATAACAGACCCGTCTAATTATAGGTCTTTAAAGCATTTTGATTTATGGTTAAAAAAAAATAAAATAGTCGGAATTACAGGAATTGATACAAGAAATTTAACAAATTTGATTAGAGATAAAGGTGCTCCAAAAGGGACCATCGTTTTTTCTAAAAATAATAAATTTAATATAAATAAATTAATCAAAATAACGAATAATTGGAATGGTCTTAAAAATTTAGATTTGGCTCAGAAAGTAACGACTAAAAAAAACTATACTTGGTCGGGACTCAAAACTTGGAAGAAAAGTGAAGGTTACATAAAAAATAAAAAAGAATTATTACATGTTGTTGCGATTGATTATGGTATTAAAAAAAATATTTTAAGATATTTTTCTGACTTCAATTGTAAAGTCTCAGTAGTTTCCTGTAAAACAAGTGCTAAAGAAATTTTGAAATTAAAACCAAATGGTGTTTTTTTATCAAATGGCCCAGGAGATCCAGCAGCAACAGGGAAATACGCAGTTGATATAATTAGAGAACTAATAAAAAATAATATGCCTATTTTTGGAATTTGCCTAGGACATCAAATACTTGCTTTAACATTAGGCGCAAAATCAAAAAAAATGAAATTAGGTCATAGAGGAGCTAATCATCCTGTAAAGAATTTAATTAAAGGAAACGTAGAAATTACAAGTCAAAATCATGGATTTGAAATAATAAAAAAAGATTTACCTAAAAATATTGAAGTGACACATAAATCTTTATTTGATGATGGCATAGAGGGAATAAGATTAAAAAATAAATCTATTTTTTCTGTACAGTATCATCCAGAGTCAAATCCTGGTCCTCAAGATAGTGTCTATTTATTTAAAGAATTTATTAATAATATGAAAAAAAATGCCAAAAAGAAAAGATATTAAAACTATATTAGTGGTTGGTGCAGGACCTATTATAATTGGTCAAGCGTGTGAGTTCGACTACTCGGGTACACAAGCATGTAAAGCTTTGAAAGATGAAGGTTTTAAAGTAATCTTAATTAATTCCAATCCAGCAACTATAATGACTGACCCAGGAGTTGCTGACAAAACTTATATTGAACCGATTACTTTAGAAATTTTAGAAAAAATTCTTCTTAAAGAAAAACCAGATGCAATACTTCCAACCATGGGTGGTCAAACAGCCTTAAATTTAGCTATGGATGCAGAAAAAAAAGGAATTTTAAAAAAATATAAAATTGAACTTATTGGAGCTAACTCAAAGGCAATTTCTAATGCAGAAGATAGAAAAAAATTTAGAAAAAATATGCTTGATATTGGATTAGATTTACCAAAATCTAAAATTGCGAACCATATTAATGATGCTAAGAAGGCAATTAAACAAATTGGTCTGCCGGCAATTATTAGACCTGCTTTCACTTTAGGAGGGCTAGGTGGTGGTATTGCTAAAACAAAAAAAGAATATCTTAGAATAGTTAAAGAAGGTTTGCACGAGTCACCAGTTAGTCAGATCCTAATTGAAGAATGCCTTGAAGGCTGGAAAGAATTTGAGATGGAGGTTGTCAGAGATAAAAAAGATAATTGTATCATTATTTGTTCTATCGAAAATGTTGATCCTATGGGAATTCATACTGGTGATTCGATCACGGTAGCACCTGCTCTAACTTTAACAGATAAAGAATATCAAGTTATGCGTAATGCTTCTATTGCTTGCCTTAGAAAAATTGGTGTCGAAACAGGCGGTTCAAATGTTCAATTTGCAATAAATCCTAAAGATGGAAGAATGGTTATTATTGAAATGAATCCAAGAGTCTCAAGATCTTCAGCTCTTGCATCTAAAGCAACTGGTTTTCCTATAGCAAAAATTGCTGCAAAACTAGCGATTGGTTATACGTTGGATGAATTAAAAAATGAAATTACAAAAACAACCCCTGCTTCTTTTGAGCCGACAATAGATTATGTTGTAACAAAAATCCCGAGGTTTACTTTTGAAAAGTTTGCTTCATCAGATGCAATTTTAGGTACTTCCATGAAATCCGTCGGTGAAGCCATGGCTATTGGTAGAAATTTTAAAGAATCTCTCCAAAAAGCACTTGTGTCTTTAGAAATTGGTTTCTCAGGCTTAGACAGAATAATGCATCTTAATAAAAAAGAACTAGAAAATAATTTAAAAATAAATATACCTAATAAAATTTTACTAGTCGCAGAAGCTATTAGAAAGAAAATTCACATAAAAAAAATACAAAACTTATCAAAAATAGATAGCTGGTTCTTGGAACAAATAAAAGAAATTGTGGATACTGAAAATGAAATTCAAAAAAAAGGTTTGCCAAAAAACTATATTGGGTTTAATAAAATTAAATCAATAGGTTTTTCAGACAAAAAATTATCTGAAATTACAAAGATATCAGAAAATATTATTAGAAAAAAAAGAACTATACTTAAAGTATTACCTGTTTATAAAAAAGTGGATACATGTGCTGCTGAATTTAAATCTTTCACGCCTTATATGTACTCTACTTATCAAAGAAATTACTCTTTTAAATCTGAATGTGAGGCGGAACCTTCTTCAAAGAAAAAAATTATAATTTTAGGTGGTGGCCCAAATAGAATTGGTCAGGGAATAGAATTTGATTACTGCTGTTGCCAAGCTAGCTACGCACTCAAAGAAGCTGGTTTTGAGACTATAATGATTAATTGTAATCCAGAGACTGTTTCAACTGACTACGATACAAGCGATAGATTATATTTTGAACCTTTAAAAGAAGAATATGTTTTTAATATTATTAAAAAAGAAAAAGAAAAAGGGAGACTTGTAGGAATTATTGCTCAGTTTGGAGGACAAACTCCTATAAAACTTGCAAAGTTTTTACATGATAACAAGCTGCCAATTTTAGGTACACAATACACATCTATCGATTTAGCTGAAGACAGGAACAGATTTAGAAAATTATTAAATAAATTAAAACTTAAACAAGCAAAAAGTGGAATAGCGAAAACATTCAAACAAGCTATTCAAATATCAGAGAAAGTGGGCCTGCCTTTAATGGTAAGACCATCCTATGTTTTGGGTGGTAGAGCAATGGAAATAGTCTATGAAAAAAGTCAATTGAAAAACTTTGTTAATGAAGCTTTTAAAGCAGCTGAAGAAAATCCGATATTAATAGACAAGTTTATCGATAACGCAATGGAAATTGATGTAGATGCTATATCTGATGGCAAGAACGTATTTGTAGCAGGTATAATGCAACACATAGAAGAAGCTGGAATTCATTCAGGCGACTCTGCTTGTTGTCTGCCTCCAATATCTATTAAGAAAAATTTAATAACTGAAATTGAAATTCAAACAAAAAAATTGGCTTTGGCCCTAAATGTAAAAGGTTTTATGAATATTCAGTTTGCAATTAAAAATGATGAAATTTTTGTAATTGAAGTAAATCCAAGGGCAAGTAGAACTGTTCCTTTTGTATCAAAAGCAAAAGGAATTCCACTTGCTAAAATTGCATCTAGAGTTATGGCGGGAGAAAAATTATCTAAATTTAATTTAAAAAGTAAAACTAAAAATATGTTTGCAGTTAAAGAAGCTGTCTTTCCTTTTAATAAATTTCCCAAAAGTGATGTGCTTTTAGGACCAGAAATGAAATCTACTGGTGAGGTCATGGGTTTTGACAAAGACTTTGGGATGGCTTTTGCCAAAAGTCAAATAGCTGCCTCTAATTCTCTTCCAACAAAAGGATTGGCATTTATATCTTTGAAAAATAGTCACAAAAAAGAGGGTATTGGTTTAGCAAGACAGTTATTAAAATTAAATTTTACTCTTTGTGGAACAGGTGGGACTGCAGACTTTATTAATAAATATGGAATGAAATGCAAAAAGATCAACAAAGTAAGTGGGGGTTCTCCTCATATTGTTGATGTTTTAAATTCTAAGAAAATTGCTTTAGTAATTAATACTGGGGGTGGCAATAGCGAACAAAAAATCAATGATGCTATCGCTTTAAGAAGAGCAACTTTAGTTAATAAAGTTCCTTATTGTACTAACATGTCTACAGCTTATGTTTGCCTAGAAGGTATAAGATCTTTAAAAACAAAAAAAATTACTGTAACTTCACTTCAAGATATTTAAATCAATAAAATAAATAAACATGCAAGAATCAGTTTTAATTGTTGGTGTAGGTAGCGGATTAAGTGAATCAATAGCCCGCCTATGTAGATCTAAGAGAATGAAAGTTGTTTTAGCTGCAAGAAATATAAACAAGCTGAAAAAGTTAAAAAAAGAAATTGGTGCAGATACAATTAAATGTGATTCCACCAATATCAAAAGTGTCTCAAATCTATTTAAGAAAACTGATCAAATAATTGGCACGCCTAACTTAGTAATCTATAATCCTTCAAAAAGACTTGGGGGAAGCATAGCAGATATAGATCCTAAAAAAGCACATGAGGCATTAAATGTCTCTTGCTATGGAGGTTTTTTAGTAGCTCAACAAGCTGCAAAAAGAATGAT
>Ga0315315_10005563_pt1 | contig 11629 bp, 6 predicted proteins | sample M140m3416metaG_FD_203699 | JGI IMG/M metagenome (GOLD analysis project Ga0315315, IMG submission 203699) | Ammonia-oxidizing marine archaeal communities from Monterey Bay, California, United States - M1 40m 3416 | ecosystem: Environmental > Aquatic > Marine > Intertidal zone | place: USA... | reverse complement strand
TTCAAGTCATCCATAGCATTGATCAGTCTTCTTTGCATATATCCAGACTTAGCAGTACGGACCGCTGTATCGACTAGAGATTCTCTTCCAGAAACTGAAAGCATAAAGAACTCTGTTGGTTCAAGACCACGCTTGAAAGAGTTAGAAATGAATCCTCTATCTAGAGCACCTCTTCCACCTCTCTTGAAGTGAGCAAGTACTCTGTCGTTGTATCCACGCTCTAGTCTCTTACCACGAACTTTTGCTTGTCCAATAGAACCAGCCATCATTGTTAGGTTGTCCATGGAACCACGGGCTCCTGAAATTGCCATGTTGACCGCTGCGTTGGTTGAACCGGATTGATTCAATTCATCCTTAGCAATGTCACCAGCCTTTTGCTTACCTTCATCAAGCATAACCATGATGTTTTCTTCCAAGGTTTCTCTTGGAGTTCTTCCAGGTCTTGCTTCATACCCACGTCCATCTTTACCAAATGCGGCTAGTTCTTCTTCAACAAGAGAACGGGCGTCTGCATTTGCTTTCTCAATAGCAGCAAGAGATTCAGGGGAAAGATCCTCATCATCAATTCCTGTTGTGAAACCTAATGCAGTACATGCTGCAATAGATAATTGTGTAAAGTCATCAAGGAATTTTGCACCCTTTTCAGGACCATTTGTCTGAACAATAGCATCTAGAAGACGACCGTCTTCAGCACCGATTGCTCTCTTATCCAATGTCCCTTCGACTTTACCGTTCTTGACAATAACATCGTCGTTAGAACGACTTCTAAATCTCAAGTGGATATTGTCAGGTATAATCAGAGAAATAATATCTTGACCCTTGAAACATTCGTTGCCATTAGAGTCTTTAACTATCTCAGGAAGTTCACCTGTCCAACCGATGTTACCTAACATTTCCAGTCCGTGATGTCGAGCAATCAGAGTCCCCGGCCTTGACAACAAGTATGCACCTGAAATGTGGTCGTGAATACCACCAATTACAGCACCACCATATCTTGGGGTCAAGATATGTTCCTGTACTCTCATCAAAATCTTCGCTTCAGCTCTCGCTTCTTCAGATTGGATTACGTGAAGATTCATTTCATCACCATCGAAATCAGCGTTGTATGGGGTACATACAGCAAGGTTGAATCTGAAAGTTTTACCTTCCATGACTCGAACTTCGTGAACCATCATCGACATTCTGTGAAGGGATGGTTGTCTGTTGAAGATTGCAACGTCGCCATCGATCAAGTGTCTTTCAACAAGCATACCTGGTTTTGGATTTCCATCTCTATCGAGAGTTGAAAGCCTATCTTCGGTATTTGTTCTGTCTCCCCATTCATCAGCAGGGCTTGAACAGTGAGGACAAACAACTTCTAGATTTTCTGGGAATGGTTCAGGATTTGGCTTATCTTGTTGCTCTAATTCCCACATCCATCTGTTGTGAAGAATTGCTCTCGGGTCATCCTTATCCAATGAATGACCATCGCTATCTTCGCCTCTAAGGTTAGCGATAGTCGATACATCATCAACAACATAACTCTCAACTTCTAGATTGGTAATCATTGAGCGACTAATTTCTTTTCTAATAACTAAACCAGGAAGGAAATTAGGTGCCGGTAAGACTTCATGAAGGTCAGGACGCATTGTTGTTTCTTCTGAACATTCAGGGTTATGACATCTAAATCCTGCATTAATCAAACGACTTCTTGAGTTGATTCTAACTCTCCTCTTGTCACCACGGATGATGTAGTTAACACCAGGGTGAACATCAGGACCACGAAGAATCATTTGACGCATTTGCTCACGATTTCTTAATGTAACACGGATAGGAACTGTCAATTCACGAGCGATTTTCTTTGGGACTCCAACTTCGTTGACTCCAAGGTATGGGTCAGGTGAAATTACAGAACGTGCACAAAAGTTAACACGCTTTCCAGACAAGTTACTTCTAAATCGGCCTTCCTTTCCTTTCAATCTCTGAGTTAGAGTCTTCAAAGTTCTTCCTGAACGGTGGCGAGCAGGTGGTATTCCAGATGTTTGATTGTCAAAGTAAGTTGTAACGTGGTATTGTAGAAGTTCCCAAAGGTCTTCAACAATAAGTTGTGGAGCACCAGAATCTCTGTTCTCTCTCAGTCTTTGATTGATTCTCAATACGTCGACTAACTTGTGAGTCAAATCGTCTTCAGAGCGGTCTCCACTGTCAAGAGTAATCGATGGTCTAACAGTAATTGGAGGAACTGGAAGTACTTGTAGAACTGTCCATTCTGGACGGTTTTGCTTATCCATACCAATGAAGATCAAGTGTTCTGCAGGGATACTGCTCAACCATTCTCTAACATCTCTAGGATTCAGTTTCCTCTCAGTTTCCTTTCCTGTACCTTGTGTTTCTAACTTCTCTTTGAAAGTAGTTGGCTTGTCAAGAGTAATCTTACCTTGAGCTGCACCACAGTGCATACAGACTTTTCTCTTTGTTCCAGAAGTTACTTTTTCAATTTCCTTAATCATCTTAGAAAATTCAGTAGAACCAACACCGTGCTTGAGCATGATGTCTCTAACTCTACGGTTGTAGTAATCTTGTTCACTTAGTTCAGGATTGTTAGGGTGTGTTTCTGGTTCATCGTGCAAAAGAATTTTACTACAAGTATTACAAGTAGCCTTCAGAGCAGTTTTAATCAGATTTACGAAACCGATGTGGATAACTGGAAGTTCCATTTGGATGTGTCCAAAGTGACCAGGTGATTCATCATACTTACAGTTGTCAGTAGGACAAACAAGTCCAGGTTCAATGACACCCATGTGCATATCCATTAGACCTTGGCTGTAAGCACGTCCATCATCTTTGTAAGTATCTGCAGTCTTTACTTCTACAGCAGACATCTTTCTAATCTCAGTTGGGTCCATCAATCCGAAACGAATACTGGATATTCGCTTTGGAATCATAGTTGTATTTCGGCTCATCTTCGGTCCTCCAGTTCTAATCTCATTGCAACACCTAAACTCTTCATTTCATCAAGAAGCAATTTGAAGGCGTAAGAAGTTTGTACCTTGTAAACTTCAGCCCCATCCCCATGTATCGGACTGACGTAAGTTCTTCGTTTCGGGTCATACCAAGCAAGGTGACCTGATTGAGCACAAACATACATGTCAATACCATCAGATTCGTCTAGTAGCCTATCCTTGATGACCATAGATGCACCGTGAGCGATTAGACAGTCACGTTCCATCTCACCAAATCTCAGACCTCCTTGTCGAGCACGCCCTTCAGTCGGCTGACGTGTTAGAATTTGTACACGACCACGAGAACGAGCGTGAATCTTAGAACTGACAAGGTGGTGAAGTCTCTGATAGTAGATACAACCTACGAAAATATCAGCAGGATATGCTTCACCAGTCTCACCGTTGATCATCATTTCACGACCGGAATGAGCGAGACCATTTCGGATTAGACCGTCACGTAGACTTACTTCTTTCTCTCCTCTGAAAGCCGTTCCGTCAATTCTTCTTCCTTCAAGGGAGCCAACTTTACCGCCTATCATTTCCAAAACGTGAGCAACTGTCATACGAGAAGGAATCGCGTGAGGATTAATAATCAAATCAGGAACCACACCATCAGGAGTGAAAGGCATATCTTCTGGTTCAACTAATCTTCCAATTACACCTTTTTGACCGTGTCTTGAAGCGAATTTATCTCCAACTTCAGGAACTTTGTGACTTCTAACCATGACTCTTACTAAACGGCCAGAATCAAGAGACTCTGTGACATATACATTGTCAACCCAGCCCTTCTCACCGTGTCTTACTAGCATTGATGATTCTCTTCTTTCTTGAGCCATTAGGAATGCACTACCTGACGTTTCTTCCAAGAATCTTGGGGGACTTGTCTTACCAACAAGAACATCTCCACCTTCCAAATATGTTTCAGGAAGAGGCAATCCATCAGCTTCAAGATGGAAATATGCTTCATCAGGCTTCAATCCTTTAACTTCTTGAAGTGAGGAACCTGGCTTTTCGATTTCTTCTACTTGGCCACCTGGGAATCTTCTTCTTTCAGCGTTGTAAGTTCTGTTGAAAGTAGAACGTGCAAGCCCTAGATCGATTGAACCTCTGTTCATAATTACAGCATCTTGCATGTTGTAGCCGTGAAGAGACATTATAGCAACTATAAAGTTCTGGCCACCAGGTCTTTGGTCGAAATTTGTAGTTTCCATAGCACGTGTTTTTGTTATGGAGCGCTGCGGATAGTGCAAAATGTGTGCACGTGTATCGGGACGCAGTCTGTAGTTAGAACTTGGCAGACCAAGAGATTGCTTGACCATAGCAGTTCCACCAGTAACACGAGGGGTAGAGTTGTGTTCTGGGTATGGGATCAGAGATGCGCAGACACCAAGTACAAGTTGTGGGTCGATTTCACAATGAGTGTGTTCGTCAGAATACAATAACGGAAGAGAGAACTTTGCAATTTCCCAATCATTGTTTGGCATTCTTACCTTTGCCTTAATCTTAGCAACTGTCGCCCCAGGTTCTCCGAGATTTTCCCATTCGATATTTTCGTTAGAGATAGGCCTACCTGCATACTTGCCACTTCCTTGAACTACCTCAGGTAGAACAAACGGCTTAGCAGCGATGAACAAATCTTCTTCTTCTTCAGCGTCCACCCATTCAACGACACCTGTGTCAACCAAATGCTTGAATGTCATTTCACCAGAAGTCAATGCCTCGAGATGAGAACTTGTCAAACGTGGAGCACCATCGTATAGAATTAGAAGAGGTCTTAGGATTCGCCCCTTGTCTGTGTTGATGAATATATCACGGTTTTCGGTGTCATATCTAACGGATACTTCCGCTGGTATAGTCCCACGGCGACGTGCTGACTTGAAGTGACGAACTAGATTTGCACCTTTCTTATGAATACCATAAATGTCACCATTTACGTGAACTCTATCCCCATCAGTCCAGTCTTCAGGTTGGTAAACATCCAACTCATCTAATTGATTTCTAACATCTTGTTCACTGATGTGTTCTGAAACGTCAATCATTTGAGCTGCATTCTTTACAAGACCACAATTTTGTCCCTCAGGTGTTTCGTTAGGACAAAGTCTTCCCCAATGTGTTGGGTGTAAATCTCTTGCTTCGAAGTGAGGTTGGCTTCTAACCAAAGGAGATGTTACTCTTCTCATGTGAGATAAGGCTGCAAGGTAAGTTGTTCTATCAAGTAGTTGACTGACACCAGATCTTCCACCGACCCAGTTTCCTGTGGCCAAGGCGTGCATGATTTTTGAAGTTAAAACATCAGGTCTTAGACATGAAGTGATTCTTAATTCGCGCTTTCTGTTGTGGTGTCTCTCGAGTTGGTATTTCAAATCTCTAGCCAATTGACCAGATGATACACGGAATAGGTCTTCAATAAGGTCACCAGCAAGTCTAACTCTCTTGTTAGCATAGTGGTCTTTATCATTAGGCTCCTTAGAATGCATAGCCATCTCTAGAACTTGACGAACGATACGACCTAGGAAAATAGCTTTCTTCTTTCGGTCAGTTGATTGGTCGCCCAAGTGAGGAAGCAATTCTCTGTCCAATAATTGGTTTACTCTTGCTTCTCTGTATTCTCTTTGTTGACCTGCAGCGAACTTCTTCTGCAACCACTCGTGTGCTTCAAGTACGTTTTGTACTGCATACTCTTCATTGTCGTTGACTTCGTTGATGTTTGCGACGATATACTTGAAAGTTTCAGTAGGTCCTGCAATTGATGTGAAAATTTCTTGGTCGTTATCTGTTCCAAGAGCCCTCATCAAAAGAACAACTGGGATAGGAGTGGTACCTGCTGTACTAATCTTGACCATTAGCATTCCATCTCTTCTCTTCTCAACTGTTAGAGGCTTCCTCATACCATCTTTCTGAGAGAAAATCTTTGCAACTTCGGTACGCTTTGCATATCGCTTGTTAATTTCAACAGTAACACGGTTAGGTGCTAAGTCCTCAGTAGAAATTAGGACTCTTTCTGTACCGTTGATGATGAAGTAGCCTCCGGGGTCTAGAGGGTCTTCTCCTTTTGTTCTTAGTAGCCCATTCCACATTTCAGAATCTTCTGTTGAAGTTGTAGGATATAATTGGCGGTCTCCAGCAATATGGCCAGGATGTAGATTACATCTCTTCGAACGAACCATAATAGGTAGACTTCCAACTTGAACTCCTTCTTCTTTTGGAGAAGGTACACCGTTTCTCTCTATTTGGAAATCGATAGTCACTGGAGACATGTAGGTAAGTTTCCTCAACCTACATTCCATTGGACTTGAAGGGTGTTCAGAACCGTTTGCTTCTCTGATTGTTGGCTCTCCAAGTTGAATATTCTTTAATCTAATAACTATATCTTGGTCGACTACGTCAAGTTTGATGAAACCACCCTTGTCGTCAGAAATCTCTTCGTCTGTCCCGACACGTATATTTCTAATGATTTTCTCCATACGAGAAATTGCATTATCCCCTGCAGGAATACAATCGTCATAGGATGCGATTTGATGGTTTACTAAACTTCTTTCTCTAAAAAATGATTGAATAATTTCTTGCATATGTTTGACCTCCTCAGTTACCCTCTACTATCAATCTGTAAGCAATAGTCTTGCCTGCAGATGGTGAATTTCTAATTACTTTGACAACTCTGTCAGCAATCCATCCAGCAGCCAAAGGCTTGTGTTCTGGATCTGCTGCAAGTTTAGCATTGTCAATTATCTCAGCCTGTTCTTTTAGGACTTGAACAACAGGGTCAGTGATTAGAACCTTAGGTAGCAACTCTTTTGCAATTCGAGGCTCACCGGTGTCTTCATCCATCTCGACCATTTTCCATGGAGCCAATTCTGCCTGTTCGACATCGAACTGTTCCTGCTCAGAAATATTGGCGCCTCCGACCAATTCTTGGTGAGGCACAAGTACATGATTTAGTGCGTTGAAACGTATATTGATCTCTGGCCTATCGAAGTCATCGATTGCTCTAGAACGAATTGTAATTTTCTTGCTCTTCTTTTGGGCTCTTCTGCGAGAACCTTGTTCGGCAATAACTGCCATAACATTTGTGAACGATTCGGAATCTTTGGAAATACCAAGTGTAGATGCAATTTCGTCATGCGAAAGAGATTTGATATCTGTCATGTTTCTGTCCGTCGCCAATTTATGAGCGAATTCTTCGGACACTCCGAGTTCCATTAACCGTTTTTTTGTTGCACTTTTTACTACCATTTTTGACCCCTCAAATACCCTCAAACTGGCTAGACCGATAGCGAGTCAAGCGGGCCTGACGGGGTTCGAACCCGCGACCGTCCGGTTAAAAGCCGGATGCTCTACCTGACTGAGCTACAGGCCCAACGTAGCAACTTGGGCTTTCAAGCCGACTTGCCAACTGTTCATATAAGTTGCGATTGGCTTAGGCCAGTCTCGCTGAGGCGAGACGCGTCAAATCCGAGAGAAAAAACCCTCAAAATTAATCAAATTCGGATGTGCGTAGATACTGCTCGTAAGGATAATGAATAAATCCTTCGGAACAATCCGATACATGTTCACTATGGCCGAGACACCGATATTTGGGATTGAGAATATCGAAAATGAGATACGAATGTTAAACAGAGATTCTACTTTACATGAATGGATATCTCCAACTGGTGAAGTTTTCCAAATAAATGTCCCACCAACTGTATATCCACCAAGAGAAGATACTGATTTGATGGCTAAAGCAATCATGAATCTTGGACCGGGTAAAGGTCGTAAATGTCTAGAGATTGGATGTGGTTCTGGCGTATTATCTGTACTTGCATCAAGACAAGGATGGAAGGTAACAGCATGTGATATTAATCCATTCGCCGTAGCATGTACCAAAGGGGTCGCTGAAGAAAATTTCTCAGACATAGTTGTAAACGAAGGAGGGCCTAGCCCTAAGGTTGATGGAGATGTTTCTCAATGGACAAATGGAAATAAATTTGATCTCGTGTTTTGGAACTTACCATACCTAAAACCTGACCGAAGTATGACTGAAACTCTTGGACCACTGGAAGAAGCAGCATTACTCGATACAGACGTTAATGGACTGTTTGAAAGAGCTTTGAACTTGATTAAAAATAATATAATGACCGATTCTGGAATTGCATTATTCTTAGTCTCAAGTCAAAACTCTAAATTAAAGCCTAAAAATAGATGTTATTCTCGTGGATTTGCTACTAGAGTAATTTCAAAATTATCCTTTGATGATGGAGAAGAACTACGACTAATGGCTGTATGGAAACCATTCAATAACTCTAAGAAAATATATGTTGACCAATTATCATCAACCAATACCGTAATGCTAGATTCAAAGCATTCGATTGGAAGTTCAATATGCACTCCAGAACAAACTTCTGGCCATGGACGAAGAGGTAGGAAGTGGGTAGATACGACAAAATCATTCGCTGGTTCTTGGAAATTATTTGATTCCTCATCACAAATGGAACCAGGACTTATCCAAATACTGGCCGGAATATGTGTCAAAGACGCAATTTCAGCCTTACTCGATGAACAAGATTATGAAAAGATTCTACTCAAATGGCCTAATGACTTACTGATCTATGACTCTGGTAAATGGAAGAAAGTTTGTGGAATATTAGTAGAATCAAGAACTTCTGGCGACAATACATCAGTGGTATTAGGAATTGGAATTAATTTATCTGGCTCGAAAAATATTGACTATGATTTTGAAATGGGATTTTTAGATTCTTTTTCCCGACAAATAAAGTTTGAAGATTTAACCTCTGCAATCGATGCTTCTCTCGCATCATATTTTGAAAATAAACATGCTATATCTAATCTAAATCAAAAAGATACACTAGAGCTAATTAATGATGAAGTGAAAAATACTTTTACAGCACTAAAGAAACCATTCTATAGAAATATAGAAGTTGACTTCAAGCGTATTTTAAACAACGGAGAAATGGACATTTTTGGCCCAGATGGTGAACTTTTTACAATCGATGATGGGGAATCATTGGAATGGCGAAATTTCAGTTGATTTCAGCATCGATTGGCTCAACAGATTTTTCTTCTTTCTTCTTATAGATTCCAAATGCAAGAATTAGTGCCCCTAATGGGTACACAATGAAATCTAGCATCAGTGATCGTTGAATATTAATTAGGACTTCTCCTTCAACAACATCATCATCCGGAATGAAGCGTTCGGGCACTTCGACAATAACAAAATGTTGCCCGCCTTCTTTTGCTGTATATTCAAATTCACAATCGTCAACATCGCCAACAGGGACTAACTGATATTTCTCAAGACCAGCATAAACTGTAACAGAAGCTACAAAACAATAACTAGCTTCAAAATCTAGATCTATCAATAATTTATCATTCTTCATCATTATGGCACTTTTCTCTAGCACAACTGCTTCTCCGGGTTCGTTTGTTAGTATCTCAGAATCGACCCATGCATGCATGACAAAACCGGCTACTAGAATTGAAATCCCTACAAGTATGAAGACATCGCTGACCTTCATTGCTTCAGCGGTACCTCCACCTGCCATGTATAGGCGTGGGTAATTTAACAAATGAATGTGTTCCTATCTTTTACGCTTAGGCTTTTCAAGGTTCAATCTCTCTCTAACCAACCTAATCTTGCCACTCATTGTCAAACTTTCCAATCCATAATTAGAGATATTAATTTCCTGACTTAATTGTTCTCTAAATTTTTGACTACTTTCCAATGGTACCTCCACAATCGCTAACCCAAAAGGTGAATTTATTGATTTGGGAATTAAATCGAGTTGGGATTCATCTGACTTTTTTTCGCTACCGGAGTTAACAAAGTCCATCAAACGCAACTTTTTAGAAACTTCAAAATCAGAACTTATGCTAGTAAGAATTTTTTCAACATCTTTACGAGTAGTATAATTTGCATCAATGGCAAGACCAAACCATCTCCTCTTGCCCCTTAGAGCCTTAGAGAGACGCTTGGCCATAATATCCGCACAAAGTACTACTTCAATAGATTTCTTTGAATAACATCAAAACATAATTGCTTCTGGGTTGGTTTGAACGTGGTCACATGGATGAAGGAAGTTTAGCTGAAAGTGACTCCAACACTGAATTGGAATCACTAAGGAATACTGAAACATCTTTATGGAGACTTCTCAAGACATTACTTTCCCCAAAGACAATGCCACATATTGTGATGATTTCTATATTCTCAATTATACTGCACATAATGGCAAGTAGTGACTCACTTACTAACATTACTTCGGTTATTTTTATCAGTTTGAGTATTGGCTATTCGGTGACAGCCATTGGCTCGAGAAATGAACGTATTAAAAATTGGACAATCTCTGATTCAAAACCACCAAATGATGGAGATAGCAGAGTGATGATTTTCGTTAAAAAATTCAACATATGCCTTTTCCCACTCGCGGTTTCTCTAATATCAGTAATTGCCATAATAACTCTATTTGGAGAGAATGGTTTAATCCCTCAAGCATATGACTTAATTCCCTTGCTTTTGGCATCATTATTTGTGCTTTGGGCAGTGATTCAAGGTATTTCATTCAGCGCTTGGGCATCATCCCTATCCGCTAAAAACACCAAGGAGAAAGGTTCTGTTCTGAATCTAAAGACTTCAACGGTATTCAATGGAATATTTTTGTTGGTATTTGCAATAATTGCCGTAGGAATTTTCCAGTTTCTTAAACAACCATCCTCCTCCCCTACAGAAATTCTATTTGAGAACTGGATATACTTGCTTTTGATATTATTATTGTATTCTGCTACAAGTGCTTGGACTTGGAAGTTGAGGTCTATTGGAGAAAAAAGCAAGTCATTGAACTCTTTTTCTAATAGATGGAGTTTAATTTGTCATGTATTTTTATCCTGGCACATTCTAACAATATGGAGGCAGAACTTTATGTCTCCAAATTCCATTGAGATATTCATAGAAGAATTACTTCTGATGATCTTTACTGTTTTTATGGCTATTTGGTCTTTAACATCCAAAGGCTATGCTACAAAGTTCAAGTTATTGGATGAAGAAAACTCCCTCTCTTGGGGTCTTGCCTTTGGATATGCTTATGCAGGAAGTGTAGCAATGTTAACCAACGTTTTTGATGAGATAACCACTGTTATGACGATAGGGCACAGCGTAGTCATAATTACTGTAGTTTATGTTTATCGAAAAGTATTGATGAATGTTTATTCCAAGCATGATGATGGCATACTAATCAGAAGATTAGCCGCTAAAGTAAATACGGAAACTAATGATCAGGCCAATGTGACATACAATGTGAATAATGTTGTTATCCAAGATTCAGTAGTAATTGATTCGGATATCAGTAACCCGCCTACAGAAAAAGTGGATCGTGAATCGAATGGCGAGTCACCGCTTGATGAAGATTGGCAAGAAGATAACGATGTAGACTGGGATAAGCAAAAAGAGGACAATACGATCAGTCGCGATGTTGAATGGGAAGAAACTATTGAAATGGATTAATCATCAGTTTTTATTCCTGATAATAAAGTAACTACCCGCATTGTGTTGGCTAAATCTTCACTGACTCTTGCTCCAAGAATCACCTGGGCTTCATGGTCTAAGGCTTCGGTAAATAACTGGGCAACAGAGTCTACTTGACTCAGCGTCATACCCA
>Ga0315315_10005560_pt1 | contig 11633 bp, 8 predicted proteins | sample M140m3416metaG_FD_203699 | JGI IMG/M metagenome (GOLD analysis project Ga0315315, IMG submission 203699) | Ammonia-oxidizing marine archaeal communities from Monterey Bay, California, United States - M1 40m 3416 | ecosystem: Environmental > Aquatic > Marine > Intertidal zone | place: USA... | reverse complement strand
TGTTTGATTCTGTTTGATTGTTCGTTAATATTTTTCATATGAATTAATCTTTTTTTTATAAATATCTATATAAACAAAAAAAGCCCTCCAAAAAGGAAGGCTTTAATTATATTATAATACTTTATTCTACTTTAGAATACGTTGATTGCTCTATCGAATCTAATTTGACATGTGATGTCAGCTAAATCATTAGAACTATAGTCTAAAGAACCAAAGTCAGCGTCATTTAAGTGAGTACTTTGTAAAATCCATTTTTGTACAACAACACCAGTTGGGTCTAACATTTCTAATTCAACATCTTTCTTATAACCTGCAGCATAACCTTGTCTACCTGTTACTGATTCAGAGTGTAATCTAACCCATTCCATTAAAGCTTGTGTAGCTGATGGTCCGATTGGATCTCTAAACGTTATTTGCATTGAATCCCAAGTAAATCTACCAGCAACAAAAGTTGAGGTGTTTAAGAAAGGAATTTCCGTTTCTGTACTTGTGTATTTTGGTCTTGAAGCTGATGATATCCACCATTCTTGAATACCCAACTCAGAAGGAAATCTAAATATAAATCGATTCTTCTTTAACGGCTCGTAAGGAACGGGCATTCTCATTAACATATCTCCCATAATTCTATTGTTTTAATTTTTTTTCTTTATTCTTTATTATAAATATCTGTTATCTAAAAAATTAACTTTTCTGAATAACAATTCTTTTTTTCTTAGTATCTTTAGGATCTGAAGTATCATAAACTAAAAATCTTACGTTTGGATATGAATTCTTTAATTCTTTACCAATAAACTCTTTTGCTAACTCAACATTCTTTAAGTCATCATCACTAAATCCAATACTTAATCCATTATATTCAGGATTACCTTCTAATTCTTTAGCTGCATTAACAACTCTAGAAGTAAAATCTCTAAGAGCAATTGTTTTAGCAATTTCAGGATTCTCAGCTCCACCTTCAGAACCAAACTTTTTCATAAATTCATCTGAAGATACAGGATGATAATCTTGTAGTGATAAATACTCATTTACTGATAAACCTCTTAATCTATCCATCATCATTTGTTTCTCTCCATCTGTAAAAGTCATATCGATTAAAACTTCAGTACCATCTTTAAGTGCCTTTGGAGATTGTCCTCTTGCTGTGATGATAGAAAAGTCATTACCATACTTTAATGCTTCCTTAAACTTACTGAAACTAGGCCCATATGAACCATCTTCAATAGCTTTCTTAGTATCACTAATAAATGCGTCATAATCTCTAAAATCAGCAAATGCTTCTGAAGGATTATCATTTAATAGTCTATACTCAGTTCCAACCAAATGTCTCATTTCTGCAAACTCAGATGTTGATACGTCTACAGGAACATACTCATCACCAACTTTCTTCTCTAAGTGAATTTGTGTTGGCATATTAAGAATGTTATCATCCCAATCAAAAGAGTAAGCTCTTTTTTGAAATTCTACCAATCTGTTATACTGTGATTCTGTTAATTGTACTTTCATCTTTTTTATATTTACATTGCTGCACCTAATATCTCTTTACCAATTTCTTCTTTAGCATCACTACCAAAAGCAGATCTAATTTTATTACATACTATCGGTCCGAACCTATCTTGTAAATCTTGTGTAAATTCTTTATCTAGAACAGTTTGTAATGAATTTCTTAAAGTATCACTAAAAATACCTCCACCGATGTTAATTTTGTCTAATATCGTTGCCAATACATATTCTCCAATACCATCAGATAATTTATCTGAAATCTTTTCACAGTTATCAATTGGAGATAAAAATAATGCATAATCCTTTAATTCTAAGTTAGCCAATGCAATTTTTAAGAATGTTAACATTTCACCTTCAACACCTATTTTCGGTAATACCCAATTAAAAATTTTTTCTTTTAATGTATCTACAAATCCACCTGGTGTAGCAGAAAATAAATCACCTAAAGAATCAAAAATACCTTCATTTATTTTATTTGAATTTACACCTCTTAAATGTAAATCATTACTTGTTCTAGTAATAGTCTCAAAAATTTGTTCGTAACTAACAGATTTGTTTTCTCTAATTACTTTATTACAATTTTCTTTTATAATCATAGAAGCTTTATTTCTACGATTCATTTTATTTAAGTCTGATTCTGTTAATCTTATTGCCATAATATTTTTTTTTATAAATAGTTTAAATTAAAAAAAATGGGGGAAACTAATCCCCCATAATAATATAATATTAGATATTATCAAAGTTAGCACCTGTGTTAGTAATGTTGAACTCAACACTGATATACTCTAACGATCTTGTTGGTTTAATAAAGATTCTACCATTTAATTCATTTCTATCTATAGCTTCTGGATCGTTGTCTAGTTGAACTCTAAAGTCAGTTAAACCTCTTTCCTTTCTAATGTTATCTAAGATTGGATTCACTAATGATAAGAATTGGTTTCTTACAACTGAATCGTTTTGTTCAAATAACAATCTGATAGAAACTGCTGAAATAAGTTTTCTAGCTTGTAACAATAATCTTCTAACGTTGATTCTGTTAAGTGCAGTTTCTTTACTTTGTAAAGTTTTATTACCCCATATAACTACACCTACATTTGAGAATGTTGCCATTGGGTTAATCATACCTTCGTATAATGTATCTCTTTGATCTAAAGTTAATTTAGTTCTTGCTTTGATTGCATTTGTTGTTCCTCTATTTACACCCGCTGTAGCGAACCAAGGGAAAGCAATGTTATCAGTCAATGCAATGTTTCTAACAACCTCAACAGTTGGTGGTAACCATACATATTGATTGTTCTCAGTATCTTGCATCTGCAACCATGGGAAGTAAGTAGCTGAATAGTTAGAATCAATTCCTGAATCTGAAATTACGTCAACAGCTTCATCTGGAGTCATTGCAACTAAACCACTACTATCAGTATCTGGTGTTGTAATAACGTATAGTGAATCTGCTCTTTCGTCTTCTACCATATCAATTGCTTCTTCTAATAAAGAAATATTATCTCTACTATCAATACCAGGTGTTGCAAATATGTTAATATTTACCGCTTCTGGATTATCAAAAGTTCTAATACCTTCGAAATATGCATACCAGTCAGTATCTAAACCATCTACACCTGTAGAAGTAACTTTTGTTTCAAATATACCAGAAGTTAATCCTAATGTAGCTTTACTACCATTAATTTTATAAGCATCTCCATTAGTTCTTTGTGTTCTATAGATATCCCATCCATCATAACCACCAAATGGTGCGAATGTGAATTTTCTAGAATCTAATTTCTCATAGTCAGTTCCAATTAACGCTGTATCATTTCTAAATTCAGCAGAACCTACTTGGAATGTGTTAGATACACCAGCGATAGTTGTTGTAGTAACACCTGAATCCATATGGAAACCATCAGTCTTACCACTCCAAGCATCAGCTCCTTTATAATTAAAGAAGTCTTGATCAATACCAATAGTGCTATTAAGACCTAAGTAAGATTTCTTTTTCTTCTCAGTAGAAGTGTATGAAGTCTTATATTCTATTTTTGGTGCAACACCATTAACGTTGTCACCGAAGTAATCTCTAACAGTAACACCTTCGAAACCTGATGGAAAAGCATCCGTAGGATACTTATCAGCCATCTCAACCATTACATAGTTACTTTTTAATACATATTCACCATCAGAAGTACCAATTTTTCTACCTATAAATCCATTATCTGTTGGGTCCATAGAAAGTTTAGAGTATTTTTCAACAACTAAAGGACTAACATCTGTATCAGAAAACTTTCTAACAATTAAGTCAAACGTCTTTTCATCAGGTTTGATGTTAATTACAGATATTTTAATATCTTTATTAGCTGCGTCTCCATCAGAGATACTAATCATTCTAAATAATCTTTCTAACTTACCACCTCTTAATTCAGATAGAACATATGGTGATGATGCTGATTGATATTGTTCATCATTGTCGTTTAGTTTTGTTGCCATCTGTACAAGTGTAGTATTAATACCTCTTACTTTTCCAGCTGCATTTAAGTCATCTAAACTGTTTTTATAAATTTCTTCTACAAATAACTCAGTATCTTTATCATTTGCTGATACACCTAATACTTTAGTTATGTAGTTTTTCTTTGTACTATCTAAAGAAACAGTATATGTGAAAGTTTCACTATCTTTATTTGTACCACTAATACTAAATGTAGTTAATGGGTCATTATCTACTGTAGTACCTACAATATCAACTGAAGTTGATGCTGAAACATCAAATTCCATTTCTTCTTGTGAGTTTACTGAACCTCTACTTCTTAAAGTTGCAACAACTCTATCTTCGATGTCAGTATATGATGACGCAGTATATGTAACAACAGTTCCTGAAGTCACACCAGTAATAATTGAACTATCACTTGCAGCAACACCTCTTTCAGTTACTACCATATCAAATGTTGCTCCACTGAAACTAGTTCCAGTCTTAACATATTTAGGTGAAGATATAGAAATTGTTTCTGATAATGCTACATTACCTAAATTAGTAAAGCTACTAGTAATTTCACCATCATCATATAAAGCTTCTAAGTTTGAGTTACCCCATACTAAAGTAGTAGGTGTTCCTGCAGTAGATGCTGAATATGTTAATAATGTTACAACTGATGCTGTAGTTGCTGATGCTTCAGTAGAAGGATCGGCAGCAGCCTCAATAGTAAGTGACCATGCGGCACCTGCTTTATAACCAGATAACCCTAACACTCTAGACACATACAATTGATTTGTTTGTGATAAGAATGACTTAGCGATATAGTTTAATTCGTATTTTTGAAAACCAGATCCTTCATATTTCTCACTATTTAATCCACCAAAGTATTGTTGGAATTCATCGTAGTTTGAAATAAAAACTGGTTCAAATGCTGGACCTTTAGGAGTTTCTCCCACTAAACCTAATGTGGTAACTCCAACTTGTCTTGTGACAAATGTTAAGTCTTTTTCTGAGGTGAATACACCTGGACTTACAAATATTCTGTCTGTTGATGCCATTTAATTTAATTTTTATTTTGTTTTATTATAATATCCTTTCCATTATAAATATATTGGTTTTACCCAAAGTTTCTCAAATGAATGTATTACATTCACATTTAGTGTGAAAAAAAACTTACTTTTGTCATACTTATATTAAAATGTCTATGAAAAGGACTAAAAATCTAAAGATTACACCATCTACACATGAACTACTAAAAAAGTATTGTGATGAACATGGGTTAAAGATGTTTGCATTTGTGGAAAAAATAATCAAAGAAAAGTGTGATAAACCTAAAGACATGTATGGGGAATAACTAAACTCCCCTTACATTATATTATACGTCAAAACTTATATCATAAGTAATACCATCACCATCTACATATGTGTCAGATACTAATGTCTGTGCTGCAGCTTCAGTATCTGCAGTAACAAATACTGATGTGGTATATGTCTCTTTCTTCTTTCCTGATAAAGACGTTTTCTTAACTTTGTGTCTAATTATAAAATTTGCCATAATTTAATTTATTTTTTTAATCGTATGAAGACCACTTTTCAACTATAACTAAGAAAGGTGAGTTAGTGTAGTTTAATGAATTAGACCTAACTATTTTAATTCTATAGTGTGGATATGCGTTATCACTAGGTGCATATGCAACAATATCTATTTTATCATCAGTCCCCATAGAACCTTCAATTTGTGTAGTACCATCAGAGTTTTCTAAGTCAAAAGTAGTATCACTACCATCTTTAGTTTTTGTTACGTGTACTTGACTAGTTGTTGGGTCCACTAAAATTGTCATATCAATATCATCTTGAGACTGGTCCCAACGTATTTGAATTGTACTATCATTAAATAAATCAATATCTGCATTAGAATTGATTCTATATGTTGTAGTTATTGGTGCAGAACTAGCAACCACATTACCACTAGAATCTACAGCTAAGTTTTTAACTGCCGTTCCTGTATTAACAGTACCAATATTAAGTGTACCACTCATTACTGTATTACCACTAACGTCTAATGCTTCGGTAGGGGCAATGGTATTTACACCTACTCTATCACCAATCCATGACATACCACCATTTTCAGCTTTTACAATTAAACCAGTAACACCCGTATCTCTATTTTTAGCCCATAACCCTACTGAGTCAGAAATATCGACAGTAGGTTCACTAACACTAGAACCAGTATAATTATTTAAGTATAAAATACCTCTACCAGCACCAGCTTTTACAACACCTACATCACTTCTCATTGTGTTGTTACCACCTAAAGCAAAGTTAGTTCCACTTCCTATTGTAGGATCACTAAACCAACCTGAACTAGATCTACCTTCTTCAAGACCTACATATATTGCTTTAGCTGCTCCCCAACTGGCATTAGTGTCAAATCCAAAACCTATTACAATTTGATCATCAGCATAAGATGAAATATCTTCACCAATTGCGATTGAACGATTAATATTTGCAGTTGTTTTTCCTAAAATATTGTTGGTACCAATAGCAGTAAGATTGTCACCATATAAGTCATTGTTTTGACCTCCAGTAAAATTATAATTTCCTTTAGCTACATGAGATGCTCCAAATATACTAGATGATGTACCTTCAACAGTTAAGGATTGTCCAAAAACAATACTTGTTTGGAATGTTTCGCTAGCACCAACAGCAACACCGTTACCACCAATAAATGATCTTCTAGATAGTTGACCATTACCTAAAGTATTCCCATCACCAACAACTAAGTTACCTAATGAATATGTTCCTGAGAATGTATTACTACCTGAACTTACCTCTACAACATCTCTTGTTGTTTCTCCTGTATCTAATTTAATTGTACTAGTTGTTTCTTCCCAGTAAGAAGTTCCACCACCTCCACCAGTAGTTCCACTAACAACATTACCACTTGAGTCTACACCTAAATTAGTAACTGAAGTTCCTGAACCGACACTATTTAAATTTAATTGACCACCTGCAATACTAACATTCCCTGTAAAAGTATGATCACCATTCCCATCAGTAGTGTATCTTGTTACTAAAGTAGTTGAACCATCTGCAACAGTTTGTATAACAAATCTTGTTCCATAGTTAGATCCTTCTGTATAATCTTCTGTAGATAAAAATAATAATTGACCACCTTTTCTAAAACCAGTTCCCGAATGACCAAAAGATGAAATATTTGAAATCGTATTTCCATTTAATGTTTTAGTTGGTGTTGTTCTATCACCGTTTGCGGCACCAAGAATAATTTCACCTTTGTGACCCGTTCCATATCCATATAAGAAAAGATTTGCGTCATCAGTTTCATTATAAACTCTTAACCAATCAGCACGAACTTCTGTTAAATTATTATCAGGGTCTGTAACTTCAATTTGTGCTCCAGTCCAATTAAGATAAGAATCACCTTCTATTGTACCATCACCTGTCCATACACCTATTTGATTGTTTGCTGGTGTTCCTACTTTAGATACATCACCACCAGTGATTCCACTTACAACATTACCACTAGCATCTATTCCTAAGTTACTAACTGGAGTTGCTGCACCGACAGTATTTAATTGTAATTGTCCACCGAAGTAGTTTTTCTCAGTACCTACTTGATAGATACCATATTTAGTCCCTGATACAACACCTGAACCTGTAAACCCAGCTATTCTTATAGCATAAGCATTTCCACTTACTGCATCGTTTATATCAAATTTATCAACATTAATCCCATGTAATTCATCGGACCCCGTATTTGTATCAACTTGTATTTGTAATGCAGTTAATTCTAATTGACTTGCAGAACTTAGTTCTGTAAAATTACCTTGCAAAAATCTACCTGCAGTATATATACCATTAGTTGGTGTTCCTGTTGGTCTAGATTCTGCAAATATACCTGTTGCATAAGCATTATTACCAGCACTACCATTTTTATTCAATGCTCTAACTGAATGTGTTTGATTATTATTTCCATCTTGTGTTTGACCAAGAATAGAAACAGTTAATGAAGTATTATCGACAAAGAATGTATTACTTGCCGAAGGTCCACCACCAATAGAGACTGTACTTCCATCATCTCTTATAAGTCCATTTTGTAAAGTATTTGTTGTAGAGTTCCATCTAGCAACTCTTTCATCTAAATAAGATCCAACTAACGCGGAATTATTTAATAATCCTGATAAATCAATGTTACCAACATCTACTCCACTATTTCTTTCTAATACTAAATTATTACCAGATAAAGTACCACCACTAACAAAAGTATCTGTCAATCCTGTAACAAAACCACACACATCAAATGTAGTAGCACTATTTGTTGTGAATGTAACACATCCAGTTGACGCATTATATGTACCACCCGTAACATTTACATCATTGTCACTAAATAATGCTGCGGCATTTGTAACATTAAATGTTCCACCACTTGTATTTGTGAATGTTAATTGTTGCGTTCCCGCATTTGCACTACCGCTAGAAACATGAACATCTACAACACTACCCGTATATGAATTAAAAGTAGTCGTTGCTAATTTATTTCCTAATGCAGTTTCTGTATCTCCAGTATATGTGTTAAATAAAGTAGTTGCTAACTTAGCGTCTAAATTAGTTTGTAAGTTTACAACCTCACTAATACTATGTGTATGTGCTGAACTACCTAAATCAGATAAGTTTATACTATCTTTTGTATAATGTATTGTTGTATCACCTGTATGTGATATGAAATTAGTGTTAGTTGTTTTACTACCTAATGTAGTTTCTGTATCACCAGTATAGGTGTTAAATAAAGTAGTTACTACCTTAGTATCTAATTCAGTTTGTAGGTTTACAACTTCACTAATTGAGTGAGTATGTGCACTACTTCCTAATTCACTAAGATTTATACTACCTTTTGTATAATGTATTGTTGTATCTCCTGTGTGAGAAACAAAGTTTGTATTGTCTGTTTTAGTACCTAATGAAGTTTCTGTATCACCAGTGTATGTGTTGAATAATGATATTTCTAATTTACCACTAACTAATCCTGATAAATCAATATTACCAACATCTACACCACTATTTCTTTCTAATACTAAGTTTTCACCAGTTAGAGTACCTCCAGTTACAAATGTGTCTGTAATTCCTGTAACAAACCCACATACATCGAATGTAGTTGCACTATTTGTTGTGAAAGTAACACAACCAGTGTTGGTGTCGTAAGTACCTCCTGTAACATTTATATCATTATCACTAAATAAAGCCGCTGAGTTTGTAACATTAAATGTACCACCACTTGTATTTGTAAATGATAATTGTTGTGTTCCCGCATTTGCGTTACCACTAGAAACATGAACATCAACAACACTACCTGTATATGAATTAAATGTTGTAGTTGGTAATTTACCATCTAAAGCAGTATTAGTATCTCCAGTATATGTGTTAAATGTTGTAGTATCTAGTTTACCACTAACTAATGATGTTAAATCTACATTGTAATAATCTAACCCTAATAAGTTATTAGCAAATTCAATAATATTACCATTAAGAGTTGCACCTGTAGTAAAACCATTTGTTGTTCCACTCACTATAGGTGTTAAATCTACGTTGTAATAATCTAACCCTAATACACTATTAGCAAACTCAATAATGTTACCATTAAGTGTTGCACCTGTAGTAAAACTATTAGTTGTTGCACTTGCAATCGCAGCTAAATCTGCGGTATAAGTGTCACCATCATTTCTAACAAAGGTAATTAGTTCAGTACCTTCATTATATGTGGCACCAGTTGTAAATGTATTACTAACACCTGTGATGTTGATATTTACATTATCGTTTCTTGTTAGTGTAACAATATCTGTTGCTGAGTTATATGTACCACCAGTAACAAAGTTGTTTGTATTATCAAGTAATGCACTTACATCCACACTAAATGGTGTAAATCCTGTAGTACCTGTAAAATATAGAGTTTCACTACTTGCACTATATATACCACCAGTTACAAAGTTATCTGTAGTGACAATACCACTTAATTGACTACCATCACCGAAGTATGTAGTACCACTTATATTACCACTAACACCTAAGTTACCCGTAATATTTATTGTATCACCCACACAAGGTGATATATTTGTTAAGTATACCTGTGTACATGCACTAAAAATACCCACATCGGATACTGTCTGTACGATATAACTCTTTTTTATATTTGAATCTTCAAACCAGCTCATAATAATAACCCATTTAATATAATATTACTTTCTTTTTGTTCGTCTATTTTATTTACACTAATAAATATCTCATCACCACGTTTAACATCAAAAGGAATTGTTACCTCAGCCCCATTAACTTTATATATGGCAGAGTTAGTGTTTTCTAATTCTTGTAATCTGTAGTTAATTTTATAATCTACAGGTATTTTAGTAGAGTTAACACCTCTTTGTAGTGATACTACTATTGATATCGTTTTTTCTTCCATTATGTTAATACCCCATTTAGTATAACCTCACTAAATAAGTTAGTATCAGTCTTATTTACAGTTAATGTAAGACTTTCACCATTACCAATAAAGAAAGGTAAAGTTTTTATTTCTCCATTAACTTTATATGTAATAGAATCAATATTTTTAAGGGTTTCTTTTGTGAAACTTGTATTTATATCCATAGTCACTGTGAAAGCACTTATACCAACATCAAACTTAAATGTTTCTTCAGTTGTTTTATCTTCACTTTTCTCTACTTCATATTGTGATCTCTTAATATTATCAGAAACCTCAAGTAATGTAACAGTTCTACTAATTGCTGGATTCACCTCAAAATCTTCTTCATCTAATAGATACCCCATCATTTTTAATGTAAACATTTGAACATAATACTTCCTTTCATCTAAATTACTTATAACACTTTCATCACCTACACTATCCATCATTAATGGCATTGGATGTCCATTTACCTTAATATAATGTTGTTGAGGGGAAAACGTCTGAATAAATTTCATATTCATTTTATTTAAGTCTCTCATTCTATTACAGAATAATCTAACTTCATATGTCAAATCAATAGGAACTGGTTGAGGTATTTTATATATGTCCATACCCTTTCTTACACCATCAAAAGTTGGAACCTTCATATAAGTAAAAGTAGGTTTACCAGGAATATTGAAGTATCCCGCTTGATTTGTTCCCACTTGTGCATCTGGTTTTCTAACAACCGTTATGAAAGGTATTTTTATATTTTTGTATTCATCTGAATATTGCCAAGTTTTTGCAAACTCTGCCCATCTCTGAATGGTTAGGAATATTACAGGAACTTTTTCACCCGCTAAATTTAGATTAATACCATTCTCTACGAACTCAACAAAAGATTTATCCATATCTTCATGTAACACACCTTTAGGTAGGTAAGTCCCATTATTAGATATGTCATCGAACATTTCCTTTCTTCTATCATTTCCTGTTTTATCAGGATTGATATTGATATCTTTTTTATTTTTCTTTGGTAATCCCATATCTAACCATTAAATTCATCCTCAGATGCTGGTACACAAGTAACTGTTCTATAAAACCCTTTATACCCATTTATCGTGTGCTTATTATCACTAAATATTGCACCATCGTTAGAAACGGTATAATACTTAATTGTCTTTTCATCTTCTTGATATCCTATATAATCACCATACT
>Ga0315315_10005558_pt1 | contig 11633 bp, 10 predicted proteins | sample M140m3416metaG_FD_203699 | JGI IMG/M metagenome (GOLD analysis project Ga0315315, IMG submission 203699) | Ammonia-oxidizing marine archaeal communities from Monterey Bay, California, United States - M1 40m 3416 | ecosystem: Environmental > Aquatic > Marine > Intertidal zone | place: USA... | reverse complement strand
GGCGCTCGACAGTCTCGATCAGCCGGGGGTCGGGCACCTCTCGGTCTATGCCCGCGGTCGTGACTACCACGATGTCGTTAAGAAGCAGCTCAAAGCTCTTGGACGGTGGATTTGTGAGACTTTTCCAGGTGATGTGAAGGTTTTTGTCGATACAGCTCCGGTCATGGAAAAACCAGTGGCCCAGCAGGCTGGTCTGGGCTGGCAGGGCAAACACACCAATCTAGTGTCCCGTGAGCACGGTTCCTGGTTGTTTCTGGGCGAGGTCTTCACGACCCTCGAATTCGCTGACGATGCGGCTGAGACGGACCACTGCGGGAGTTGCCGGAATTGTCTGGACGCCTGTCCGACCAATGCCTTTCCTGCGCCCTATCAGATCGATGCCAGGCGCTGCATCTCCTATCTCACGATTGAACACAAGGGTCCTATCGATCGCGAATTGCGCCCATTGATGGGAAACCGAATTTATGGCTGTGATGATTGTCTGGCGGCCTGTCCGTGGAACAAGTTTGCTCAGACGGCACCGGTCACCGAGATGCGTGCCCGTCCGGAACTGGCAGCACCGAAACTGGCGGATCTGGCGCGTCTGAGTGACAGCGCGTTCCGTACCTTCTTTTCACGTACCGCTATCAAGCGCATTGGCCGTGATCGTTTTGTGCGCAATGTCATGATCGCATTGGGCAATGTGGGTGGAGACGATGCTGTGGAAGCCGCAAAGGAGCGGTTGCAGGACGAATCTGCGCTGGTGCGCGGGGCGGCTGTCTGGGCTCTGTCTCAATTGCTGACAGCGGAAGCGTTTGATCGTTTGCGTCAGAAATGGCGAATGCGGGAAGATGATACCCACGTGATCGAAGAATGGGATGCGGTGCATGTGTCTCAGGCGTCCGCGCCAAACGAGAGGTGAATTGTGGAATACTTTATTTACTGCCGGAACAAGCCTGACGTTGATGGATTGCGCGCAGAACATCAGGAAGCTCACTGGTCGTTCATGGATCAGTATGACGATCGCATGATCGCGCGTGGTCCGACCCTGAACGAAGATCGCTCCGCGCCGACCGGGTCCGTGCACATAGTCGATCTAGAGAGCGAGGCGGAAGCAATGGCGTTCGCCCATGACGAGCCCTACGCCCGAGCCGGTGTTTTCGGTGATATCATCATACGACGCTGGACTAATGCACTCAAACGCACCATTTGGGATTTCGAAGGTGATGGTTCGGAACCACGTTTCCTGTTAATGGCAAAGGGTCGTGAGGGCGCGGGTGTGACCGCGCGCCGGAACGAACTGCTGGAAGCGCACCGGGCCTATCTGAACGCGACGGGCCGTGTTGAGCGGGGCATTCTGCGCGGTCCGTTGTGGGATGCTGGAGGCGAAGTCTGGGTTGGCAGCATCTTCCTACTGCAGGCGCCCGACCGGGCCTACATTGAGGCGTTTTTCGCCGACGAGCCCTATACGAAAGATGGGCTTTATACCGACTTCGAAATACTGCCCTGGCGCTTCGGAGGGCGTCACTAGCCGTTTCTTCTGACCGGCGTCGCGCAACCTGTTTTCCAAGCGCTGCGAATACTTTATACACGCCGGCGTAACCGCACCCACGGAAGCGCGAAATGGCAAATCCCCAATACGTTTATGTGATGAAGGCCCTGACGAAGGCCTATCCTGGTGGCCGCAAGGTTGTCGAGGATGTCTGGCTGAGCTTCATGCCCGACGCCAAGATTGGCGTTCTGGGCCTCAATGGCTCGGGTAAATCGACTCTGCTTCGCATCATGGCTGGTATCGACACGGAGTTTCAGGGCGAGGCCTGGGCGGCAGATGGCGTTCAGGTCGGATTCCTGCAACAGGAACCCGATCTCAATCCGGACAAGGATGTGCTTGGCAATGTCATGGAGGGTGTTGCGGGCACCAAGGCGCTACTCGATCGGTTCAATGAGGTCAGTATGCGCTTTGGCGAGGATCTGACCGCCGACGAAATGGATGCGCTGATCAATGAGCAGGCCGAACTCCAGAACCAGATTGATGCGGCAGATGCCTGGGAACTGGATCGTCAGATCGAAATCGCGATGGACGCCCTGCGTTGTCCGGCCGGAGATGCAGATGTCACGAAACTGTCAGGTGGTGAACGCCGCCGCGTGGCTCTGTGCCGGTTGCTTCTATCCCGTCCGGACATGCTCCTGCTCGACGAACCGACCAACCATCTTGACGCAGAATCCGTTGCCTGGCTGGAACAGTTCCTCGAAGGCTATCCGGGGACGGTCGTGGCGGTGACCCATGACCGCTACTTCCTCGACAATGTCGCGGGCTGGATTCTCGAACTCGATCGCGGCAAGGGAATCCCGTTCGAAGGGAACTACACCGGCTGGCTCGAGGCTAAGGAAAAGCGGCTGGCGCAGGAAGAGCGCGAAGAGACCTCTCGACAACGGACGATCAAGGAAGAGCTCGAATGGGTCCGTTCGAGCCCGCGTGCGCGTCAATCGAAAAGCAAGGCACGTGTGTCGGCCTATGAAAAGCTGGTCGCTGACAGTCAGGACCTGGCGCCGGAGGGACAGCAGATCACCATCCCGCCCGGACCCCGACTGGGCGACCTGGTCATGGAGGCGGAACATCTGGGCAAGGGATTTGGTGATCGTTTGCTGATCGATGATTTAAGCTTTCGCATGCCTCAGGGCGCGATTGTCGGCGTCATCGGCCCGAACGGTGCGGGCAAGACGACATTCTGCAACATAGTCACTTCTCAGGAGGAGGTCGACGCCGGGTCCCTGCGGATCGGCGAAACGGTGAAACTCGGCTATGTGGATCAGAGCCGCGATGCGCTCACCGATGACAGTACGGTCTGGGAGGAAATCTCGGGCGGGGCTGACATCATCGAACTGGGTAAACGTTCGGTACAAAGCCGCGCCTATGTGGCCGGTTTCAACTTCCGCGGTACGGATCAGCAGAAACGGGTGGGACAACTCTCCGGTGGTGAACGAAACCGGGTGCATCTGGCCAAGGTTCTCAAATCCGGTTCGAACGTTCTGCTCCTCGATGAGCCGACCAACGATCTGGATGTGGACACACTGCGGGCGCTTGAAGAGGCGTTACTCGGATTCCCCGGCAGCGCCATTGTGGTCAGTCATGACCGCTGGTTCCTCGATCGAATTGCCACCCATATTCTGGCTTTCGAGGGCAACAGCGAAGTGGTGTGGTTTGAGGGCAACTACGATGCCTATGCCGAAGATCTGAAACGCCGTAAGGGCGCCGATGCGGATCGGCCGCACCGGATCAAATTCAAGCCGTTATCCCGCTAGACGCCGTGAACTCAGCTGTCACGCCGGCGGCGCAGTTCGTCGATCAGTGAAGCGAGATCGCGACCGCTCTTGCTGACGACAGACTTGAATTCGTCACGCTGTGTGGTTGCCATGCTGATGCCTTCGAGCTTCACATCGACGATCTTGAAGAGATCGCCCTTGCTGGCGACCCGCCATTCAATGCGAACGGGAGAGGTCGGAATTGTAAAGAACAGGCTTTCGACGAGGGCAACGTTCTCTTTCGATTTGGCTGGAGTCGCATCGACCGCACTTTTGACCTCGAATTTCTGACCGGAATACTGGGAAAATCTGTCTGCCCAGGTGTTCACGATGACATCTTCGAAAAGCGCCAAATATTCGGTGCGTTCGGCATCGGGTGCCTTGCGCCAGTATCGTCCGGCGACGAACCGGGCGATGCCGTTGACGGCAAAACCGTCCCGAAACAGTTTGCGGAACTTGTCCCGTCGCTCTTCCGACGTATTGGACTTGTCCGTCAGGGTCTCGATGGCTTCATTGGCGAGGTCGCTGATGAACTTTGTCGAGGCATCAAGATGTGAGTCCGCGCGGGCTGCAGGTGCAGTTGTGGCTACAGCCAGGGCGAGGACGAATGCTGCGATAAGGCGCACAGGCAGTCTCCCCTTCGTTATTTGGTGGCTGCGGTTTCTTTCTTGCCCTCATCCTCGGACGGGCCGTCCAAGTCGAGGCCGATGGTCGGCGCAGATTGCACCGGCGTATCAGCGCCGTTGCTGATCTTTGCGGCACGTTGCTGACGATGCAGGCTGCGCACAGCTGCATAGTAGTCAAGCGAAGTGTGCTGGAGATCGCGGACCTGAACAATGTTGCGTGACCGGGCGACAACGGCATTGCCGACGGCACGTCCGATGGTGACTTCGCTGTCTGCAACGATCCCAACCGGATCAATGAAGAAATCCGTGACTGTACCCAGCGTATCCCGAACAGAAGACGGTCCGAGCAGCGGCAACATGATGTAAGGACCTTCTTCAAAGCCCCAGGTTGCCAGTGTCTGGCCAGCGTCTTCGAAAACCGGCGGTTCGTCGGGGAAGGTATTTGCAAGCAACAGGGTCGGCAGGGCCGTGAAGAACCTGGCCGCGGCCTTCTCTGCGCGATCCATATCACCCTGAAGCAGGGCATGCAGGAAGCTCAAAGGCATGAACAGGTTGGTGATGAAGTTTTCAACCGGCGGCTTCAGATCGTCGGGAAATATATCCCTATAGGTCACTGCCGTCGGCTGGAGGACCAACTGGTCCACCATCACATTGGCTGCGAAGACCATCCGGTTGGCCGGCTCAAATGGATCATTGGCTTCGTCATAGGCTGCGCGGGCATCTGCGTCACCCGAAGGTGGTGTTGCACAGGCCGACAATGCACCCATCAGGGTCAAAGCCATCGCGAAGCGTAAAAAACGAAAATTAGAGACAGAATTCAACATATGTTCTCGTCCACATCACAGGTTCGGCTCTCTTCCAGAAAACGCCGCACACGTGACCTGTTCCAACCAAGTCGCCAATACTGATCGATCGCCATTGAAGGAATGTTAAGGCCTTCGCTCCCGTGATCGACCCCAACGAGTCCCCGTACACAGTTTGCTACCACAGGGGAGAGGCTTTCACCATATCGCAGAAGCTGCATCAGACATCAGTCTGGTAGAGTGTTGCAATTATGGCACAAAATTATGTGGCGAATCGCACAAAAGATGGCGTGCGATTGTATTTGACATAAACACATAAATATATGTTTATGTGTTTTCCGGATCTGCGAGGGAAATGGGGCCCGAGTCGCATTCGGAATCGGAATTTGCACGAAGCGGACAGAACCACGTGGATCAACTCATCACCATCCTGCGGGCAGCCGGAGAATCCAACCGACTGCGGATTCTTGCGCTCTGCGCGGCCGGGGATATTACCGTGAGCGAGTTGACCCGAATTCTTGGACAAAGTCAGCCGGGCGTATCCCGACATCTGAAGTTGCTTTGTGATGCTGGGCTTCTTGAACGCCATCAGGAGGGCAGCTGGGCCTATTTTCACCTTCCGACAACGGGTGAGAATGCGCGTGTGGCGCGTTTTCTGATGGACGAGATAAAGGACGACGACCCTTTGGTTCAGCGCGACCGACGTTTGTTCGATGACATCAAGCAGGACCGTGCAGCGCGCGCCGATACCTATTTTCGCGAGAATGCTGCCCGCTGGGATCGTATTCGAACCCTGCATGTGGATGAGGCCGAAGTTGAGACGGCTTTGTGCGACATGCTGGGCGACGGCCCCGCTGATTCATTGCTCGATATCGGAACGGGTACCGGGCGCATGCTTCAGGTTCTTGGCGGGCGTGTTCGGGAAGCTATTGGTGTGGACCAGTCCCGCGACATGCTGTCCGTCGCCCGATCAAATCTGGCGGATATGCAATATCAGAACTGTAGCGTCCGTCAGGCAGATATGTACGCCCTGCCGTTCGCCGACCGATCATTCGATCTGGTGATTCTGCATATGGTTCTCCATTTCGTGGAACGCCCGCAGGATGTTGTGCAGGAGGCGGCACGGGTGTTGCAGCCGGGTGGGAAATTTTTCGTGGTGGATTTTGCGCGCCATGAAATGGAAGCCCTGCGCAGCGAACACGCCCATGTGCGTCTGGGTTTTCGCAACAGCGATATTCAACATTGGGCCACCCGCGCTGGTCTGGACGGGCTGGCGCACCGGGATCTGCCGGGTGAGCAATTGACCGTTAGCATCTGGGAGTTGGCCCAGCCAGCTGATATTCACGCGCTCGAAGCGGCGTCATCCCGACAGGGAAATTTCTAACTATGAGTTCTTTCAACGTGACATCACAGCAGATACCCGCGGTCAGTTTCGAGTTCTTTCCGCCAAAGACCCCCGAAATGGAGGACACCTTGTGGGATACTGTCTGTGCCCTGGCACCGCTGTCTCCGGCGTTCGTCTCGGTAACCTATGGTGCCGGCGGCTCGACCCGGGAGCGGACCCATAACACCGTCTCGCGCATCGTGGCCGAGGCGGACATCACGGCAGCGGCACATCTCACCTGCGTGGCCGCGTCCCGCGACGAGATTGAGGACGTGGCACGTTCCTACTGGGATGCCGGCGTACGTCATATCGTGGCCTTGCGCGGTGACCCACCTGACGGGGATCAGGGCTATTCGCCTCATCCGGAAGGCTACGCCTATGCATCGGATCTGGTGCGGGGCTTGCGGGAGGTCGGCAATTTCGAGATCTCGGTTGCCGCCTATCCGGAAACCCATCCCGAGGCACAAAGTGCGGAGGCCGATCTCGATAATCTGAAGCGCAAGATCGATGCCGGGGCCAGTCAGGCAATTACCCAGTTCTTCTTCGACAATGATGATTTTCTGAGATTTCGCGATCGTGTGGCCGCCGCGGGCATTTCCGTGCCGCTGGTGCCCGGAATCATGCCGGTGGGAAATTTCAAAAGCATGTGCCGTTTTGCTGCCATGTGTGGTGCCCGGGTGCCACAAGCGCTGGCCGACCGGTTCGAAGGGCTGGACGACACGCCCTATGACCGGCGTCAGGTCGCCATTGAAGTGGCTTCACAGCAATGCCACGGGTTGATGGAAAATGACGTTGACCTGTTTCACTTCTACACACTGAACCGCGCTGCCCTGACCCAGGCTGTGTGTGAGAGTATCGGTGTCACGTCTTCGATGCCCAAGACGGAGGCCAGCCAATGATCCGGCCACAACCAGACATCAAAGCAGCGCTGGCGGAACGCATCCTCGTGCTCGACGGCGCGATGGGGACTGAAATACAGGCGCTGAAGCTTGAATCCGCGGATTTCCACGGCAAGCATTTCGAAGGTCTGGGTAACGATCTGACCGGGAACAACGATATCCTCAATCTGACGGCTCCTGATGCCATCCGGGATATCCATATCAGCTATCTGGAAGCCGGCGCGGATATCATCGCGACCAACACCTTCAACGCAACGACCATTTCCCAGGCCGACTACGGTATGGAAGACTATGTGGACGTCATCAATTTGGAGGGTGCGCGTCTGGCGCGTGAAGCCTGCGACGATATGATGGCGCGTAACCCGGACCGGCAATGCTGGGCCGCAGGCGCCATTGGACCGACCAACCGAACCACGTCGATCTCGCCTGATGTGAACGATCCGGGCTATCGCGCAATCGATTTCGACACGCTCAAGGATGCCTATAAACAGGCGGCGCGCGCTTTGCTGTCAGGCGGGGTCGACCTGTTTATGATTGAAACCATTTTCGACACGCTCAACGCCAAATGCGGTATTTTCGCGCTTGAGGAACTCTTCGAGGAGACCGGTGAACGCCGCCCGGTGATGATCTCGGGCACCATTACGGATATGTCGGGACGTACGCTGACCGGGCAGACGCCCGAAGCCTTCTGGAATTCCATGCGTCACGCCAGTCCGTTGACCATCGGACTGAACTGCTCTCTGGGTGCCAGGGATATGCGGCCCTATCTGGTGGAGTTGTCCCGGCTGGCTGATACATTTGTCTGCGCCTACCCCAATGCGGGCCTGCCCAATGAGTTTGGTGAGTATGACGAGCAGGCCGAAACTACCGCCGGGTTTGTGCGCGAATGGGCCGAAGAAGGTCTGGTCAACATCGTTGGCGGATGTTGTGGCACCACTCCGGCGCACATATCCGCGTTACACAATGCTGTTATAGGATTGCCACCACGTGACATTCCCGTGCGGGAACCGGCGATGCGCCTGTCCGGTCTCGAACCCTTTACGGTGACGATATGAGTGACATGGAAATAAGCGGCGCGGCGGGCAGCCAGTTCGTCAATATTGGCGAACGGACCAATGTAACGGGCTCGGCGCGGTTTCGCGATCTTATCAAGGGCGATGATTTCGACACCGCTCTGGAGGTTGCGCGTCAGCAAGTGGAAAACGGCGCTCAGATCATCGATGTCAACATGGATGAAGGCATGCTGGATTCCGAGGCGGCGATGGTGCGCTTCCTCAATCTGATTGCGGCGGAGCCGGACATTTCGCGGGTTCCGGTGATGATCGATTCCTCCAAATGGTCTGTCATCGAGGCCGGTTTGAAATGCGTGCAGGGCAAGGCAATCGTGAATTCGATCAGTCTCAAGGAGGGTGAAGAGCCGTTTCTTGAGCAGGCACGCAAGATCCGGCGTTATGGTGCAGCTACGGTCGTGATGGCCTTCGATGAGGGTGGACAGGCCGATACCGCAGATCGGAAGTTTGATATCTGCAAGCGGTCCTATGATTTGCTGACTGCGAATGGGTTTCCGGCCGAAGACATCATCTTCGATCCGAATATCTTTGCCGTCGCGACCGGAATCGAGGAGCACAACGACTACGCCATTGCGTTTATCGAGGCGACAAAGCGCATTCGCGCTGAATTGCCCCATGTCCATGTGTCGGGCGGTGTATCCAATCTGTCCTTCTCGTTCCGGGGCAACAATGCGGTGCGGGAAGCGATGCACTCGGCGTTCCTTCTGCACGCCATTCGTGCCGGCATGGATATGGGAATCGTCAATGCCGGGCAGATCATGGTTTATGACGATATTCCGGAAGATCTGCTCGAACGGATCGAGGATGTGCTCTTCAACCGCCGTGACGATGCCACGGACCGGCTTCTGGAAATCGCCGATGACTATCGCGATGCCGGAACAGCGGCCCAGGAAAAGAACCTCGAATGGCGCGATGGCAATGTCACCGAGCGTCTCGAATATGCACTGATCCACGGGATCACCGATTTCATCATCGAGGATACCGAAAACGCCCGTCTGGAAGCCGAGCGCCCCCTGCATGTGATCGAAGGGCCACTGATGGATGGCATGAATGTCGTCGGAGACCTGTTTGGTGCGGGCAAGATGTTCCTGCCTCAGGTGGTGAAAAGCGCGCGTGTGATGAAGCAGGCGGTTGCCCATCTGACGCCCTTCATGGAAGCCGAACGAGAAGCATCCGGTCAGGCCGCCAAGGTCAACGGGAAAATCCTGATGGCCACGGTAAAGGGCGATGTCCATGACATCGGCAAGAATATCGTTGGCGTGGTGCTGCAGTGTAACAATTACGATGTGGTCGATTTGGGGGTGATGGTGCCAGCAGAGAAGATTCTCCGCACCGCACTGGAGGAGAAGGCCGATATTATCGGTGTCTCCGGCCTGATCACGCCGAGCCTGGACGAAATGGTGAACCTTGCGCGTGAAATGAAACGGCAGGATATGACATTGCCGTTACTGATCGGGGGAGCAACCACCAGCCGTCTGCACACGGCGGTCAAGATCGCGCCGGGCTATAACAATCCCGTGATTCATGTGAACGACGCGTCCAAGGCCGTTGGAGTGATGAGTAATTTGTTGTCCGAAACGGCGCGTGATGATTTTGTCGCCGGGATTCGCGATGAGTATGAAGCTGCCCGCGTGAAACATGCGGGCAGTGGCCGGAAATCCAAACGTCAGACCATTGCCGGTGCCCGCGCCAACAAAGCACCGATCGACTGGTCCGACTTTGTTGCCCCGGCGCCCTCATTTCTGGGAACCCGGTCCTTTCAGGCCTATGATCTGAACGAGTTGCGGGATTTCATCGACTGGACACCGTTCTTTCGCACCTGGGAACTGGCGGGGAAGTATCCCGACATTCTTGAGGATGAGGTTGTTGGCGAAGCGGCTCGGGAGTTGTTCGAGGACGCGCAACAGATGCTTGATCGCATGATTGCGGAAAACTGGTTGGTTCCACGGGCGGTTGTCGGCTTCTGGCCTGCAAATGCGGTTGGCGATGATATTGCCATCTATGATGGGGAAGGGAACTTCGCGGAACTGGCGATGGTTCGTACCCTGCGTCAGCAGATGATGCGCAACAACACCCGCCCGAACTTCGCCCTGTCGGATTTCGTCTGTCCTGCCGAGGCCGGCCATACCGATTATGTGGGTGGTTTTGTCGTGACCGCAGGTCCGGAAATAGACGCGATCTCAGAGCGTTTCGAGAACAAGAACGACGACTACAATGCGATCCTTGCCAAGGCGCTGGCCGACCGGCTGGCTGAAGCCTTTGCAGAACGGATGCATCAGCGGGTTCGCGAGGAGTTCTGGGGCTATGCACCTGATGAAGCTCTCACAAATGCGGAGCTCATCAGCGAAGACTATCGTGGCATTCGGCCCGCACCAGGATATCCGGCCAGTCCGGACCATACCGAGAAACGGACCCTGTTTGATCTGCTTGATGCCGAGGCTAAGACCGGTGTGAGCCTGACGGAAAACTTTGCCATGTGGCCGCCATCGTCAGTCAGCGGGTTCTATTTCGCCCATCCCGACGCCCGCTATTTCGGTGTCGGCAAAATCGAACGGGATCAGGTGGAGGATTACGCCCGGCGCAAGGGAGTCGATCTTGTTTATGCGGAGCGCTGGCTTTCTCCCAATCTCAATTATGATCCTGCAGAGTATGAAGGCCGCGACGCGGCAGAATAGTTTGGACATCAGGAACAGCCGGGGCCGGCGGACAGAGGGCGAGCCATCACCATGGAACTGAATGCTGACTTTGCGAAACGCGTCGTCATGCGTGGCGACGAAATTGACTGGCTTGAGTCTCCCATGGCGGGGGTCAGCCGCAACAGTTGCGACCGGATTGAAGATGAAGTGGCCTGCGGAACCTCGATCGTGCGTGTGTTTGCGTGAAGACGGGCAATCTGCGCTATGCGACGGCATCGACTGCGTTATAGTTATCCAGCTAATTATAAAACTTGCAGAGAAATACCATGTCTGAATCGGTTGTTCTGAAATTTGATGAGATCGAAAAGCTTGAGCGCGGGGGCGGGGTCGTTTCAAAACCTTTGGTGGTGCCCAAGGTTCGCCCGAATGCCGCATTCACAACCGGCATCAGTTCGTTCCCGGCAGGCAGTTCAGCCCCGATGCATAAGCACAATTGTGACGAGCAGGTCACCTTGCTGTCCGGCGCAGCCGAAGTGGATATCGAAGGTGAACGCACACGGCTCACCGCCTATGATTCAACCTATATTGCGGCCGGCAAAGAACACTATTTCCTCAATGTCGGTGACGAACCCATGGTGATCCTTTGGATATACGGTTCTGATCACGTCACGCGGACCTTTTCTGGTTCGGACGTGGAGGTTTCTCATCTCACCGATGAAGACAGTATGGCACCGCGCTAGAGACCCTGTTCGAGCATGTGCTCTACCGGACGACCGCTGATCTTGATGGCACGTTCGGGTGGCAGGTTAAAGTTGGGGTCGTCTTCGGGACGATTGAGTCCACGCTCAATGAAGGACCCGAGGTCGCGTCCATGCCATACGGCTCTTTGCCCTGGACGCAACCGCTCGGCTTCGTAGCGCGCCAAAGCTTCGG
>Ga0315315_10005556_pt1 | contig 11634 bp, 8 predicted proteins | sample M140m3416metaG_FD_203699 | JGI IMG/M metagenome (GOLD analysis project Ga0315315, IMG submission 203699) | Ammonia-oxidizing marine archaeal communities from Monterey Bay, California, United States - M1 40m 3416 | ecosystem: Environmental > Aquatic > Marine > Intertidal zone | place: USA... | reverse complement strand
GGCTCGCCGCAAATGACGTCCGGCCCCGGAGGCACCCTGGAGTGTCGCGTCACGATCGGCGGCGATGCTGAGGCCGAATCCGACAGTGGGGGGAGGGGAGGCCGGGGAAGGGGAAGAGGAAGCCGGAGGGGTGACGCCGGCAGGGACAAGAAGGAGGGGGGTGGTCCCGGAGGCGGCGGCGGCGGCGGTGGAGGGCATGGCCACGGGAAGAAGAAGCACTCCAAAAAGTCGAATCGACCCACCAAATGGGAGGCTCAAGCAGATGGAACCATCAAACTATCCAAGGGAGGTGGCGGTGGAGGTGGCGGTGGCGAAGAAGGAGGAGGAGGAGGAGGCAAATCAAAAGGCAAGGGCAAGGGCAAGGGCAAGGGCAAGGGCAGAGGAGGAGGAGGAGGAGGAGGAGGAGGAGGAGGAGGAGGAGGAGGAGGAGGAGGAGGAGGAGGAGGAGGAGGTGGTGGCGGCGGGGGTGCCAGGGGCGAAGCAACCGGTGGTGGTGCCCAGCAGTCGTCTACTGTGTCCGCGGCCAATGCCAAGTAATAGACAGAGGAGTTTCTGGGGGGATAAATGCATATACATGCTGGTTGTGGGGTGGGGTATCACAAATAATAAAAACAAAGTAAATACTACAATGCTACTAAGACTCGTACATAAACAATGAATGTACTAGAGCGAGCTCGTAATCCTAGTAGTATGCATATTAATAGTTCTGTATAATACTAACACTAGTAGTATGTACGAGCTCGTATGTAGTTTTAAAACTAGCGTAGCTTAGTATCCATACTACTAGCTAGTAGTAATATGCATACTTTTTTTTAGCTCGTGCGCTTATTCGCATTCTGCGGACCTGACTAAGGTATTCTACATCTTTATTAATACTACGAGTAGCTAAGTAGAGCTAGTATGCAACGCTCACTCGTAAGATTCGTACACGGTGTACTAATACTAGCTAGTAGTATCAATACTACTACTCTAGATTAAGTAGTACATACTTAGTACTAGAGTATGCATACTAATTGTAATTGAGTACTACGATTAGACTCTAGCTAGAGTATAGTACGCATACGAGCTCGTAGTATGGATAATTCACACATACGCTCGTACCTGACACTGAAGACTCATTCTGCAGCGCATGTTGGCTCTTGGCTGTTTGCTACTGGCTACTGCCCACCTTTGATTTCCACAAATTATTTTCCCTCTCTCATTTTCCTCTCGACGCGCTGCCTCGACTGACTTTGTGTTGCCACTTGCCTAAATTTTTAACCTGAGGACTACACGCTCATTCGTCTTTGAAAGCAAGCAACTTATGACTTCTTAAGGCGCCTAAAGAACAGTATGAAGCGCCAATACGAAAACGGACGCATCCACAGGACGTTTCGTGATGGTTGTCTGCGGCACAAGGATCAAAATAGGACGCCTCGATATGCACGCCATTGTTCCCGGTCCCGGTCGGTCGCAGTTGGGTGGGCCGCCATTGCTGCCTGGCTGGCAGTTGCCACCCGCAACGTCTCCGTTCAAAGTTTTGTTTTCAATCTTCCTTCGAAGGAAATGCCCCATTTAAACCAACACCCAATGCGCCGATCGAAGCGCTCAGTATTGAGAGCTTCTGGGCGAAAGTTGTCAAGGGGAGTCTGTGCCGAGGTTGCTGGTTCCACAGCTCATGGACATCCCTCAGTCGGACTTGATGATACGCAATCTTTCCCTGAGCAGCTCGATCTCAACATTGTATTGATTGACAATTATGACTCGTACACATACAACCTCTACCAGTATCTCGCCAGCATTTGTATCGTGCCACCTATTGTTGTGTTCAACGATGCCTATGGTTCTTGGGATGAACTGAGCCAATCGATTAAGGGTGACTGCGGCGGCCGAGTTATTGACTGCGTCGTCATATCACCCGGGCCAGGGACACCAACCAATCCGTCTGACATTGGTATCTGTGAAGATCTGATCGAATCCAACCCAGATCTACCTATTTTGGGAGTGTGTCTTGGTCATCAAATATTAGGCTGGCATTACGGCGCACAGATTGGACTAGCATCGTGTGGCCCAGTGCATGGCATGATTAGCCAAGTCCACTACGACATTAGCCATGTCGATGCGAATAAGAACAACTGCAATCTCTTTGCAGGAATCGAACAAGGTTTTAATGTTACCAGATATCACTCATTGGCAGTGACTTTTCCAGACAAAGTGCTTGATATCGAACCAATGTCATGGTGTGATGCGTTCATGCCGTCGACATCGTCACTTGATGAGAAGGACGTATTATCCGCGCCAAAAATTTGTATGGCCTTGAGACACAAGATCAACCCGCATTTTGGGTTGCAGTTTCATCCCGAATCCATTGGGAGTGGTGAGCCGGGATATAAAATATTGCGAAATTTTTGCATTTTTGTGGCAGAAGGCTGTCCAAAGTCGCCGAGGAAGGAAAGAAACATTGTTTTGTCAAGAGAGACAAAAAAAAGCAAAGAGCGATTACCAGAAAGTACGCCGGGACCAGTTGCAGCTGGTACCAAGTACACTGTATTGTGCCACAAAATTCCTCCTCCCAGAGACGAGCCCCAGCCACATCCGGAGGCTGTATTTGAGTCACTATTTGCCTCTTCCGAGAATGCCTTTTGGCTGGACAGTAGTACCGGAACGATTGATGGGCAGGGTTCGCCAATGTCTAGCACAGATGAAAAAAATCCCTGCCCAATCCGCTCGAACAGCCGATTTTCGATAATGGGTGACGATACGGGTCCATTGTCAAAGAGAGTAGAATACTACGGAAAAGAGAAAGCAAAGCGTCACCAAGGTCTCAGACTTTATAGCCATGATAAAGAAGAGATTATCGCCGATGAAAATATTCTCGGCTTTCTTGGCAACTCTGTGTCGGACCGCGGTATTATTAATTCCTCTGAAATGATTGAATTTGGTGTGGACGGTTCCGCAACTACGATAGAGGGCTTGGACAGCTTTCTTCCCTTTGAATATCGAGGTGGATATGTCGGCTATCTTGGCTACGGAGTGCGTCATGATACTCTCATAACGGGAAGTGACAACGGTGCCGTCCTCAATGGTGACACTATAGGACGGGATTTGCATTCCGAAAGGTCCGCACCTGGAGTCCCTACCGCCGCTTTCCTTTTTGCCGATAGGAGCATGGTCTACGATCATTGGACCTCCGATTGGTATCTCATTGGTGTAGCATTAGCTCCCGATAACGAAGTCGAGATGGAGGTTACCGCGGGTACCAATGAAACGACGCAATGGATTCGAACAAATGCACAGGTAATTCGTCAAATTAGTGTCGGGGCGTCAAAAGGAGAGGTGCAAAACGAGGAAAGTACAAGACATACTGTGAATTTTGATCTGGATCGTTCCAAAGAGCAGTACAAGGAAGACATAATGCGATGCCACGCTGAAATACGAAACGGCGAGAGTTATGAGCTTTGCTTAACTAATCAGCTGAGAGCGAAAGTTGAAAAGAACAGAGTGACAAGCGATGGCCCGTACGGACTGTATAAGATCCTTCGGAAGAGAAACCCAGCTCCATTCGCTGCATTCTTAAATTTCGGAGCGGGGTCATCACATAATCTCAAACAGGACGCAGGCGCTGCATTTTCGATTTGTTGCTCCTCTCCAGAGAGATTTCTATCTATGAAGGGGAAAGAAACCGGCTCATCTCTAAAACAATCTGACAAAGAGAACAGCTCAGTGCCCAGCCGTGGATGGGAAACTTCAATTTTATCTCCTCAAACCGATGCCTTGGGTAGGAAATACCAAGTGGAGTCCAAACCCATCAAAGGAACAACCGCGAGAATGACGGTTGAAGGCAAGACTGCTACGGATAGTGCTGTGGCCAAGGATGCTCAAGTAGCAGAAGAGCTCCGCTTGTGTGTGAAGAATAGAGCTGAAAACCTTATGATTGTCGATTTACTTCGCAATGATCTAGGGCGTGTTTGCGGTATTGGCACTGTCAATGTTCCGCGTCTAATGGAAATTGAGAGTTACACAACTGTTCATCAACTAGTATCGACAGTTCGAGGAACGTTAGATGCAAACAGTGGCAATGCCATAGATGTCATTTCAGCTTGCTTTCCTGGTGGCAGTATGACCGGTGCGCCTAAAATTCGAAGCATAAATATTCTGAATGAGATTGAAAATGACGTGTGCCGTGGCCCATACTCTGGTTGTCTTGGTTACATTTCCCTGAATGGATGCATGGATATGAACATCATTATAAGGTCCGCCGTTGTGACAGCTGGAACGCATGAAGCAGAACCGGGGCATTGGGATGTCAGTATTGGTGCAGGGGGCGCCATCACAGCACTAAGCGAGATTGAGGACGAGTATAATGAAATGCTTCTGAAGGCGAGAGCCGTGCAAAATGCAGTGGAAGAGTGGGCCTGTAACCTCGGTAAGAAGACGAGCTGAAATAGTTCCGCAACAAAATTAGCTTAAGGCGATTAACTAGACTAGATTAACGAACAAATCATCAAATTCGAAGCGCAGTTTTGGACTTCGAATCTCAGCCTGTTGTCCACGGATAGCTAGACCAGGGAACAGACACAAAACTCAGGCGATTCTCAATCCTCGCATTCCCAAACATCCACCAAGAGGTCGACCATATCCGGAAGCTTAATCCGCCTTGGTAACTCGTATGTCCTTGTGACACGAGTCATACCTCGGAGGAGACCCTCAACCTCCCGGGTTGACAGGCCTTGAAGCGCTGGAGATCGGTTGACATCGCTAGGGCCGCTCTCACCCTCCTCAGATTCCGCGGCGAAAGTCATTGCATTGTTGCCGTTTTGAATGGCACGCCCAGCCTTGGCATCGGAAGAGGAATCGGCATATGTCCTCCATTCCCTGCGCGATTCCGACCAAAGCTGGAAGCCGCGGTTTTGAAATATTTTGGGGGACTTGCGGTCATCCGACTCGCTGCTTGACGCCGTCACCGAGGCCGCATCTGAAGGCATGGTCTTCTTGCCCCGCTCCGAAGAGTCCAGCGATGCCGAGGGTGCACCTCCAAGATCATAGCCGCAGCACATCTGCGACGAAAGGTGAGCCACACCGGCGCTGTCATTAGAGTGATTTGGAAGAACATCCGACATATCCGCCGAGTTCGACTCCTTTACCCACCAATCAGTCATCATGGGAGGTCCGGACGGACGAAGATTCTCTGTGGACTCGTCGCGAATAGCGGAAAGGAGTTATTAAAAGGGTAGAAAAATTAAAGAAACAAATGAATGAATCAGGACTCTGGTAAATGGGCACGTCATGGTATGCATATAGTATTATCGCTGATGAAGAGACTGACAACCCTGTAACCGTTACAAACGAATCGCATTGAGAACTCAATGCAGATAAGATTTCTCTTTGGGACGAAGATTTAAAAATAGTAAAAATAGGTAATAATGTACTTTGGTAGTTAGGAGGATACCACCTGCACTCTTTCGGAACTTACCTACTCTCCACGCCTCAGGCCCAACGATCGCGGATCCCCCAGCCCTCATTATGGCATCTAGGTCAGACGCGACGGGATCAGACATTCCTGCAGCCGGCCGCTTCCGCGCCGTACCTCCGGTGCCAGGTGCTGCAGCATCGCTTGCTGCTGGAGCCGCCGCCTCTGAGGCCGCTTCTCCTATTCCCGAAGATGCGCCCTTCTTCTTCTTGAGCGTCCTCTTGAAGAGTGAACCGAGGGGCATGGCTGCGGCGATGGTCCGAGTGCTGGATCGGTTGCGTCTGTATGCCGGGGAGATGGGGCATTGGTCAGGGCAAAGAACCTGAGAAGCCCATATAGTAGATACGCGAGGGTCTCTGATACAGGCAGGGCCCAACTAGCTTTTTATTACGTACGCCTCTAAATAGAAACTATGCATATGGATACATCACGTATGTACTACTTATGCATAGAGAGTAGTTACTCTAGTAGGAGTACAGGATTAGTATGCATACTAGAGTACTAATGAGGGATTCGGTATGTTGAAGTCAATTCAATCTCTCGAATTCGATTAACAAACGAGTTGACTAAAGCAAATAAGAATTCTAATCATTAGCAACGGTTCCCTCCTCTCCACCGGCAAGACCGGCGATTACGTCGGGGAGTAGGACATGTGGACGATGGAGAAGCGGAGGCAGGACTCCCCCCCATCCGGTGAGAGCGAAGCCCGCCGGAAGAAGAGCAAAAAAGTCATTGAGGTTCAGACTATGAGGCTAGAAAAATTTGTCAGGAAAGCCGTGAAGGGAGGAGGTTGTCTGCTTACGGGGCGAAGCTGTCCGACAAGGTTTTTTGGGATACAAATTCGCCCAAACATAAAGGGACAAGGCGGAATACTGGCTGATCAACCATAAACGACACACATTCACTTGATTGTTTCAATCGATGACTAGTGCACGTTGTACTTTCATAATGTCATAGTGCTATTCACGTGATTTTGTCACTCCAATCATCACTGCCAAAGCTTTTTATGAATAGAGCGATTTAATTATGTGGTGAGCTAGATGTTTCCGCGCGAAAGAATCTGCATATCAGCTCATTGCGATTTCGAAAGTACTTGACGGAACGCATACATTATCAGCATTCAGTAAGCTTTGCCATAGAATGCCAATTGGGAAACTCCTCTCCCTTTCATTTACTCTTCCTTCTGGACATTCGCTTCGATCTTCTCCAGAAGTTTGTGGTAGTTTTCATCCGCCGTCTTGAATGCCAGCTCGCTGAACTTTTTCCGGCCCTCGGCACCGCCAACATTGGGTACTTCATCCCCGACGGCAATGCCGATGGGACAAAATCGGACGTTGCGGCTCTCACCAACTCCAGCCTCAAGGAAGTCCGGGGGAGGGCACAGGTCATAGCTCACCATACTCAGGGGGTAGTAGTGGGTGAGAATCTTTGATTTGGTCCCCATGAGACGGAACATGTCGACCGTCTTGCGATCAAAGGGGGCCAGAGGGACTTCGCCGGTTTCGAGATCCCTTCGATCACGGCCGCCGGATGGCGCCACCCAAACAGCGGCGCCGCCTTGCTTGAACATTCCCAGTAACTCGCTCATGGCGGCAAGGTTCTGTTTCTGCTTGACGGGCTTACTCTCAGGGTCGGCGTCGATGTGCTTTTTTGAATGGATGCAAAGGAGGTTACGCCCCATGGAGAATGGAATCGCGAGGGCTATTAAATGGTAGGAACGAGAAAATAGAGGCACACAGGGGGAGCAGCAGGAGGGAGCAGCAGGAGGGAGAGGCCGAATGAGTGAGGAAAGAAAGAGGTGACAAAAAGGAAACGGGAGAAAAAACTAGAGAGAAAAATATGCAAGCCGCTGCAAGGTGGTATCTCTCGCGCCTCTTATCCCTCACTAATGTAACTCACTATCGGTGGTGACCTTGTGACCTGCAACGTAGACGATGTCAGGGGACTCTGCCTCGAATCCGATCTTGTCTAGTAGGACGGAAAAGACCTGCGGATCGGCCTCGGACTGGTGGTTCGCAAGAAAAACAACGTTTTCTCCGGCCTTGATCTGTTCAAAGGCCTTCTTTGCATTGTCCTCGCCGAGCACCTCGGAGTTTTCGAGGTCCATGGCAGGTATGAAAAATTCGCAGCCGAACTTGTAGAAGTCTTCCTTGTCGTCGCCTTCGACGCCTTCCCGGATCGCCTTGTGGGCCACGTCGAAAAGGAATTTATCCTCCATACCATATTTCATCCCGAGCTCAAGGGCCTTACTGAAGCGCTTGGCCGTGTCCTGGGGAGTGTACTCCTCGTTTCCTGCGTTGAAAGATGCGGACGCGGCGGAGAAGTATTCATTGGTGAAGTGCACCAACAAAGATGCCGTTGCCTCAGATTCGATTGTGGCCCTAACTGACCCTACGACCTGATCCCTGGCGGCGGCGAACTCGGGGGAGATGGACGAGTCGGCGTCAGAGTCGGAAGAGTCGGAGGTTTCCTCGGCGATTGCGCTCTCTATCTCCTTGGTGGACATGGATACGATGTTGGGGGTGGCAAACCCTCTACCGGAGTTGCGTGGGCCGGCTGGGGAAAAGGCGACAGCAGACCCGGCGAGGACGGCGAGGACGATGGAGGAGGGCTGAACAAACTTCATTATGTTATTGTGCGCGAGAAGGATTGGATCGGTGCGTTTTATTTTGCTGTCGTGAGAGATTACTGACCCAATCGTTTGTGTCGCTGCAGCTGCAGAATGTCTTGTCCTTCGATGCTTTACCGGAAATGAAGAGAAGAATTGGTGGCAATATTTATGTAAGTTTATTATTTTTGATGACGAAAACGGAGTGACGACTGCATGAAACATGCGAATGACAGAACAACGGACGGCACGACGAATACTTGGTGTATGGATAGGAATTCTGTCCAAAAAATGAATGTACTCTAGATAGTATACTCTCGTACATGTACTCTCGCGTATGCATACTCTAGTAGGAGTATAAATAAATACTAGCTAGTTGCGATCTCGTATGCATAGTACATAATGTATGTATGTTTGGATGTACTATCAGTCCAGTACATAGCTACCTCCTAAATAAAAATTCTAGTGCATACTACACTATTACTATTACTACTACTAGCAGCTGTACCGGTGTTCCCGCCTCCTTAGCCAGCTATCGATGATTCCACCCAGACGTTTTGTCCGGGTGGGTGCATCGAGTTGTTGTTTAATCGGCCTCCGGGATCCCGCCTCCTTAGCCATCGATCGTCATCGAGTAGCTAGTACAAGCTAGTATTATTATTTATCCATACTACTCACGTACAGTAGTTGCCGTATGAATATGCATACTAAAGTAATATTTATTGCATATGGCATACCAGCTAGTACATACGAGGGCACTTATGGTATGGATAGTAACAGTGCTCTAGCTAGCTACGAGTAGTACGAGAGTACTCTAAATGATGTACGAGCGTATGTTCACTAATTTTACTTACTAGAGTATACGTACGTCGCACTATTGTGGTCTTCTGTGCAACGTCACGGTTTTTCCGCGACTGCAGCGCTGGTCAAGGGACACGTACTGCCAGGGTGGGATCGAATGTATCTTTAGGAATCGTATCTAGAAGTATCTAAAGAGTAGGGCAGAAGAGTCGATTGAGTGCTTTTCATGAGCACCAATAGCGCACTAGAGTAAATCAATCACACAATAAAAAATAATAGAGAAAGTAATAATATAATGGTCGTCGGTTTCTCCCTCTCACCCGGGGGACTGCTCCTTCCGTACCACCTGGGGGTCCTCGCCGCGCTCAGAGAGAGCGGTAGGCTCGATAAGACCGTCCCGATCGCGGGTTCCTCCGCTGGGGCGATCGCCACCGCCGCCCACGCCGCGGGAGTGCCTGAGACCGAAACGCTCGAGGGGACCATCCGAGTGTCAGACCGGTGCGCGTCGATGGGCGGCGCAAGGGGGAGACTTCTCGGCTGTCTTCGCGACGAGCTGGATAATGTCCTACCTCATGATGCCCATCGAATCATCAACGCGAGACCAGGGCTCGTCGGGTTGGCCCACAGGGAAATCTGGCCAGAGAACCGTCCCGTACTAGAAACAAGCTTCGGTACTCGAGAGTGCCTCATCGATGCCGTCCTAGATTCCAGTACCTTCCCCTTCTTCTCTACTAACTGGCCTGTCCGCCTGGTGAGGAGGAGAGGGGAGGACCTCCCGCGCGTGGTGGTTGACGGCTTCTTTACCGTACCCAGAAACCGGTACGGGTGTCCGGACTTTGGGCACGCCATCGACCCGCTTGGTGACGGTGCCTCTACGGAGACTTCTGTGGTCGATCGAACGGTCACAGTGTCTGTCTTGCCACACGACATAGTTGGGCTTACGGCATCGACGGACGAGAGAGATCGGATATCCCCTTCGAGGCGCGAGGATGGCGACACAGCGGGACAGATGAGCGAGCTGATCCGGTTGGCTACGCAGCCTTCGAGCAGGGAAGAGCTAATTGCACTGTACGAAGGGGGAGCCGCCGACGCCGAGCGTTGGGCGAGGAAGGAGGAAGCAAGGGATTTCGGCACGACGACGGAGGAGAGGAGGGCGAACTTCGTCGAGGCGTTGAGAGAAGGGCAATACGAGATGGGGAGAACGAGGACAGATGACTTACGATAGAATCATTCATCATTCAATCATACGAGCTCGTAATATATACTAGCTAGGCATATCCATAATATGCACGTACTACTATAGCTAGTAGTACTATGCATATATATATATATTTACATATAGATGCATACTAATAATGTACTACGAGCTCGTATGCATATTATGCATACTCTATGCATTCTACTACGTAGTAGTACTATGTAGCTCGTACTATATGCATACTACGAGTAGGCATACTAGAGTAGTACAGTACTAGCTAGTAGGTAGCTATTAGCTCTACTACTCTAGAGTAGCTACTCTACGAGCTCGTAGCATGCATACTATGGTACTGTATGCATATGCATAGGATCTATCGTACTAGCTACGAGCGTAGTATGCATAATGCACTTGAAAACACGAAGAAAATGCATTTCAAACCGAAATATGGCGGGATCTTCGAATGTTCACTACGAGTCGTATATATATTATGGCAGTGTCCATATAGTCATTACCCTCCTGTACGAACTGAAAAAATAGTGAAGTGCCATTTAGATTATTTGATTTGGATGTCTTCATACTCTTCGAATACCTCTCGAACGCGGATGAAACATAATATTAATACTCCTAGCTAGTATGCATTTATTGTACCTACCAGAGAGATCGGACCTCACTTCCTTCGACGATGGCATGCCCTCATACGAGGGGGGGGAGGCCTCAGCTCCCTACTCACGCCGTGTCTCCAAAATCCGTTACCAATCAGCCTCTTTGTCATCCTTCGAGATGGTTTCTCCTCCCAGCCACCTCCCCACTCACCATCCTACCCATTATCCAACTCCTCCCAAGATAGGCTTCTACAAGCCAGCGTCTCTCGAATCGTTCTCAACTCCGTACACCTTACCTCCTCCCACGATAGCTCCCTCAACGGTGCCTCTGACCGAACCAGAAAAGCTGTACGAACCTAATCTACCTAAATATTTCGTATCCCCATTCACCTTACGCCCCCTGCCCACGCCTCTTCCTACAAGAGCCCCCTCGGCCGTCCTGCAGAAGCAGGAGCAGGAGCAGGAGCAGGAGCAGGAGCAGGAGCAGGAGCAGGAGCAGGAGCAGGAGCAGGAGCAGGAGCAGGAGCAGGAGCATCAGCACCAGCACCAGCATCAGCATCAGCATCAGCATCAGCATCAGCATCAGCACCACCACATTCTTGAACATCACAGACACCCCAACCATCAACACCCCTCGCATTCTTCCGTCGCCCCCCCTGTACAAGTGGATCCAACCCTCGCCATATCTGAAAAGGCGACGGATCAGGGGACGGGCAGCGTCGCTTTCCCTATTTTTGCAACCTTCGCCGTGCTCGGCCTGGCCGCATACTTCGTAAAACGGCGCGGTGCTGGCACGGACGAGGGCAAAAGCAAGAGCAGCTTATCCTCAAATGGCATGGACGCGACATTCAACACGAGCATGGACGACTCTTTCGGCGCGGACTCAGAAGAGGAGGTCGAGTTTTTCTCCGCGCGAGAGGAGGTCGAGTTAATCTCCACATATCCAGAAGAGGAGGGCGAATTTCTCTCAATTAAT
>Ga0315315_10005554_pt1 | contig 11634 bp, 9 predicted proteins | sample M140m3416metaG_FD_203699 | JGI IMG/M metagenome (GOLD analysis project Ga0315315, IMG submission 203699) | Ammonia-oxidizing marine archaeal communities from Monterey Bay, California, United States - M1 40m 3416 | ecosystem: Environmental > Aquatic > Marine > Intertidal zone | place: USA... | reverse complement strand
ATAAATCCTACAAAAAAAGCGTTTAATAGAAATGCTTTTAAAAAAGTTGTTCCTCTAAATTTTATAAGTGGTTTAAATGCCATATATATTATATGAATATATTATCTAGCATGCATTAATCCAACTCTACCTCCTTGGATTACCATAATATTATATCGTTCTTCGAATATTCTTAAATCAAAACTGTATTCGTTTAATTGTGCAACTGTTTTACGGAAACCAATGGCATTCCCGTTTAAATCACAAATATATTCAATATTACTACCGCTAAGGTCTAAAGGTGCTTCTATGGTATTGAATTCGAAGAAAACTTTTTTAAATTTGTTAACATTCATAGCACCACTTGGTTGATAAGTTCTTCTATTACTATCGAGGCAAAAATTATAAAGATATAGACCATCTTTTGCGCCACCTGTGCTTCTCATATATTTTTCCATATATTCATAAACACCAGATGGTAATACCGACTCTCTATATACTCCGTCCATAGTAATTCCCAAATTAACCATTATCTCCTTTAAATTAATAGGATATTGTGTTGTTGAACCGGGTAATCCTATATTACCTGTTATAGCAAAATTGGACGGATTTGGCATAGACAATATGTTAAAATCTTGTAAAGATTGTGGTATAATATTGTTATAAGGCCAATTTGTATAATTTGACCATTCATTTCTTAAATACGCATCACTTCTACGGAATCTCCACATATAATTGCTTATCATATCCTTACTTTCTATTTCAACTATTCTAGAACCATTAACATCTAAAAAATCATATGTATAAACTTGTTTAATTAATATTTTATGTTCTTGTGCGGCAAAAATGCGAAGTTCATCTTGTCCCAAAAACACATATGTACCCATTAGATGAACATCTGCTTTCCAATCAAATATATTTTGATTATAATTTGTTGTATCAGCAAATTTATCCTTTGGTGGTTGTAAAAATCTCCAGAGTTCATGGTCAATAACATTTTTGTTAGGACGCATTCTATAAGATAACCCATTGTCCCCTGGAGTTTCTTGAACATTATTAATAGTGTATAAATCCATAATAGGTTTTAGAGAAATACGAATATTAATTTCTTGGTATTGTAATGCTACAAGTGGTAAAGCCATTTTACTTGATTCACAAAAAAAAGCATCTAACGGAATATATAATTGTCTTCCTCTTATAGATGGTTCAATATCTAAAGCATCGGTAGACCATTGCGCATTTGGATATGTATTTATATTTCCATTAGCATTGCCAGGATTATTTAACTCCGGTATATTTCCTGTCATTCTATTCCATAATTTTTTTTTAACATTATTAAAATCTCTTTCTTTCATGCAATTTAAATATTCCCCACTATATTTTGCCAAACTAACTCCACCACTATAAATTTCTATCTCATCAATCATATTTGTTCCTAACTCTTCTATCCATCTAAATTCATATGGAGCAAATTCATGTCCATTTAATGGTGTTGAGGATATGTTTTCCGTTGAATAATGAAAAAAAGGACTATAAATATTAGGCAATGTAACTACCAAATAACTATCATATAATAATTCAGCATATCTTGGTATTTTAAAATCTAATATTGTATTCGTTTTTGGATTTAAAATTTTAGTTCCTTCATAATCAATTCTAAACCGTTGAAGACCGAAATTGGTATATTTTTTATATACTGCCTTAAAAAAAGTTTTTGAAGGATTGCCATTAAATAATAAATTTTCACTACCATATGCTACTAGATTCATTAATCCACCTGTCATATTGATATATACTAATAATATATTTATTTTAAATATAAGACAAAATATATAATTTAGCATTCAAATAATATTATTATATTAATATATACCAGATGGCAGAACCCGTTCAAGCAATTCCTATAGTTCAAGCATTTAATGTAGATGAAACTATGAATAATATGAATGAAGCTAAAGAGGCATTTCAAAAAATGTTAAAAGATAAAAATAAATGGGGTTTTTTATTTTTAATTTTAGTAATATTATTTGTAATATGGTTATTATTTTTGTATATAAGAGAAAAATTAAATTTACAAGTATGGAATAATAATACTATGGTAAATAGTTATAATGTTTTGGATGGTCCTTCTATTGGACCAATCGGTAATAATCATAAATTTTTATTAAGAGATTATTATGTAGCAAGTAGTTATAATTCTTGTTGTGGAGGAAATATTGAAAAGGATTTTGTTGATATGACACCATTAAGAACAGTAATATCACAAGGAGCTAGATTATTAGATTTTGAAATTTATTCAAAAAATGGTGAACCAATCGTAGCAGCAGGTCCAGGACCTAACCCAAATGGGAAATATTGTTTAAAAGGAACATATAATAGCATTCCATTTCAAAAGGCTATGAATGGTGTTTCCATGTTTGCTTTTAACGGAGCATATAGTCCAAATGCTACAGACCCATTGTTTTTAAGTTTTAGAATAAAAACAAATAATGGAAATATTTATCCTATTATGGCTAATATAATAAAGAAAGTATTTACTGGAAGATTTCTTGGACCAAAATATAGCAATAACGGTTTATATAATAAATCAGGTAGTGATATTATTGCTAATATACCTTTATTAAATTTGAGAGAAAAAGTAATAATTATTATACAAGATTCTACGGGTAATTATAAAGGCTCACCATTCGAAGAATATATAAATATATCAGGTAAAGGTGCTGATGGTAATGGTATGCCTTTTGCTACAATATATAGTAATACAGATATTGTTGAAGCATATGACCCATCATCTGTAATAGAACAAAATAAAAAGTTTTTAGGAATAAGTATGCCTCCTTATAGTCCAAAGGATAACACACCTGGTGCTATACATCACAAATTAGGTGTTCAATGTGTTATGATGAAATATAATTTAATAGACGCACAAATGTTGGCTTATAGAAATTTCTTCATGAATAGAGGAACTGCTTTTAGATTGAAAGATGACCATCTTAGATACTTTGATACAAAAATTGCAGACCCAAAACCACAGAAAAAGGAGTTATCATATGGTCCAAGACAAATTGCTATGCTTGGAGGAGCTTACAAACCCTCGCTTTAAATTTAGTAAATTAATATATATTTTTTTTACCAATATATATTAAGTAATGTCTTGTGATAAAACTATGACTTTTGAAGAATGTGAATTAGCTGTATTGCGTTCAGCTGTAGATAAAATGGAAAAAAAATCAGGTTCGAAAATGATTAATGACCCTGATATTAAAGATATTATTAGAATAGTAGAAGATTTCTTGAAAGTAACAAAAAGAATTTGTTATGGTGGAACCGCTATTAATAATATTTTACCGTTAGAAGACCAATTTTATGATAAATCGGTTGAATTACCGGATTATGATTTTTTCTCTCCAGAACCATTAAAAGATGCTAAGAACCTAGCAGATATTTATTATAAAAAGGGTTATACAGAAGTTGAAGCAAAATCAGGTATGCATCCGGGAACGTTTAAAGTTTTTGTAAATTTCATACCAATAGCAGATATTACATATCTTGTTCCGGAATTATATAGAAACATTCACAAACAATCTATACAAGTAGCCAATATATATTATACGCCTCCCAATTATCTTAGAATGGCAATGTATTTGGAATTAAGTCGTCCAGATGGAGATGTAAGTAGATGGGAAAAAGTTTTAAAAAGATTAACTCTTTTAAATAAACACTATCCATTAAGAGGTAAAAATTGTAGAGTGGAAGATATACAGCGATTATTTCAATATGGAACTAAAGATGATTTAATGAAAGGTGGAAAAAAAAAATTAAGACAACCAGATGATTATAATGAAGAAGATGAATTTTTAGAAGATATAGAAGAAAGAATATTTATGACTACACGAAATGTATTAATTGGACAAGGTTGTGTATTTTTTGGAGCATTTGCGAATAGATTATATTTAAAAGATTTGAAATATTTAAAAAAAAGACAAATCCCAAAAATTCCTGATTTTGACGTATTATCTGATGACCCTGAAACAGCAGCAAGAATATTAAAAGAACGCTTAGATGATTTAGATATTAAAAAAGTAAAAGTTACCAAAAAACCAGGAGTAGGAGAGATAATAGCTGCGCATTATGAAGTTAGTGTTGGTCCAGAAACTGTCGCCTTTATTTATGAACCGTTAGCTTGTCATAGTTATAATGAAATACAAATGGGAAAACAAAAAATGAGAATTGCTACTTTGGATACAATGCTTAGCTTTTATTTAGCTTTTATTTATGTTAATAGACCATATTATGATGCTAATCGTATTTTATGTATGAGTCAATTTCTTTTCAAAGTTCAACAAAAAAATAGATTGAGACAAAAAGGATTGTTAAGACGATTTAGCCCAGATTGTTATGGTGTTCAAACTACAAAAGAAAAAATGAGAGAAGAAAAAGCAGAAATGTATAGAAAATTAAAGGGGGCTAAGAGAGATTCAAAAGAATTTGAATGGTATTTTCTAAGATATGTTCCTAGTGAAAAAGATAAAAATAATAAACCACCAAAAAGAAAAAAAAAGAGAAAGAAGAAAAAAAGAAAAACAAAGAAAAAAGGTTTATTAAGTAGAATAGGACTTGGTGGAAAACGTAGAAAGACCAAGAAACGCAAAACAAAACGTAAAAGACGATAACTAATAAACATCGTTATGACAATATACATTGGATAATGTTTTTCCACAACAACACGGACTCCACGCCATTCCAACCCACACTATTCCAACTAGAGCTGATACCCAATATAAATGTGGATTATCTTTCCAAATATCGCCCGATGTAAATATAAATACAGTAAACATTCCAAGCACATATACAATCATACACGCAGCAAAGATATAGAATATTGTAAATATAGTATTTTTTATTTTATAGCAAGTATCACAACAAGCTTGTATTTTTTCTTCCCTATCTATTTGTGGTAATACTTCTGAGGATTCTTTCTCTTCTTTTTGTGCTGTCTTGAACTTTAAAATTATTTTTGGCATTACTTGTGTTTTCTTTGGCTGTTTCCAATTTGGTTGCCTACATACTGGACACTTACCGCATAATCCTTTCTCACATAAATTAAGACAACAATCTTGACAAATCATAGTGTCCGTGCATATTTTACATTTTGTAGTAAGCTTTTTTTCTTGAAGACAAATGGGGCATTCCTTTTTGGGTTTATTATACAAGCACATTGTTCATGTTATGTTAATAACTTAACTTATAAGTTATTAATTTAAATCAATTTTCCAAATGAACCTTCAATATAATGATGACTTACGAAGGATATAAATCCTAATATAACATCATATAACAAAGGAATATATGCCTCATTATTTCTTGATAAAGCAAGTGAAGCAAATATTAAATAAAATATGGAATGAATAGGACGCAAATCATTCCACCAAGCTATTTGATTGAAAGTACCTCCTCTTTTTTTAGTAAATATAAAATTATACATAAATCCTAACCCTATAATTAACCCAATATAACCTAGATACGGTAAATATTTTTTATCACTTGATTTTGCTATAAAAACGAACGCGATTCTTAAAGGTATACATAAGAGTAAAAAAGCTAAAAACCTTTTTTGAAGTGTATTCATATATATTTACCAAAGATAAACATGACTTAATATTTTGGCATTATATTTTCCTCTTGATTTTCTTTTTTCCTTTTTAATTGCTTTACCCCTTTTTTTTGTTCCTGAATGTCTGCTAAAATAATTTTGCATGCGTTTCCTGGTATTATGATTCTTCTTTTTATATAATTTCAAATTAGTTCTATCTTTATATTGTTGATATCTTCTGTCACCAAAATGAATTTTTCTAGTTTTTTTTGTTTTTTTATTTTTTACTATTGCTGTATATTTTTTGGGAAAAGGTCCTTTTTTGAATTTTACAATTGTTTCTTTCATTCTACGCCCACCTATTTTTACTTGTTTTACTCTTTTTGTACCTTTTTTATATTTTTTATAAGCCTTCTTTGCTAATTTATATGCTCTACTATTTTTCTTACAGTTTTCTTTTATGATTTTAAAATCAACAGCAGATGCTTTACCCCCTGTAATAGCACTTGCCATTCTAGCATATCCCCAAGAATGTCCTGTTTGATTTGGTCTACTTCCACTTGAAAAGTATGCTCCTTGTCCCTTTTGAAACATTTTTTTCAATCCTTTTAATTTACACTTAGTTGCCTTTGCTAATTTTCTTGTTGGGCGAATTTTTTCTATTTTATACATTTTACGCGCCTTAAGTATATGAGGTGATACCTTTGACTTAAAAGATTTTACTTTTTTTCTAGTATAATAATTACCTTTCTTATACGCTTTTCTAGATTTCTTTAGTTCTTTTTTTTGTTTTTTCTTATCTCTTTTTGATAATTTTTTGGGTACATATCGTTGTGGAACGTTTGTCATATATAAACTATTAAGATTTTTATATATAACTTACCATATTTTCGCAGACTTGGGAGTATAACCTTTACATTTCTTTACACCAAATATAAATTTCCAAGTTTTAAAGTCTGTTTTGTATTCGCGTTTTTTCTCAAAATAATAAATAGAACAACCAACTAATATTATTAATATCATTGTCGCAAATATTAATTCTTGAGTTAATTTCAAAGTATTATCCATGCTTTCTAAATTTTTCAAATCTTTTGTAGATTTTTTCTTTTTATTGTCAATATAATGTCTATAATTTGAAATGAAAAATAGAATCATTAATAACACGCCCACTATAAAGGTAGGGATAATATTCATATGTGTAAATAAATGAAATAAAATCCATACGCAAATTGCTTTAAACACATTTATAAACGGATTAATAGTATCTTGGTCTCGTTGTGTGAAATCAATTGTAAAATAAATCATAAATAATATCAAAACGTGCTTAACAATCATATTTCCCAATACTTTTTGACTTTGACAACCTAAAGTTTCTGCTAAAAAATTACCAGAAACAGATAATACTAATAATAATGTGGCTTTCAATACTGTTTCAAAGGCTTCATTAGAGTATTTAAAACTTAATATATCATTTACAATAGTCATATATATTTTACAAACAATAAAATAATAATGTATCTCTATAAAAATTATACATAATTGGAGAGATAAAATGTATTATTCTAAAATTGGATACAACCGGATAAAATTTTTTTATTATATATCCACAAACAACTGCATTATAAAATAAAATTTTGAATACAAGTTGTTTTAATCGTAATTTTAAAAAATCCTTCATTGCCCAATCATTTATAATACTACAAAATTTACCTTTTTTATTGTGTAAAAAGAATTGATGAGTATCAAGCGCTGCTTCTAATATTCTTTCATGTGGATTTAATTCTTTTTTAATAGAAAATATACATTTTAATTTATCTAATTGGCTAACATTTATATAAATTAGTTTATTGTCTGTTTGTGTTCTTTCAGGAAAAATATAAGGCATTCCGCCATCAAAAAATTCCTTTTCATCTTCTATATAAAACATACTATTTTGGGTAAAAAAGGGGACATGACAACTTTTTAACAAAGAATGTAATAGGTCCTTTTTTTCAGCAAATGTATTAATCATTATTTGTTCTCTTTTTTCCACATCATGAAATGTAATGTGTAATTTATTATTTAAACTATCAAAATCATCATCTGTTAATTTATTAATTTTTTCATCCAATATATCCTTTAGAACGCAAACATTTAGGTTTTTTTTGAAACATTCTCTAAATTTTTTATAGTCTTCTAAAAACTCATGGAGAGAATTTGTGAGATAATAAAATCCTGATACAGCTCCAATACTAGCACCAGAAATTCTATTGACTTTTACTATATTTTTTTGTTCCAAGGCTTTGATATATGAAAGACAACCTATATGATATCCTCCGTTTGCCGCACCAGATTCTAATATTAAATCAACATCTTCACAGTTATCGTTTGATTTTGGGTGATTAACTATTAAATTTTGTATATAATCCATATTATATATTAAAAGTATTTAAACTTTAAACGTTACACGCAATTATAATGGCTGCGCATGCAAATAGGCTGAGTTGGGACGAGTATTTTGCTAAAATTGTTTCTGTTACAGCAGAAAGGTCCCCTTGTGAAAGACTTCAAGTTGGATGTTTACTTGTGAAAGATAATAGAATTATTAGTCAAGGATATAATGGATTTTTACCTGGTTGTCCACACACTTCTATTGTAAGAAATAATCACGAACAAGCAACAGTTCACGCTGAACAAAATGCTATATGTGATTGTGCTAGGAGAGGTTCAAATTGTTCTGGAGCAACAGCATATATTACACACTACCCGTGTATTATATGTACTAGACTTTTATTAGCAGCCGGAATTAAGGAAATTAAGTATTTAGAAGATTACAAAAACGATGAGTTAGTAAAGGTTTTTGTAAAACAATTAAATGTGCCAGTATTAAAAATTAAATAATAATGTTAATAATTTATATAATATGTCTGATAAAATTAATGCTCAACAAGAAGAAGAGTTAAGAGCTAATTTCAACACATTAGGCGAGGTATTCGCGGCAGCAAATATGGCCAAACCAGGAGGAATGCAGTGGAAGAAAATACCTCCAGCCGTTTATACTGCTGCTATGAATAGCTTAGGAGAAGACGAAGAGGACGTCCCTCAATCGCCTGTTGACAGTCCTTATGCTCACACTGTTCAGGAACTTCAGGCGCTTAATCAAGAAGTTCAAAGTTATCCTAATGATGGTGGTGATGATAATTATGCTGTATATGGTCTCGATCCAGATGAAAATGGTGATTTAGACGCACAATGGGAATATTTGATGTCGGTTAAGCAAACACAAGAATCAGCTATGACACAACAGGGTTACACAAGAGGAATGAATGGTGTGTGGTCTCGACAACCATTAAACGATGGGTCAATGTTTCAACAAAACGCCCCTTCCCAAGCACCACAAGTCGCAACAGCAACACCTAACTTCCCACCGCCCGTCATGAAAGCTTTTAAAGCAAGGGGCTCAGAGGGACAAATTGCTTTAATTAAAAGGATTGCTGTTGCTGCCGGACAAGGTGTAAATATGGGAGAAGTAACTAATTTGCAAAAAAGATTTGATATGTACACCCGTTTACATGGTGATTGGGATAGGCTACAAGGAGCTAGTAAATTTCAAGCCCCAATGATGTTTGATGTTGATGGTGGCCAACACCAGTCAAATCCTCTTTCAGATTTAGAACAAATGGGTCTAAATCAACCATTTATAAACCAACAACAAGACCAAACGGAAATTAATATTCCAGCAACCACAGACCCTGATAGTACAGATATAATAGGATTGAATGCTATGTATGACACAAAAACACGATTCATATTTGCTGCGATGACTGCAGGAATAATGGCACAAAGCAAACAAAATGCGCCGCCAGCACAACGCGAAGCCAACAAATCATTTGTAGATGAATTATTAAAAGAAGCCGGACCAACGGTTCAATTAGACCGTTGTTCGCGTCAATTTTTTCTATTAGCAACCGCAAGAAATCGACCAGGATTTGGCGGAGTAGTTGGTACAAGGATAAACAGAGGAGATGGACCAAAAACCGCCCAGAGTGAAATAATATATGGAACACAACCAGGTTTTACAACATATATTGTTGCCCAATGGAACACCACCAATAACAGGGTAAATATACCAGATATAACACAATATGGTATATACCCAATGTTAGCTGAGCAACTTGTTCCCAAAGACCAAAGGGGTGAAATTGTCTGGGGTAATGTAAATGCTCGTCTTGTCACGCAGCAAAACTTTCCTCGAGCAGGTAATTTTGATAGATATATTATTCAATTACCAGTATCAAAAGAAATACAACAAGCTGACCCACGGAATAATACGCGTGCCGAAAGTAGAATGAATTTATTATTTTATATGAATCCTTCTGAAATAGAAAGATTATTGAACGATGGTTTAGGTCATCAATTAGAATATTATTGTGACTACTTTCAAACAAAATTAAGTGATAGATATGCTGTTCATTTTGAACATTTACAAAATGAAGCTGATAACAAATACGCGAACGAACTCTTACAAGAAGCAGCAAAAAGAAGAGAAGCACTGAGTCCACAAGCGGCCCGTTCGCAAGCCGAAGGTAAGGGGAGTATTGGTATATTTCCAAGAATGAAAGCTATGATGAAAGTAATGACTGAAGGATTTACAGGAATCGAAAGTTTTACGGGTGATTTAAGTGTAAGAAATGGGAAGCCAGATTCCATTTATTTATATATGTGTTGGAAATTCTATGTATTACAAATTCAAGATTTAACAAATCAATTAACAATTATAAATACAAAAATAGAAAATAAAGGGGGTATTACTGCGGCTAGAGATGGAAGAAGGGGTGGATTAGCACTTGCTCAAGAAAATTTATACAGAAAATTAATCAATATAATATTTGAAATGGATGTTTGGAATTATTTTATCCAGACACCACCCGCAGCAGAACAGGGGCGTACACAAGAATCACCAGAAGACATTGGTTATTGGAATTTTTCGGCACTTGGAATTTCTAGAACAGGCCCAAATATGAACGAGTTAGCAAGTTATAAATATAATACAAAAACAATGGTCGAATATCCTAGATTTATGTATCAAACATTTCATCAACTGTTTAAAGTAGAAAATGATGGTCTTACAGAAAAAGAACAAGCAAGAGCTCTTGGAGCAGCTATAAGTAGATATAATCAAAAAGGGACATCAGCATTAGAAAGCATACGATTTGGTAATACTATGAGTATTTGGGAATATGCTCAAACGAATGCTGCAGAAATAGCAAGAATGTCACCACAACAACATTTTCAAATATTAAGCCAAACAATGGCACGACGATCAGTAACTGTTCAACAGGCCATGGATGATACGAAACGTGCTCAAAGTAATCTAGAAAGATATGTTTTACAAGCATCTAGAATGACTTCTGAAGAATTTGAACAACTAACTGGTCAAAAAAAATCAGCGAATGTCGCCTTTGCTGAAATTAGCAGAGTCAGAGCGGGTTGGGGAAAAAAACCAGCGGCTTTTTCCCTTAATGATAGCGTCAACCTTCCTGAAATGGAAATTCAACGTAATCTAAAAACTATTATGGAGAGGAGTACAATTCTATTACCTTATACAAGCGCTGTAGCTGTAAATAGAGGAAATCCCACTGTTAAAATAATAGAAGTATATACACCTGGAACAATTAATAATAATCCATATTATTTATATAAGGTTCGATATGACGGTGGTGGCAGCACAGATTCACCAATAAAAGATGTTTGGGCCGAAGAAGAATTATTAAAAAACAACGAGAATGTAGAACTTGCCAATAACAATTTGGTGAAAAAGGTGCTGACGCTCCAAAATGATCAGGGTGGCAGAACGCGGGTGGCACAGAGCGGGATGAATGCCAAAATCGCGATTGAAATACTTACAGGCAATCAACAGGCAGTTCCATTTAAACAAACAGATATCGATTTAGATATTGATGTAAAATATACCAGTGAAAAAATGATATTTGCTGATTTACAAGAGTTAGTAGTTATTAATCAAAGTACTGGTGAATTTCAACCGACGTCTCAAGCTCTTAAAGGTGATGGGGTTATATTGG
>Ga0315315_10005552_pt1 | contig 11637 bp, 13 predicted proteins | sample M140m3416metaG_FD_203699 | JGI IMG/M metagenome (GOLD analysis project Ga0315315, IMG submission 203699) | Ammonia-oxidizing marine archaeal communities from Monterey Bay, California, United States - M1 40m 3416 | ecosystem: Environmental > Aquatic > Marine > Intertidal zone | place: USA... | reverse complement strand
ATTGATTTTGGCTCTGATCAGTGCATTGATCATACGTCTCTGACGAATCACTTGATGGAAATTTACATACATGATGGATGTGACAGAGATCTTTATCTTCAAACGCTTTTTGAAGTTCCCTATGAGCCACTTGAATTATCTCTTTCAAACGACACGCTGCTTTGCAATGGGGCACAAACCACGATGGAATTGGACATTTTCGGAGGTCAGCCCCCTTATCAAATACTTTGGGAGAATTTTATAGACAGTGAATTGGCACATACAATATCTCCCACAGTAGGAACGACATATGAAGTGATGATCGTCGACAATTGTGAGTATGACATAAGTGCGTCAATGCGTGTCGATGTTGAAACTGTTGAGGCGACGATCGTGCGTTACGATAGAGGAGATGATACTTATGATTTCGATGTGATCACAAATCCAGACGAGCCATTTTTAGGTGCTTTCAATTTTCTATGGGATTTTGGTGATGGCGCATTTGGCTACCAAAGAGAGGTGACTCACAGCTATGATGGGCTGGACGAATATGATGCATCGGTCACAGTAACAACGAATAATGGATGCTTTGATGTTGCAACAGTTCATCTTTACGGCTCAGTGATTATTTATATCCCGAATGCTTTTACGCCAAATAACGATGGCTTAAATGACGCTTTTGAAATTGTCGGAAGACAGATCGAATCATTTGAGCTTGTGATTTATAACAGATGGGGAGATGTGGTGTATTCAACAACTTCTTTGGAGGATTCTTGGATGGGTAATATTAATGGCGGTGATTATTTCGCGCCAGATGGAATGTATCAGTGGGTGATGAAGGTTCAGGGCTACGATGTCGATGCTGAAGAATTAAGAGGAGTTGTGAGTTTGTTGCGTTAAAAGAATGAAATCGTCGGGGATTTACCAATTAACTATAACATCTTAGTAATTATTACAAAAAAACGATGGTATTGAACTTATTTGGTGTTCATTCGCACTATCCCTAAGGCGATATATTTATTAACGACAGCATGGCACGTAAAAAGAGAGAAAAACAATTAAAACCGAATATCACAGTTAGACTTGATAGGCGGACAATAATTACTGTAAGAGATCACAGTAAACTTGAATTTTGGAAGGAAAAATATCCGGGATTAGAAATACTTGAAGAGTCATATGAATCAGACGATGATTCTGAAAAGGAAACTGAGAAGCCAAAGAAACCAAAGAAGCCTCCTGTCAAGTAAGACTTTGCCAAGATGATGACAATAATAAAGGGGGCCCTTATTGAGCCCCCTTTATTATTGGTCGATAAAACGATGTTTTAAACCAATGCCTCTTCTTGTTTCCATGGAGCGAAAGAAAGCTGCTCTCTTCCTTTCTTAGTAAGCGTGTAACCTTCTTTGTTTTGGATCAGACCATCTAAATATAAGTTGGTAATTCGCTCTCCAATTCTGGCTTGCCCTACATGGAGGTCGGTATCGGCCTCAATACATTTCCAGAAATTACGTTCTAAGACGCTTAATCTTATGTGACTTTGGTTGTCCATTTTGTGAGATTGGATGATATCTAATATCATTAAGTCATACTTGTCCATCTTCATGTTAAGTCTGGTTTAAAGGTTAGTGGTTACGCAGGCAATTTAGCAGTAGACTCAAGAGATATCACATCATTAAGTGACCAGATATTAACGGCTTGTTAACGAAACTGCTCTTATTGTTCATAACATGTTAATTCAAATTTTTTTGAAATACACAAAAAACCGAGAAATGTATCTGAGGTCGCGCTCAGGATATGGAGAGGGTTTGAATTGAGAGTGAAACTTAATGGCTTTGTGAGTCATGTCCCATGCACAGGCTGAGATTCTAACATTGTTATTTCGTGCATGTAAAAGCACTTTATTGAGAGCCTCCTTATTTACATTGTCATCCCATTTTATGAGTACAGTTTTCTTTGTGTTCAGAATGCGTGTGATTTCTTCACGATTTTCCAATTCAACCCACATGGATGGATTTGATGTTAAAAATGTCATCCACCGATGTTGCATTTTTAAAATCTTACCTTGTGCTGGACTCACAAACATAATCACACTCCATCGACTGGGTTGGTCCTGACCTCTAAAGCGCCATCCAAGGATTTTCAACCAGGACTTGGTCCATCGTCTTCTAAGAACGACATATGAGGGCATTCGTTGCATGGTGGTTACTCTGTCCAAGGACCTTTTATTGTTTCCCCTGCACTAAGATACTTCTTTAGAACCACGCCGAACGCTTCTCTGCTCATGGGGACTGCGCCAAGTGTCTCAATGTGACTGTTCATCATTTGGCAATCAATGGGGCCAAAGTCCCAATTCTTTAGTTTTTCGGCCAAATGAAACAGACCCACTTTTGACGCATTTGTTGATTTTGAGAACATGCTCTCACCGAAGAACATTCGTCCTATGGAGACCCCATATAATCCACCCACGAGTTCATCCTCAAGCCATACCTCAACGGAGTGAGCCATTCCTAGCCTGTGGAGGCCAATGTATGCTTCGATCATCTCTTCTCCGATCCATGTCCCCGCATCATCTTCTTTTTTCGCCCCTCTTGGATCTTGCGCACACCCTCGGATGACCTTTTCAAAACAAGTATCGTATGTGACGTTGTATCGCTTCTTGTTGAGTTCGTTTCGCATACTCTTATGCTTTTTTAATCCATCAAGATGTATCACTCCCCGTATTTCGGGAGACCACCACATGATCATTTCTCCTGGATTATACCATGGGAAGATGCCTTTTTCGTATGCTGACAGTAATAATGTGGCACTTAATTCTCCACCCACAGCGAGAATTCCATCCTTGCGGCTTTCTGTGACCGGAGGAAATCCATTGATTTCATCTATTAGAGGAACTTGCATTGGACGAAGGTAAAACCGAGCGATCTTGTAGGCGTGAATCTGAATAAAGAAATTTTCAACTTCTCTCACGAAAATGTTCCTGAAAAGGTTGTTGCCTTGTGCAATCGGCTTTCTGGTCCATTGCCGGGGTTGGTTGCGCAAATAAAAGCTGCGCCACCTTATCGCCCCACTTCTTTTGATATGTCCGAATTGGAATCCGCTCGAAAAGCTGCAGTTTTGTGGTTGATGTATCCAACATATGAAGGCGAAATCGAAGGCGTTTTGATAGAGCGTGCAGAATACGATGGCGTGCACTCAAAACAAGTGGGCATGCCAGGGGGAGAAAAGGAACTTGTCGACACAGATTACATCGATACGGCTCTCCGAGAATGTCGTGAAGAATTAGGCATAACAGTTCACAGGGAAAATGTATTAGGCGCTTTGACACCTTTATATATTCCACCCAGTAATTTCTATGTGAGACCTTATGTCGCATGGCTTCCAACATGTCCTGTTTGGTCTCCAGATGAGCGGGAGGTTTCAAAAGTCCTTGGATGTAAAATGTCATATATTTCCAATACAGATAACTGGAAATCATACGATGTCAAAGGAATGATGGTGCCTGGCTTTTTAATAGAATCAAGATTGGTTTGGGGAGCCACTGCGATGATGATCTCAGAATTAGTGGAGTGTTGGAAATTACCAGATACCTTTGCCACATGAAAGATCTCATGTCGAAAGATGATAAGAAGGTTAAGTTAGCTTTAAAAAGAGCAGATGAAAGTGGAACCATTGCTTGGGTAGATCCGCTTTTAGAGGCGTTCAGTTTGCGCAAAGACGATTCGATAAAAGATGAAATGAGAGGTTTGTTGTCCAGTGTGAAGCTGAGCGCAGCTGAAGGGGTGTTTTTAGATACCCTCAAAAACCAAGATAGGAAAGACATACATGCTGATGTCCTTGGTTTCATGTGGAGTGCAGGATTTGTGCCATCAGAGAGTATAGATGTTATTGTCAGGTGTGCAACGTCTGGTGACTTTAGATCTGCGATGGAAGGCCTCACGCTCATCGAGCAATGTGAACTTGTGGAAGATGAACAAATCCTGTTGGAGGCAATTCTTACTTTACGTAATGCCCTTGATTGTAAAGAAAAGAGTGAGGTTCATGCACTCTATAAACCTATGTTGGAAGCCTTAATTTATCTTGAACGCAATCAATAGATCTCGTCTAGGGCCATGTGTTTTTCTATTCTAACAATAGGTCCAGGACAGCTTCTGTAGTGACAGTCCAAACATCCTTGAACAATCGCTTCAAACCCTTCCTTTGAGGGGTGTTTATTGTATTCAGAGGTTGTCGCCTTAAACGCCAAAGCATATGCAAAAACTTCTTCTGTAAGCATACTTTCTTCAGTGGCTTCCTGATCTGATATGAGGGGGAACTGATATTTCAGTTGAGGCCAATGTTTACTTTTTTCAGCCGCCAACTTAATCTCTTCGAGTCGTGAGTCCATGTCGCGCATGATTTGGGCCAGCGGGCTAGGAGGGTTTGCTATTGACACGACCCTCTTGTCAGGCTCTCCATGTTCTTCTTGATTGTTCGCACAAGAAAACACGAGAATGACTCCAACCACACCCATGCAAAAGGATTCAATTCTCATATTATTTAGCCTCTTCCATCATGACGCCTGTTGCGGTAAATTGTAACCGGTATTCAGGCTCAGTGATTGCTAGAATTTCTGCTTCGGACTTGCCGGCATCTTCTGCAAAATGACGCAGTGCAGCTACTGTTGTGGTGTCGTAAAATGCAACACCTTCGACAACGGTATGATACCCCTCGACACCCTCAGTAGGAACAAAGAAATCGTAGTCCAGAAATTTCACAAATACAGTGTCTTTGCCTGATGCCACATCCATCCAACATCCTTTCTTTCTACATGTAGCAACAACCGTACCCTCCATTTTGACACTGACCTGACTTTCCAGACTAAGTTTTTCACGTATTCTGGAAGCATCAATCGCGCCTGATGTTTCTATTACAGATCCGTAATATGACTCTGTGGTTTCATTGGTTGCGTTTTGTGAGCGATCACCTTGAGTACTGCAGCTGTATAAAAAAACTGAGACAGTGCTCATAATTATAATTAGAGTGGGAATGGTAAATCTCATGTGATGTATCTGTTATAATATTTGTGGTGGCTAATGTGTTTTTGTGAGATTTGAAGGCGTAACAATGATGAAGTCAGCCACACCCATACGCTCTTCAGCTAAGTGGTTGATGTCTTCTTGCTCTGTAGCGTCAATCGTTAAGACCTTCAATTCTGGATGTGTTTGTCTTAAATACCATGCGATGCCATCTTTGTTTTGAGAATGAAATGCACCGTTATAGTGAATAAAAATACCATTTTCAGGTAAGTTTGCGCTGATGTTGTGCGCCATACAAGCATCTTTGAGCGCTTGCGATTTGGGTAGATTTTCTCCACCATGTCCCCCTGACATTTCGAGCATTTCTACATAACATCCCACGGTCCCATCATAAAGGATAGGCAAGGGGGGAAGAAGTAGTTTCGCGTCGTCAGATAAATATTCTAAGGTGTCTAATCCATTGTGGTAAACGAATGATGCATACCTCCTTGGAACGTTCGTGGCAATGAATTTGTGGTTGTGCTCTTTTGCATAGTCCACAAGAGGAAGGTAGTCCGTTTTGAAATTAGGCCAAACCCTTGTGTTTTTTTCCAGCTTACTTAAATTGATGACCCCATTTAAATATTCATTTAAGGGAAGTTGGTCATCCGTTTCAAACATTTCAGCGCCCAATGTAAGGTCTCTCTCTTCGACATCGATTGCCTGAGTAAGAAGCAGTTGAAGCCAGTGTATCATGGGGTTGTCGTGTAACTCACCAAATAAAACCACGTCCGACATGAATGCCGTTTTGATGATTTCGTCAAAAGAAGTCAATTCACCTTCTGAATTATAAATTAAATAAGGAGAAGGATTAGAAGCCACAATGTTCGCTTTCGCTTGTCTGGCTTTTTTACTGTCCTTCTGCGCAGTTGATGTGAAAGGGATTGCGGATAGTAGCGCTGTTATAACGAAAATAAATCGAATGTTCATTTGGTATTAATTAATCTGTTCAAGTCTGGATTACTCCAGGACGAAAGGGCTTTTCTGATGGAGATTCATTCGCCATTTCAACGCCCATACTGATCCATGATCGTGTTTCTTCAGGATCGATAATCGCGTCTATCCACAAACGAGAGGCGGCATACTCTGGTTGTGTTTGTGCTTCATAACGGGCTTCTATTTCCTTGAGAAGTTCACTTTGTTTGTCGTCATCTATGGGCTCTCCAGCTTTATTAAGCCTCGCGACTTCAATTTGTTGTAGAACTTTTGCGGCTTGTTCTCCACCCATCACAGCAATTCTTGCTGTAGGCCATGCGACAATAAACCGAGGGTCGTATGCTTTTCCGCACATGGCATAATTGCCAGCGCCGTAACTGTTGCCCACAATAATCGTGAATTTAGGGACCACGCTATTCGCGACGGCATTCACAAGTTTGGCTCCGTCTTTGATGATTCCACCGTGTTCCGAACGTGAACCGACCATGAACCCAGTCACGTCTTGTAAAAACACAAGTGGGATGTTTTTTTGATTACACGTCATGACAAATCGTGCTGCTTTATCTGCACTGTCAGAATAAATCACGCCGCCAAACTGCAACCCTTCTTTTTTTGACTTGACAGTCATACGCTGATTACACACAATTCCGACACTCCAGCCATCCACGCGAGCGTATCCACATATGAGTGTTTTTCCAAACGTCTTTTTATATTCAGTAAAAGACCCCTCATCAATCAAAGCGTCAATTAAATCATGAGATTCATAAGGTTTGTTTCGTTCTTCAGGAAGAATTGAAGAAATAGAATGTCCAGATGGTCCTACTGAATTTCCTCTCGTGAAATTAGCAGCGTTCGATGTTTTGCCCCAATGTGAGGCCAAGTCACGGATCTTTTTTAGCGCATCCTTATCGTCCTTACATGGGTAATCGATGACGCCACTTATTTCTGTTTGTGTACGCGCACCTCCAAGGGTTTCGTTGTCCACATTTTCTCCAATCGCCGCTCTGACCAAATAACTGCCTGCCAAAAAGATCGATCCTGTTCCTTCTACAATAAGTGACTCATCACTCATAATTGGGAGATATGCACCTCCAGCAACGCATGATCCCATTACTGCAGCTATTTGTGGCACGCCCTCGCTCGACAATTTTGCGTTATTCCGAAACATTCGTCCAAAGTGTTCTTTGTCAGGGAAGATCTCATCTTGAAGCGGTAGAAATACACCTGCGCTGTCCACGAGATAGATGATGGGCAGTTTGTTTTCAAGCGCGATTTCTTGTGCTCTCAGATTTTTCTTAGCTGTGATAGGAAACCAAGCACCTGCTTTAATTGTTGCGTCATTTGCAACGGCAATACAAAGCCTGCCGTGAATCCGCCCCACTTCAATAACCACGCCACCTGACGGGCAGCCTCCGTACTCCTCATACATGCCATCTCCCACGAGCGCACCCAATTCAAATCGATTGCAATCAGAATCAAACAACACAGAAAGTCTCTCTCTGGCTGTCATTTTGCCTTTTGCGTGTTCTTTTTCAATGCGTTTTACTCCCCCCCCTTTCTTTACAAGGTCAAGTTTTCTTTCTAAACCTGAAACAAGAAGCCGCATTCGGTCCTCGTTTTTATTGCGTTCCAGATCATTTTTTTTTGCCATGGTGCCAAGGTAATCAAGGATGTCCCTTCGCGAGTACCTTTGTGGTCAAGACCTTTCTGAAAAAATAACGACCAATGCAATTAGTTGAAAAAAACTTCCTGATTTATAAACTCCTAAACTCTTCATTTACAGGAGTGTCAATTGGGATTTTATTTAAAATCTATGAGCCGTTGGATCCTGAAATTTATTCCATAGGTGGTATGGGATTGGCTGTCGCGATGATTGTGATTGCCAAGTTTTATGAGCGCCTCTTAAACATTAAAAGTTTTTACCGAATCTCTTTGTTCGTCGAAGTTGTCATGCTTCTGACGGTGATCTTATTCTTGGTTTTAGGATACAGTCTCACGTCAGCTTTGCTGATCTATTGTGGGTATCAACTCACCTTTATTTTTGGCGGGTATTTGGTCAGGGCTGAAACACTTGTGACGCATAGAAAAGAATTGCTAAGTAAAATTGATATGTTAAAGCAGGTTGGTTATTTGGTGGGGCTTGGGGCGTCATTTCTGTTTTATAAAGTACTAGATATGTGTTTAGAAATTACAGTTCCGAATGATCAGATCATCATACTCCATTATTTTCTCATTCTTTTGCAATCGGTCATTCTGTTCCTCGTGATAACCAGCTTTAAAAAGAGTTAGTTGCGGGGGGTTGTGAATTACCTTTGTACTTAGTAATAAGAATTTTTTTCGAATCAAACTCAAAACATGTCTGACGATAAGAAAGTAATCTTTTCAATGGAAAAGGTGAACAAAGAAACGCCTACTGGAAAGCAGATACTCAAGGATGTATACCTGTCCTTTTATTATGGTGCGAAGATTGGAATCATCGGTGTGAATGGCTCTGGAAAATCAACAGTAATGAAATTAATTGCTGGTTTGGACGAGTCTTTTAGGGGGGATATTGTTTGGTCACCGGGCTATACTGTCGGATATCTTCCTCAGGAGCCAGATTTGGATGCGTCAAAGACAGTGCGCCAAATTGTTGAAGAAGGTACACAGGAAATCGTGGATACTTTGGCTGAATTCGAGGAGATCAACGCAAAGTTTATGGATGAGGAAATCCTCAATTCTCCTGAAAAGATGGAAGCCCTTATCAATCGTCAGGCATTGGTTCAAGACAGAATTGATGCACTGGATGCTTGGGAGCTAGATACCAAATTGAGTATTGCGATGGACGCATTACGCTGCCCTCCTGACGATCAACTTGTTTCTGAATTGTCTGGTGGAGAAAGGCGTCGTGTCGCATTATGTCGACTCCTTTTAAAGAAACCTGATGTCTTACTTCTTGATGAGCCTACAAACCACTTAGATGCCGAATCTATCGACTGGCTCGAGCAACATCTTGAGCAATATGTTGGAACCGTTCTATGCGTCACGCACGATAGATATTTCCTTGACAATGTCGCTGGATGGATTCTAGAGTTGGACAGAGGCGAAGGCATTCCTTACAAGGGCAATTATCAGAACTGGTTAGAACAGAAAACAAAACGTCTTTCTCAAGAAGAGAAGCATGAGAGCAAGCGAAAAAAGGAACTTGACAAAGAACTTGAGTGGATCCGTACGAGCCCGAAAGGACGTCGTGCGAAAAACAAGGCACGTATCTCAAACTATGATATTATGCTATCTGAAGGGTCAAAAGAGAAAGATACTCGCCTTCAAATACCCATTCCCAATGGTCCTCGACTCGGAAATAAAGTTCTGGAAGTTAGTGGCTTACAGAAGTCATATGGAGACAAGCTCTTGATTGATAATCTGTCATTTGAACTTCCACCTGCTGGAATCGTGGGGATCATCGGACCTAACGGTGCGGGTAAAACCACACTTTTTAAAATGATTATGGGGGAGGAGCAACCTGATCAGGGCTCGCTATCTCTGGGTGATACGGTTGAAATCGGATATGTAGACCAAACCCACACAGATATAGATCCTGAAGCGACTGTGTGGGAAGTCGTGTCAGGCAAAAATGAGCACATCGAAATTGGAGGCCAGTTGGTTAACTCACGTGCGTATGTTAGTAGGTTTAACTTTAATGGTCCCGACCAACAAAAGAAATGTAAAGTGCTTTCTGGAGGAGAGCGTAATCGTCTGCATCTTGCCATGACTCTCAAAACGGAGGCGAACGTACTTCTACTTGATGAGCCGACAAATGATATCGATGTGAACACCTTACGTGCATTAGAAGAAGGAATACTTTCATTTGCCGGTTGTGCAGTAGTTATCTCCCACGACCGTTACTTTTTAGACCGAATCTGTACTCATATCCTTGCCTTTGAAGGGAATTCAAATGCCTACTGGTTTGAAGGAGCGTATTCGGAATACGAGGAAAACAAGAAAAAACGACTTGGCGACAATGGACCTAAGCGTATCAAGTATCGTAAATTAACCCGTGGATAGGTTTTGGATGGACGACCCTATATTGGACGTTTTGCGCCTTCACCCTCAGGCCATCTTCATTTCGGTTCTTTAATTGCAGCCGTTGCAAGTTATTGTGATGCAAAATCAAATCAGGGAACTTGGCTTGTTCGAATTGAGAATCTAGATCCTCCACGTGAAGTTAAGGGATCTGCTGACGATATTCTTAGAACTTTAGAAGGCTTTGGTTTGGTATGGGACAACGCTGTTCTGTACCAAAGTCAAAGGCACCACCTTTATGATTCTGCGCTCCAGAAACTTAAGGCCACTGGCATGACCTTTGAATGTGCATGCACCAGAAAGGATCTCGCATCTGTTGGGGGCCTAGATTTCTATCCGGGCACCTGTAGAAATGGCCTTCCACATGAAAAAGAAGGGAAGTCAGTCCGATTTCAGGTCTCAAAAAGCAACATAGAAAATATCAAGTGGAATGATTTGGTTCAAGGAAATCAAAACGTGCTGAAGTCCTCACTGGGAGATTTTATACTCAGAAGGTCAGATGGATATTTTGCCTATCATCTTGCGGTCGTTGCTGATGATGCAGACCAAGGTGTTACGAATATCGTTCGAGGTGCAGATTTGATGGATTCTACTCCCAGGCACTTGCTGCTTCAAGAGGCATTAAATTTAGGTTCTCCTTTATATGCACATATTCCTTTGGCATATAACATAATGCAAGATAAACTAAGCAAGTTGACAAACGCCTCTCCGATTCAAATCGATGATGCGCCGAATCAAATACAGGATGCGCTTAAATTCTTAGGTCAGTCGGATGTAGAGATTGATTTGCCTGAGAAGATGTTGTCTCAAGCCATTCATCAATGGGATATATCAAAGGTGCCTCAGTCGTCAAGAACACATTGGACCTAATCAATGATTTAATCAATATTGGAACTTGTTGTTGTCCGGTTTTTTTAATATCTGATTCGCAGCTTCTAAGGAGCGTGGATGATACGAAATCACTTGGTTCTCAAGATATTTTTTATCGAGGTGAGTGTAAATCTCAGTCGTGGTAATTTGAGCGTGCCCCAGCATTTCCTGTACAGCTCTAAGATCGGCACCAGCTTCAATAAGATGTGTTGCAAAACTGTGGCGGAATGTATGAGGACTCACGTTTTTACGAATGCCTGCTGCGATTACGCTACGCTTAAGCATGGTGAACGCCATTTGACGCGTCATTTTCCTTCCTTGCCTACCGAGAAACATGGTGTCCTCATGACCTGGCAGTGGGATGATTGCAGAACGATAATGTGAGAGGTAATCATCAATAGAATCGCATGCTTGTCGTCCTATTGGAATAATTCTTTCTTTGTTCCCTTTTCCAATAACTTTGACTACGCCATCGATTAAATCTATCCGCGACATTTGGAGACTTATAAGCTCACTTACACGAAGTCCACAACTGTAAAGTACTTCGAGCATTGCTTTATTTCTTACTCCCTCTCGGCGACTCATGTCAACAGATGCTATGATGCGGTCTATCTCATTAACAGTGAGTACATCAGGAAGTTTTCTCTGCGGCCGCGGCCCCTCGATAAGTTCGATGGGATTTGTATCGATCACGCCTTCAATGCTTAAAAATTTACAGAAACTTCTCACACCACTC
>Ga0315315_10005550_pt1 | contig 11637 bp, 16 predicted proteins | sample M140m3416metaG_FD_203699 | JGI IMG/M metagenome (GOLD analysis project Ga0315315, IMG submission 203699) | Ammonia-oxidizing marine archaeal communities from Monterey Bay, California, United States - M1 40m 3416 | ecosystem: Environmental > Aquatic > Marine > Intertidal zone | place: USA... | reverse complement strand
GTCTTTCCAAAACCACAATCTAGGGATAAAATACCATGACCCACCTCAACACCTTTTCTCAGGGCTTCATTTTGAAATGTTTCGTCTCTCAACTTCCCAATAAATTTTACATCCTCAGACATCCTAGAAGGTTCAGGTCTCCTATCTTCTTTGGGAATTCCAAACTTTTCAATCCCAAAATATCTAGGAATACACAAACCCTTCTTTGACTTACGGAACACTTTAAAGGGAGGTGGAGGAAAACTAAACTCATTATTAACTACAGCTCTCACTGTTAATTCTTTTTTTAGCTCTGGTGTTTCAGGAACAATATAACCAGAACGAATGAGCATTATTTATTTTACGATAATATTCTTTATGTTGGAATCATTCGAATTATTTATAAGAGAAACAATATATTTTAAATCAATACCCTTAATTTTGGGAACTAATCCAGTCATATGTTTGGGAAAATGAACTTTTCTTTTTATAAATGCATTCTTCTTTTTTGTGTTATAAATAATAAAATTATTTGAAAAATAACGTTCAAACTCATGCATTTTTCCAATATCAAACCATGTGTACCAATCTTCCATTTTGTTCATCATTAAATCAGCTTTATATTTTTCAACATGTTCATTAAATTTTTTTATACAACATGGATAATTATTTTTGGGAATATATAAATATCTTTCAATCTCATCTTTGTCATTCAATACATAATAATTTCCAAAGTCACATTTAAAATATTTATCTTTGGGACAAATAAATCCCTTGTAAAAATAAAATAAATCTTTCAACATCATACCCTCAAATTTTGTGTCACCCAAACATACTTGTTTTCCAACAATGTTAAAAAATTTCTTTTCACCATTAACTTCTATAACATCTTCTTGAAAATAAGAACGAATAATTGTTATAGAAGATTTTTCTTCATCCATATCAATTTTTTCAATTGAATAACGAGAACAATATTTCAATATATTTTTTTTTAAATTTTCCATACCTGGGGGGCAATTAATTACTATATAACTTTCACATCTCACAAGCTTTGATAAAGGTGGTGGTTTATCAAAAGTTGTTGGCATTTTATATTTAATTACAATAAGGTTGTTTCTTTTAATATCCAGGTATAACCAGAATGATTATCATCTATTTTCCAAATTCCTTTAAAGTCTACAACAAATTCTACTTTGTCACCACGAACAAAACATGATACCCCTTTCAAACCATTCATCTTTACCATAACTCTATTATATCTATATGGAACTTTCACAGTTAATATATTTCCATCCAAGGGATTAAATCTCTGTCTCGGGTATTTGTTTTGCATATGAAAAACTTTAGTTGAAACCTGAGGAGGAATTAATATCCTAATATATTTCCGTTCATTATGAACGTAGAGTGGTTCATAGATTTCTCCTACGAACTTCATTAAGTATGATTAGTATTAAAACTATAAGTATGATAAATGTTGAGACCTTTAAAGGAGTTAATGGTTTTCGGGTTCCAATTTTCTCATTACAAAAATTTCTTCCAACTTCTATAGCTGCCTCAATACTTGAATATGGAGTATTCCTTGGTGACATCATACCACACAACGCAACCTTGGGGTTTTCACCAAAGAATGGTAATTGTCCGTATTCACTCGCAACACCAGAACTTTGTGACATTTTCCAACGATTGTTTTGCCAATAATTACCTGTCGCAACTCTAGCACTTTCTGGTTCGGGAAGACCAAGTTGAGAAATAATTTCCTTGTATAATTTTTCTGGGGGACAAGTTAATATTTCTTCATTCAAATTACACATAACACATGAAACAGTTTTCTTGTCGGGTAATGTAGATGCTAATATGTGCCATCTTGTATTCACAGATGTTTCAACTTCATTTTTTATTTCAACTGGTTTGTCATAATCTAACAAAACATGCAAACATGTGTAGGAACTATATAATAATATTTCTCTAGCATAGGGTCCCCAATTGTTTCCAACAAAAATAGAAGCTGGGAAATTATCAATACATAAAATAATTAAATCATCGGTGACTAATTTATTATTTGAAAATGTAGCTTCAAAACTATCTGGTAAATATTTTAAATCTGTAAGTTCAGTGTTCAAATGTAAATTTATTTTCTTTTCAAGAAGGGACTTTTGCATTGCTAAACCCATTTCCCTACCAGAAACTTTTTGTTCCCATTGGGATGATAAACCAACTTGGTTAAATGATTCAATAAATTCGTAAGCCGTCATCACATCCCAACCAACTCCATCAATGCTATATGTCACATTTGATAATATAAGTTTTCCATTTTCTGACAAATTATAAACGGAATTTTTTAAAGATTGTTTTTTATATTTTTCAGGATTTATAAAAACTCTAGAAACTAAACTTGTTAAAGATAAATAATCTTTGAACTCAAAATTTTTAAATAAATATTTATAAAGTTCGGAAGAATCTCTTTTTATAAAATAATCATTCCATTCCATATTCATCTCACTAAAAAGACTTCGTGTGTTTACAAAGGCATTCTTGAAAAGCATCCGTGGGGCATGAAGGTCTCTCTTCTCACCCGCGGGCTCATGCCATGAACCACCCAATACATCTTTCTTTTCATATAAATGAACCTCGTGTTCTGTATTATTTAAAAGCTCCCAAGCGATAGAAACACCCGTTGGGCCACCACCAACTATATGAACTTTCATCTACTATATAATTATATAATTATTGACTGTAATTATATAATTATTTATTTTTTTTATAGAAATTATTTTATTTCAATTTAATAACCATTTTATAAGTATCAGTATTTGGGTCCTTAAATGCAGTCACTCTTTTATCAACAACAGATTTCAATAAACATTTACCTTCTGTTTTGTCAAATGTATACAAGTTACATTGAGCGGATGATCGACAATTTGCTTGACAGGAACTGGCATCGCTAGTTTGTATCTCGTCAATAGTGTCTCCATCAAAAACATTTACACCCTCAATCTTCAAAAACTTTTCCGATTCAATATTACTTGTTGGTTTTGGCAAACTTTCAATATCTTCAATTGTTTGAATTATATCTTGGGGATATTGTGGTTTAATTAATTTATCCTTGTTATATGGTGGAGCGTATGTAGTGACATTTGAATTATATTCCAAACTATACGACTCAACACCATCTTTTGGCAGGTGGAACTGACAAATATTTCCTTTTGTCAATGTAATGAATTGACATTTTTCAAAGTTAGCGGTGCAATTAGCAGCACATTCTCTAGCAGATTCTGTAATGTATTCTAATACAATATTACTTGTATTAGCTGCAGTCCTGGAATATGCAATAGTTGAGTAATGACATTTATCAGCATTAGCAACTTTCCTTTCAGTTTTATTATCTTCAATTGGACACTTATCACCAAGAAAATTGGCAGGTGTTTTAATCTTGTAAGTGCGCTTTACGACACCACACTTACCCTCTTCCGCTTCACTCCATTCACCCCATTCACCAAGGCAATTAACAACCGCACAATTACTCAATTGTTCATAAAGAGAATTCTCCTCAACTGTGTGAGTGTTAGAAGATTTGTATGTTTCACAAAACTTTTTTAATTCTTCCGCTTTTGACATATCCTTTCGTACTGCAGCTCTCGCCAAACCAGGAATATCAAAAGTGGATTTAGGTGTTTTATCATCCTTATCAAACACACCATATTGCCATAACAAAATTAATATAATTGCTGTAAAGACAAATACTATAGGAAGCCACAAAGGAATTCCAATTTGATTTTTGAAATTATTAGATATTCCCATATTACATTACCATGATATTTTTATTCTAAGGCGTTTCTCACCTGGTGCCTTCAATTGGCTTCCCTGTATTGAGAGCTTCAACATCGGGTTCCTCTTGATGTTTTTGTGCTGTGTCCATTACTAACCCTGGACGCGACAACAATGACCTCATCCAAGTTCTCCCTTGGCATGTAGTCAACGATTCGTACATGTCCATCATCAAGGACTTTAATTTCTGGAAAATCTGACTCATTTTCTGACATTTTTTAATTATTATACACCTAATTCCTTTATACTAAATCTTTTTTACGAATATATAAAATTGTGTGGGTGACATGGGTTCTATTTCTAAGAAAATAATAACCTAAGTCGTGGGTGATAAAAATATCAGTAAATAATTAAGATGTCTCTTGCTTCCGTGTTCCAGTTTGCAACAGCTCAACAACTTCATCCTAAGACCCTTGATATTATTAATGAGTTTGATGAGAATGAATTTTCAGATATAATGTATTGGGCATCAAGAGATCAAAATTGTGAAAGAGGTTATGAAAAAACTAAATTATTGATTAATTGTGCCAAACAAAAAAAATGTAATTTATGTGTTTGTTGTAAAGGTTCAATGAAAGGACTTATTCAATCACAAAATTGGAAAATTTTAGATGAAATTAAACCTTATATTGATATAAATGAATTCCACGATGAATTAGATTTAACATATGACTTTGACACTTTCGATAAAACTAAAATTTTTTTACCTAACGTTTAAAGAAATAGTTTGTAATAAAATAAATGAGTATCGAACATAGTAATTGTTTAGATGGAATGAAAAAAATTCCTGACAATAGTATCGATATGGTATGCACCGACCCACCATATTTTTTAGATGGATTGGGAAACGATTGGGATAAAAATAAATTAGACAAAAGAGGTTCTTCTTCAACTGTTACTAATTTACCCAAGGGTATGAAATTTGATCGTAATCAATCTAAAAAGTTCAAGGAATTTTATAATTTAATTTCGAAAGAAGTTTTTAGAATATTAAAACCTGGTGGTGCGTTCATATCTTTTAGTAGTCCAAGATTGTACCACGCTTTAGCAAGTTCTGTTGAAGACCAGGGTTTTGAAATTCGGGATATGTTAGGATGGGTATATACACAGTCACAAGTAAAAGCATTCAAACAAGATCATATTATTAAAAATGATAAAACAAGAACGGATGAACAAAAAAAAGAATTAATTGAAAAATGTTCTAATTGGAGAACACCAATGTTAAAACCTTCGATAGAACCCATGTGTTTAGCGGTGAAACCTATTGAAGGAAGATATATTGATAATTTTGAAAAATATGGAACAGGGTTATTAAATTGTTCGGACGAAACATTAGTAGATGGTAAATTTCCATCAAATATAATGACAACCCAAGAAGGTGTATTAGACACAACTGTTTTTATGGTAAAGAAACCAAACAAAAAAGAGAAAGGTGAAACAAACACACATCTTTCAGTAAAGCCAGTTGATCTTATACAACATCTCATTCAATTGTTTACAAGAGAAGGTGCTACAGTTTTAGATCCATTTATGGGAAGTGGGACGACTGCCATCGCGTGCGTTAGATCAAATAGACAATATTTGGGTTTTGAAATTAACGAGGAATATGTAAAAATTTCTAAGAAAAGATTAAAAGATGACAGATTGGAATGAAAGTGTAGTTTTGAGATATGATGAAGCTAGGCGTGCCAAATGTTGTGTAGGTTCCGCACTTACAATCATACTAGCTGGATTTTCTAGTGTTATTTTTTTTAGTTTAAAAAGTAAAACGGACGTTTAATTAAAATGATGAGCTTTTGGGGAGACTGGGAACCATTAACTAAAATTGAAAAGGGTATAATTGTTACATTTATTAGCGCTCTATTTATAATGAAATATAAACCTGCTATATAAGTCACTGATTTGGTTTCCTTCTAGGGAAGACCACTCTTCTAATCTAAATCCCGACTTTTCTAATTCACCCCATAATAAATCTTTGTGTGCTATGGGTTCAGACTTTGCACCATCTTTGTAATAAGGTGTATCAATGAGATTCACAAATAACTTTTCTCCGAAACCTCCATAACTTGAACCTTTTGTAATAAAAAAATTACCCATATCATCTTGTAAAGGTGTCTTCATAATAATTTTCTCTGAATCTGGAATAATTCCAATTAACAACCCACCTGGTTTCATTCTTTTTTTGATTTCCCTAATGGACTTGAAAAAAAGATCTGCACTTTGGAAGATATAATGTAAAGAAAAATTAAAACAAATTATATCATATTTTCTGTTTGGACAATTAAATATGTCACCCTCATAGAAATTTACTCTCATCTTCATATTCCTAGCTCTTGATTTTGCTTCCACGAGGGCATCACTTGAGGGGTCGCACATGTTTATATTTACCCCACACTTGTGCCATTTTTGTAAATCACCACCAAAACCACATCCCACATCTAAAATGTGCTGACCTTCTCGTGCCACACTTTGGATGAGTAATCTCTTGGCCTCGTTATGATGCTTTCTGATTTCTTCCATTTATTTAATATTATCCAATAGCTTTAATTAGTTGTTCCACCGAGGAATAATATTTTTTTAAATCTCTCAAAAATCTTTTGTTTGACAAACACTTGTCTTTTCCGTCGTTCTTTATGAGCCAGGCTAAATTTGAACGAGAATATTTTGATTCCTTTTGGTGTTGATTTGGTTTCCTCGCAGAAACTTTCTTGACTTGGGTTGCCTTTTCTACTTTTTTGTCTTTTGAGGGGAGGAAACTTAATGTTTGCATGACAACATCTGCCAAATCATCTTTCTTTTTATGACTTTTAAAAAAGTCTACGAGATGACTATTAATGTCATTACTTTCTAAAAATTGTTGACATCTTTCTATGGCAGCTTTCTTTCTTCTATTGTATTGTGTCTTTCCACCACCAACAATATCTGGAATTTTAAATTTTGCGTCGTAAATAATAACTTCTGCTTCGGGGCATTTACACAAAAAGTATGTATGAAGCATGTGTTCCACAGATTTCATTTTTTTATTTTTACCTGGCTGTTTCTCAATCAATATAATATTTGATTTTAGAATCCAAGGTAATCCATCTAAATATCCAACCATATTCTTGAAAAGTCCAATATCTGATTCCATGGGAACACCCCCTACGGACCATTCAACAATCTTGTTTTTCTTTTCCTCGTCAATGAGGACCATAGCCAAATTAACGATGCCGACATCTATGGATAGTATCATATATAATTAAAGAATTTTAAGTCTTTAATACACTGCTTTCATCAAGCTTGATTGTCTCGTCTGTGTCCAGAAAAATAACCAAATAGTAAATAACATATATAAATTATCTAGAAGCGGCGGCAGACTTCATTGCGTTTTGTCCACCTGGTGACAATGCAACTCTCATTATAGCAATAAATAGAATACATAATGCGATGCTCAAACCAATCCAGACCCACTTAGCGCTTCCACCGAATGCTCTTTGGAACAATTCACCAAATGATTCAAAAATTCCTTTGTCTTCTTGTTCGGTTTCGGTGTCTAATTTATTAATAACTTCATTAAGTGTCGCGTCATTGACGAATGCATCAACTAAGCTTTCCATGACAGCAGTAGAGATTGTAGATGCTACAATATCCTGTTTTACATCTATTGGTGCATTACAATTTATAATTTTAATTCTACCACTGGTAGTTTGAATAGATTCAGCCGCAACTGTTTGAATATTTTCCATTTGAAATGTTCTTTCAACAATGTTTTCAATAGACTTGTTCAATTCGGCTTGGAAGTCCTGTTTGGCACCTGGTTTTAAACTTAAGTAACCAGATGTACTCTTGAGGGTATCATCAGCTGAATTAGTAATATCATTTGTTACATCTGTAGTCATTGTTGCCATATTTTCAACAACTTGGGTAGCATCAGAAACTGTTTCCGCTGTAATGCTTTGGGCTACATTAAGGGGGCAACCTGGGTTCATATTTTCAATTTCAATGTCTAAACTGGCAACTGCGCCACTTGTAGCATTAACTTTTTGTGAATTTTTTGAACTTGATTCAAATACATTTTTACTTACAGCATCTAAATTGAAAACTTTCTTTACTGCTTGCTTTGCGTCACAACCTGTGCCGAGTAATCCAAGGGCACACCAACCCATTTTTGGTATATGATGAACTGAGAAAAAAAAGTAGATTGCAATTGTCCAGTTGGTTATGCATATAAAAAACCAATCCAGGCAAGCCAGAAAGACAAGACTTACTACTAGATAAAAAATCTCCGCTGAATACAAATGAGTAAAACTGTATTTAATTGGAGAACCCTCCTTCTAGCTTTTATTGTTCTTGCTGTTATGAATATGTTTTTGAAATCCTGTAAGAAGAGTTACTTGGAAGGTGACGCCGCCCCAGCTCCCTCTATTGATGCAACCAAAAAAGAATTAGAGAAATATTTGTTTGAAAAGAAGGAACATATTTCAAAACTCCGAACAAATATATTGGGTCGTTTCAAAGTCATTACCCCAGACCAAGCTACATTAAAAAATGTTGAAGAACACATAACAAGAAATGATTATGATGGACTTGTCATGATATTAAATTCTTTGTAATAATTAAGAATGGTCAACAAGACTGTGACACAGGAAGAATCAGGTCAGTACTTTCGTAGTAAAACTAAGAAAAAACAGACATGTTCAGCCGTGCCAGGGGACTGTGTAAGAAATACAGTTTCTTCTAAGGGTCGCTCAGACTGTGCTACTAAATGTATCAATAATACTGAAGAAGTTCGTAAAGCTTTGGGTGGAAGACGATGCTTGGCTTATAATTTTTCATACAAAGATAGAGCTCACGACAATTCTTGGGAAAATCCTCGAGAAGACAATTCTGCTTTCTGTGAAGTGAGTAGCCGAGCTTATTGGTCTGGTCAATGGCATGGGAGTGGTATAGGGAGTAAAAGACGCTACACCGCTCGTATTAAGGATGATAGACCAAATCGTCCAACCCCCGAGGATAAACGAAAAGGATGCTACGCAGAAGTTTATGAAGAAAGAAACCAGGAACACTGGAATCATACTGCATCAGAGGGCAAAGATTATGATTTTGAAGATTGGAACAAAAATAGGAGTAAATCAGTATCTGTGAAGGGGTGTGTTGGAAATGCCGCGGTTTCTTTTTGGGATGAAGGTGGTAATCGTGCATTCTTGACAAGTGATGGAGATTTAAATCATTTGGGTTTAAATGCTGCAGAAAATAAAATTGCAAAAGTTAAATTTCATGAAATTAAAAAACATGATCCCGAGACAGAACTTAGGGAAGATATTACTATATTTGGATTGACCGATAGTAATAATTTTGATAATCCAGATAGTGGTGTAATTATTGATAAATCACGAAGAGATAAAATACCACTCTCCAAAAAGTTAGATGATACAATATTGAAAGGGGATCCATGTCCAGGTGGTGAAATGTATTGGAAAGATGCGAATACTGTTCGTTGTATTTACAAAAAAGCTGATTTTGATTCTAAAGCGACTGAGTTGGATACAATTACTTCAAATGAAGACAGAGACCCACGAAAGTATATGTATGAAAAATTAGTAGATACATATTGCGAAGACACCGATAATTTTTATAAAGTTATTGGCAAAGATAATAAAAAATGTTCTCAGCGTGGTGAAGCAAAGGAACAGGCATACAAGTATTGCAGTGAAGATATTGAAAGAATGGGAAATGATAAAAAAACATGTAATTTAGATGTGTTGGGTCAGGCTAATTTTGATGATTTGGGGACAATGTATTGTGAAAAACACCCCGAAGACAACTTCTGTAATTGCTATAACACTTTGACACCAGATCTTTGTGATAATAATCCAGATGCTGCGGGGTGCAAAGAATCTCTTGATAAAATTGAAGGAATGAAAGATTTAGTTGGGGAAAGAGCATACAATTTATTTAAACAACAAAAACAATGTTTTGTTTGTCCCTCAAGTGAATTTATTCCTGAAAATGCGTTAGAAGGATGTTCTAGAAATATTCAAATTTGTGGTGTTCCAATTACTGTTGGACAAGCCACTGGAACTAGCATTCAAACAAGTTGTAATTTTGAAGATACTCCATCAACTGATACTGATGCTGATACAGGATCTGACGCTGGTAGTGCTGGTACTCCCTCCTCATCAAGTCCCTCATCAACTCCTTCATCAACCCCAAGTGGTAGCGGAGCCGAGGGGGACGACGAAGACGAAGACGAAGACGAAGACGAAGACGAAGACGAAGGTCTTAGCATGCAAGCGAAGATTGGTATTGGTTTGGGAGTTTTCATTTTTATAATTTTAATTATTTTCGCCTTAATGATGACAAGATAGACTTAAAGATGTTTAACTAATTAAAAATAACATGGAAGGTGTGTGTTGTTGGTGGTGTTGTCATCGATATGAAAGTGAGACTTTAAAGCTTCCTTACCATTATGATTATTTACGGAATAAATATGTCACCGAAGGTTCGTTTTGTTCGTGGAGTTGTATGAAATCATATGCCATAAACAAATACGGAGTAAATAAAGGTGGTATTATTTGTGGGAACATAATTACAATGCGTAAGAAAATGTATAACATAATAGGTTCAGTCAGAATGGCTCCAAATAGGTATATGTTAAAAATGTTTGGTGGTCCCATGACGATAGAAGAGTTTAGGGAAAATACACAAGTTGATAAAGCTAAACCTAAACAAATAGAAACAATGGAAAAGGTGGATAGATTAATTCCTATTATTTCAAACACAAAGAATAAGATGTCTGAAATAAAGAATGCTACGGGTTCAAATGATACTCTCAAACTCAAACGAAATAAACCGTTGAAGAGGGAGCAAAATGACTTAGGAGCTGCATTGGGATTGATCGTCAAGCCCAAAACCTAGTAAACGAACTTGTTTACTTGTAGGCCTAGAAATAGGTGTATTGCCTTTATCGCTATACACCCATTTCTCTCCGTCATATGCCATCCAACTTACTTGGTATTTTTCAATTTGTCTTCGACATAAAACGCAAGGAATAGATGTTCCAATCGAACCATCAGATCTCCTACGAATTATAACCATTCTCCCGTGTTTTCTTTTTAACCATTTTGAAAAATTATTATTTGGAGAGTTCTTCTTCCGAAACTCGTGATACAACCTGTTAAGTAATAGCCTTTCTGCACAGCAGTGGCAGGTGCTTGTAATCGCATCACGAGTGGGACCCTTTCAGCGGCGGCTGCGATTTGCACATGAAACTTTGAACGGTGCAATAACCCATTTTGGTGATTATACTTTTACATGGAACTATTTTTTTAAATGACAATTTGCACAACAAATTTCATCATGAACATAAGCACACACAGGACATTCGTTATATAAAGTTTTATTCACAACTTTGTGAGGTTGGTGAAGTTGTTTAACACTGTAAATGCCATGCTTAGCCATGTACTTCAAACTTGGAAACTTCATATGAATAATATATGTCTCCAATGTTTATACCTTTCCACAACATAACAATTCTTTTAATTTCTTGCTCGCGTTTAATGTCAACATAAGGCTGTCAACAAGGTTGGGAACGAGGGACAATAACAATATCTCCATATCACTGTCTTGTTCTTCGTTGCCGTCAATATTTTTAATGAGTTTAGTCAAGATGGAAAGAATTATCTCTTTTCGTTCGTCCTCAGTTAATTTCTTGTACTTGTTTACTTCTGTGAAAAGCATCATCACGTAAGTGCACATGTTTCCCTTGTTAATACCCTCTGTCTCAATCTTATCTTTGAGACCCTCATAAACAACCATAATTCTCTTTGTATCCAGCTTGTCCGCGTGCTGAAG
>Ga0315315_10005547_pt1 | contig 11642 bp, 8 predicted proteins | sample M140m3416metaG_FD_203699 | JGI IMG/M metagenome (GOLD analysis project Ga0315315, IMG submission 203699) | Ammonia-oxidizing marine archaeal communities from Monterey Bay, California, United States - M1 40m 3416 | ecosystem: Environmental > Aquatic > Marine > Intertidal zone | place: USA... | reverse complement strand
GCCGATGCACTTAGATCTAAGCCAAGGGTGATGTCAAGTTGAAACCATTGACCATCGCGTCGTTCATGGTCCAGCACGCCGACATGAGCCCAGAGGTGCAGATCATGGATATGAATCAAATCCAAAGGAGTCACTCCGTCCCGAGGGGTAAGTCGCGATGACTGAACTGCGTACGCCCTTCAGCAAAATCAGCGGCAACATGGCCCTCGCCGCGCAATCGGTAGCGATAGGTCACCAAACCTTCAAGCCCTACAGGCCCACGCGGCGGCAAGGTCTGGGTGCTGATGCCAACTTCTGCGCCAAATCCGTAGCGGAAACCATCAGCGAAGCGGGTTGAACAGTTGTGGTAAACACCGGAGCTATCCACTGCCCGCAAGAACCGTTCTGCCGTGTCGTGATTGACCGTCGCAATGGCCTCGGTGTGGCGTGAGCCGTACGTCCTTATGTGTTCCAGTGCTTCGTCGACATCCTTCACCACGCGCACAGCCAGCACGAGATCTAGATACTCCTGACTCCAATCGTCACTGGTGGCGACCTGCTCGACCCCTAAATCCCGACTGGCCTCATCACCTCGCAAGCACACACCAGCAGCTTGGAAGGCGGGAACAGCCTCTTTCAAAAAGATTGGCGCAATCTGCTCATGAACCAGGAGCGTCTCGATCGCATTGCAAGCCGCCGGGTACTGGGTCTTGCTATCGATCGCAATCCGCAAAGCCTGCGCGCAATCAACCTCTTGATCCACGTACAGATGGCAGACACCATCGGCATGGCCAAGAACCGGAATTCGGGTGTTGTCCTGAATGAAACGGACCAGCTCGTTGCTGCCCCTGGGAATAATCAAATCCACAAGACCATCGAGGCGCAGAAGAGCCAAGCTCTCCGCTCGGGTCGTCAGCAAATCCAACGCATCGGCTGACACCGAGCTACCAGCCAATCCCTCTTTCAACGACTGCATCACAGCTTGATTGGTGCACTTGGCCTCGCTACCACCCTTCAGGATGGCGCCATTGCCTGAACGAATCGCCAGTGCAGCGATTTGAATCACAGCGTCTGGCCTGGCCTCAAAAATCACCCCTAAAACCCCGAGCGGGACTGTGACGCGCTCCAACACCAGCCCATCGGCCAGCTCGCGATGCAACTGCCTGGCACCCAAAGGGTCTTGCAGGGACGACAACTGACGGACACCATCGATGGCCCCTGCCAATTTGCCTGCATCTAATTTGAGGCGTGACACCAACGCAGGAGCCAAACCATCAGCGGAGGCCTGAGCAAGATCCTCCGCATTGGCAGCAACAATGCGATCGCCATGGGCCTCTAGTGAGGCTGCCATGGCCATCAATGCCTGTTGACGCTGTTGATTAGAGCTCTGTCCAAGGCCCAAAGCAGCACGCCGAACCGCTGTAGCCAGGCGCAAAAGATCAGCTGATGGTTCTGGCACACCCTGACTGTTCATCGTCGCGCGCTTGTTCTTTGGTTCATCATCTCGTTTCGCGTTACGTCAAACGTTCAATGGCCAGTCGGGCAGCTCCGAGCCGGCCTGCACCGTTTCCAAGGGCACAGGCTTCAATCTTCAGGCCTTGACGACTCACGGCCTGCACCCGTTGTTCAACTTCCTTACGAACGGAGGGCAGGAAATGGGACGCTGCTCCAGATATTCCACCACCCAAGAGCACTAGTTCCGGCGTAAACAGGTACACCAAAGAGCTAATCCCAACGCCAAGGGTGGTGCCATAACAAGACCACACCGCTTGGGCTTTCAGGTCGCCATTCGCAGCCAAAGTCGCCAATTCCGCTGGGTCTCCATCCCACAGCCGCCTCAAAGCAGAAATGCTGGCGAACTGTTCGAGACTGCCTCGATTGCCGCTATTGCATGGCGGGCCATTGCGATCAAGACCAATCAGCCCAGGTTCGGCCGCGGCCCCGTTATGCCCCGTAAATAATCGGCCAGAAAGCATCACACCACCACCCACACCCGTACCAAGAGTGAGCATCACCACATCGGAATAACCCTTTGCTGCCCCCTGCCATGCCTCTCCAACCAAGGCACAGTTGCCATCGTTGGCGAGGGTGACTCGGCGTTGAAGACGAGACTCCAACCAATCAGCCAGGGGAATATCCTCCCAGCCGGGCAGGTTGATACAAACCCTGGCCACGCGGGCCCCCACATCCATTGGACCAGGCAAACCAATCCCAACGATCAAGGCTCGACGATCGGGATCTAACGATTCAATGGCCTCTACCAAAGCAATGCAAACTGCACCTGGTGTAGCCGGCTGAGGGGTCTGCACCCGCTGCGTTTCTAGAAGGTGACCATCGGCCGAGAAGCGACCAAGCTTGATCGCCGTTCCACCCAAATCAATTCCGATAACCTCAGGTGAATGCATCACTTAGAACCGGAAGAAAAGCTGCAATTGACTTTGCCAAGTGCCTTGCGAATCAACTGCACCAGAGATGCTTAGATTTTGATCTATTTGGTAACTAAGGCTCCCCTGAGGAGGGATATCATTACGATTGGGCGCTGCCAAAACAGAAAAATCAAAGCGGTCCGTAATATTGATTCCAATATCGGTCACAAGTGCCATTTGAGGCGGAACACGACCTGATACTCGTTCACCATTGTTATCAACATTAGGATTTACATATGTGGGGTAAAGAGCAAATTGAAGCCTCTGATTAAACGCATCCGTAAATGTCCCCAGTACAGGTGAAAGCAAAGATTGGCCTAAAACCGCAGCGAGAGCAGTACCAGCCCCCGCACCTGATAGCCCGGACAAGGAGTTACCTCCAACCAAGCCAAGCAGCTGGGTTTGGGACATCGGAGGCGAGCTCCGTAAGCGAATGTTGTCAGCAAAGCGGTTGGCAGGGCCTTCAGCCTGGAGCATCACTTTCACCAAACGCAATTGACCTCCAGCACCGAGAGAACCTGTGCCATTCGTATCAAAAACAGTTGTACTTGAGGTATTGCTCCCAACACCAAGATTGATACTATCTGAGACCCTAGTCTCCATTGCAACATCCACATAAGGAATGAGACCCTGCGAAGGAGTGAAAACCATTACATTCGGAGCTTTACGATCTAAATTGAAGGTGCTCGTAAACATCGTCACACGCCCAGTCAATAACTGAAGCACACCTCGAAGCTCAATATTTGGATCAAGAGGACCATTAACTATGATTAACCCTGCCGTCGTAAAATTAGCCAAGCCAGGTTGTACCAGAACCTTTAAACCAGGGCCAAACTGCACCCGAAAGTTGTCAAAACCAACGAATGGCAAATTGGGGAGTGATGCTTTGAGCTTCCGATTGGGGTCCTCCTCAACATTGGGTCCGAGCAAGACAAGCGGGGCTTTGAAATCCCAATCTTCTTCAAGCAGAGCATTCGCGGAAACCAAAGATCCAGGAACCACCTGACTGTCCTTCTGACCACTCTTTGCTTTATTCCTTTTAAGTCCTGAGAACAGGGAAGGTTTAGGAGTAATCGCCCCTTGACTCAACTGAAGATTCCCTTGGAAATCAGGACTCACCAAAGATCCCCTCACGCGCAGATCGGCAGCGATCGCCACATCAGCGGTGGGTAATTTGATTCGGGCCTTCTCAACGGTGATAGCCAAAGGGACCTCTTCCGGCGCCGGCCTAAACAACGCCAAAGCACCACTGGCCTGAACGGTCCCAGAGGAACCAATTCGACCCTTGAGTTCCTGCACCTCGAGCCGATCGAAGTCGAACACAACAGAACCTTTGACCTTGCTCACGATTTGGTTCTGCACCGCAATCTCACCGTCGTTGATCACGATGAATCCATTGGCCTCAGGGGCGAGAAGGCTGCCGCCAATCAACAGCCTGAGATCGGTGTTTCCCTGATTCCAAGCAACCACATCTCTTGAGAATCCAGCTAGGAAGTGCAGACCATCACCATGACTTTCAATCCTGACGTCCAACGGCCGGTCGGGCGTCAGGGGAACTTGCCCAATCACCGTGAGTGGCTCCTCAGCTCCCTTGGCCCGCAAAGCCAAATCAAGCTGCAGTGTCTCGTTTGAAAGCAGGATTTGACCACGATCGAGTGAAATGGGCTCCTGTCCTACACGTGCCTTCTCCAGCACAAGTTCTGTTGTCAGTAGAGGGGGTCCCTCGCCCAAGACATAGCTTCCATTAAGCCCAAGAGCCCCTTGCAGAGCAGAAGGCACCGGTGCCACAAGTGCTAGCAGGCTGAAAGGCAAATGCACCAAAGAGAAGCTGCCCTCTCCAGCCTGAAGGGGGCCCTTGAGCTCAGCGATGAACGGTTTCACCTGCAGGGCAATGTCTTCATCTTCACCATCAATCCACAGATGACCACGCGCAGTTAGATCAACATCGAGGCTCTTGAGATTTGGCCCTTGAATATCAACAACAGCATCGACTTGCCCCCTTAGATCTTCAGGATGAAACGCTTCTTTCTCTCTTCGCTCCCGACGGGCATCCGCCAGTGCCAATTGGGATCGTCTCAACGCCTTCAACTGCCCATCCAGCGATCCGCCAAACGTGTTGACCAGCAACGTGCCTAGGTCGGTGGCATCGCCCTGATAAGCAGGAAGAGATTGGGACAACTGAGGGAGGCTCAGCACACTGGCCGTAAGCCAGCGCGCACTCAGACCACGGGCCTGAATCGTGGCGCTCAGTCCTGCGTTCCGAAATCCATCCGCTTTAAACGTGATCTGACCGTTATCGCGAGGTAAGAGTTCGCCACTGATGTCGTATCGATCGTTTTTGTAATTGGCCGTCATCAGCGCTTGGCGCAACTGAATTCCCAGCAATCCCGGTTGCGCGAGCTTTAAGTCGGCCGACAAGCTCCAAGGCTGCAAGCTGAAATCACCAGAACCACTCAGGCGGCCATACAGACCTTCCCAACGTTGCTTCGGAGGCAAAACAAGTTCCAAGCCATCCACATTCATGTCATTTGCAGTCCAGCGGTAGAGAGCAGGACTGCCGCTGATCTGCAGCTCCCCCTTCCTGCGCTGCAAGCGCACGCTTTCTGGCAACCAATTGCTCCCGAGTTGAGCGTCCAAGGAGCCAGGAATCACAGCTCCAACGGAAGCCATCTGGAGCTGACCACCACCACCAGGTCGTCCTTCAAAGCGACCTTTCCAATTTTCGACAAGGCGAACAGCTCCTGCACGAGGGCTATTGACTTCGATTTGAAGATCAGGCTGCAAGGACTGAAGAGGTCCACGAATCTCTCCAGCGGCCGCAACCGTGCCATCCATCACCGTCCCAAACAGAGCGCCGACCCTGCTGAGCGGATACGCCCGTAAGCGCACATTGGATTGCAACGCGCCAACCTGCAGCCCACCTTTCCCGATTTGGAGGGGAAGGACAGCGTCAGCATTGAGCTGAGGGCTACTGAACCGATTCAGACTCAACAGCCCTTGATCTGAAGACCAATCAGCCTGGAGAGACCAATGCTCCAGCAAAGGATTGTTGTGCTGATTAAGCAACAACTGAAGTCGAGGCGACAGGCTGGGGCCCGACACACGCAACTCACCGTTAAGAGGGGCTTTGGTTCCCAACAGCTCAGGGATTAAAGGCAGTCCCTTCCAGGCCTTCCCCACCAGTTGAAGCTGCTTTGTCTTGACATCCAGGATCGGAAACAAGGCACCCTGCGCTTTGACCGACACACCAGGAGCTTCAAGAGCAAGTGTTTCAAGCCTGACTTTCCATGCCTTCGGGCGACGCCGATCTCCCCGCACCTGCAGATCAATGGCAACAGGTTGATCGAGGACTTTGGCTTCGGGAAACCTCCATTGCCCTGCAAGTTTGAAACGGGGCTGAGACCAGTCACCATCGAGGCTCAAAGCCAACTGATTGTCTTGGTTCAGCTGCTTCAGGGTGCCGCTTAAATCAAAACGCTGATTCAGGCGCATTCGACCGCCCAAACTGGCCCGATAGGGGCCATAACGCCACTGACTTCGCGGAATCTTGAGTCGGTCACCGTCGCAGTGGAGACGCAGCTGTCGCGATGCAATCGAGTGCTGAAGTGGCTTGCCGCTGACCTTTAAGCCCAGAACAGAGAGTCCACCACCACAGCTGATTTGACCTCGATTCCAATCAAAACTGAGATCACCACCCACTTGGCCACTTAGCTGGATGGGCTGCGCCATCGGCAGCAACCCTTGCAACCGGTTCAGGCGAACCCGCTTCAGACGCGTCGTGAGCAGAAATTCAGGACGGTCCCAGTGAGCACGTCCCTTTAACGTCACCGAACCTCGATCAGGAAGACCTATTTGGAAGGCACCATCGGCCCATTTCTCATTGAGGCGGAGGCGCGTGGCTCCCGCTAGGGAGAGCTGAAGGTCGGCTGGTTCAACGCGAATTTTCGCTGGATCGACAAGCCGCACACGAAGGTCGACGCGATGAAGAAAATCACCGGTTGGTCGAGGGCCTGGCACCCAAAACTGTCCCAGTTGATTACGGCTTAGGTTCACATCAGCCCCTTTCAGTCGGGCCACAATCACCAGCCGCAAATGGCGAATGCTGGAGAGGGGATCGATCCCCAGGCTGAGTTGTTGGACACGAACGCTGGAGGCATCCTTCGGTCCAGGAAGAATCTTGATCGGTCCAATCCCGATTCCATCAAGACCAAGTCCGCGATAGGGGCCAATCACAATCGGATGCCCCAGCGGCAGGGACAGTTGCTGTTCCAGGGAGGGACGCAGGCCATCCACAGCCCGTGCAATCAAGCGGTCAGCAGTGACCCAAACGGCAGCTGCAGCAACAACTGTGAGACCAAGTCCAGAGATCACCACTCGTGGAGCCATCGCGCCTTTGCCTTCGCTCCCCATTGATGACCGTCATCCCAGCCAAGGTCGACGCAATATAGAGAGGAGATTTGTCCCTAACCAGCCCATGCCGCTTACGGAATTATTGGAGGTATCCAGCAAATGGCTGGCCTGGAGCGGCCTGGGCCTCTCAGTTCTGACAGTGATTGCCTTCGCAAGCCGTTGGGGACTGCGTTTTCGACTTGTTGGCGTCAGTAGTTTTACGTTCCTATTAGCGGTGAGTTGCTGGGCTTTTTCCATCAGTTATTCCCCTCCAGTGCGTGTGGAAGGAGCTCTGCAAGTGCCGATTGTGTTTGACAACAGCAGCGACCTTGTCGTGGCACAGGCTTCGAGTGATTTTGAACAAGAGGCCATCACACCCACGCTGAACCAGATCGCTGCAAATCTCCGTCCCGGAGGTCGCAACATGGTTGTGCGCGTTCGGCTCCGGCAGCTTCAGTCCGTAAGCGAGGGCACCTCCAGACCGGTCGTACTGGGAGAAACCAAACGAGACTTCAGTCAGGGATGAGCGCAAATACCCCTCTGCATGCCTTACCCCAAGGTTTTCGCGATGAAGAGCGTGATTTAAAACAAGCAGGCATTACCAGCTGGGGGGAGCTCCGCGATCTCAAGGATCAAAACCTGAGCCGTCTTGTCGCAACTGGTCGATCCACAGCACGCAATCTCAAACGCCTACGCGGCATGGCTGAATTGGTGTGCTGTTTGGAACTTGCCCCAGCCGATGCGGCCTTACTAATGCACGCAGGCTTTGCAACCGTTGCAGCCATCGCCACCTCTTCCCCGCAGGACATTACGAACCGCACCGGACGCCTCGAAAGGCAGTTAGGGAGTGGAAGGCCTCCGGTTGTGGACCTTGCGATTGCCAAATACTGGATCCAGCAGGCAAGAGCCAGGCAAACCACGAACTGACCGCTCCAGGCTGCAACCCCCCTCTTACCCCTTTGAAATAGTTCTAGTTATTCAAGGAGGAACCTTGCGTCCCCTCCAACAGGGTCTCGTCAAAACTTGGGCGATGCGCCACCTGACGATTCCATCCCTTTCACTTTCACTGTTGATATCCGCTTCTGCAGGGTTTGCTCAATCCAGTCTTTTAGAGAGCGTTAAGAGAAACCCTGCGGAAGCCAAAGCGCTTTGCCAGTCGTTCGAAGCCATGAACAGCAATGGGCAGTCCGCCTTGTCATCTGAAGCCATCAATCAACTGGCAAGCCAACGCAACCTGAGTGCAAACAATGCAGAAATCCTGGCCACTTACGTGATCGGTCTGCATTGCTCGGATGTTCGCTAATCCGGATGTTCGCTGATCAGATCGTCATTCCACAGAGGTTTACTGACGCGACATTGGTCACCCCTGATGGCGTCGCTTTGGTGTCGCGCATTTGGACTCCACATGGCTGTGGTCCTTGGCCCACCCTGCTGATGAGACAGCCCTACGGCAGGGCCATTGCTTCCACGGTGACCCTCCCCCACCCTCTCTGGTGGACAGAACAAGGTTATGCAGTGGTCGTCCAAGACGTGCGCGGACAAGGCAGTTCTGAGGGAGTGTTTCAAGGTTTTGGCCAAGAATCTGCCGACACCGCCACGACCCTCACTTGGCTCCGTGAGCGGCCTGAATGCAATGGCCGCATTGGCTTGTATGGATTGTCCTATCAAGGGCTAACCCAACTGCTCGCGCCAGAGGATTGCCCAGCTCCTGATTGCCTCGCGCCAGCCATGTGCGGTTTGGCTGAACGAGAGCATTGGAGTTGCGAAGGCGGCGCTCACTGGTGGCACCTCGGTCTTGGTTGGGGTTTGCAGCTTGCAGCCCTACAAGCCAAGCGCCGCAACGATCCAATTGTTTGGAACGAGATCCAAAGCGCTTTGGTGGATGGCCGCTATCTACGCGAGGGCATCGGACTCTTGGAGCGACATGACCCCAAGGGAATGGCCTTGCGCTGGTTGCAACAACCGGCAGATCAGGCCGAGGGCTGGATTCGCCACCGTCCAACAGCAGCCTGGCTCCGCAAACCCATGCTGCTGATCGGCGGCTGGTGGGATCCCCATCTGCGAGGTCTCCTCGACCTTCTCAAAACAGCCCGATCCAGTGGCGGCAATCCGGAACTTCACATCGGCCCTGCGACCCATCTGCAGTGGTGGCCAGAAACCAACCAGCTTTTGCTTGATTTCTTCAATCAACATCTCAAAAGTTCTCCAAACCTCAGCACAAACAAGACGGCAGACATAAAGCTTTGGGATCAAGGCGATGCGAGATGGTCAAGTCAGAGCGGAACCGAATGCTCTAGCGCCTGTTGGCATCTCGGTAGCCAAGGTTTGGCTTGCTTTGATCTCAAAGACGGGCAATTGCTCGATGCAGCGATGCCGGGATCAGGAACCTGCGTCATCGTCCACGATCCGTGGCGACCAGCACCGGCCATTGGTGGGCATTTGAGTCCCACAGCTGGACCCTGCGATCGGAAGCTGGTTGATCAACGTTCGGACGTTGCCGTTTTTAGCTCCGCACCGCTGCAATCATCTCTCCAACTATGCGGTCGGCCCCTCTTGATGCTCAAAGTGTCTGCCGACCAGCCAGCCTTTGATCTGTGCGCTGCACTCTCAAGAATCCCCGCTGATCGCGAGGAGGTGCAGCAACTTTCAACCGGTGTGTTGCGAGTGCGACGAAGCATGGACGCGGAACACAGCCAGATCACGCTCGAATTGCAGCCGCTGTTCGTGAGCTTCCAAGCTGGAGATCGATTGCGACTTTCGCTGGCGGGGGCTTCATGGCCAGCCATTGGCGTCAATCCAGGAGATGGCGAGCAGCGCTTTGGCCCACCCAACAGCGAATGCCGCGTCATCACCCTCTTCTTGGATCTAGACGAGGCGACACTGCGAATGGCGCCACTCCTCGTTCCCCAAGCCGGGTGAACTCCGGCAAACTATTCCTATTGTCGCTCCACATTCATGAAGCTCTCCTCCTGCCTTCTGGTCTGCGCTCTCGCTGCACCGATGCTGCAGGCTTTCCCTGTGCCAGCGGCACGAGGAGAACAGCTTTTGGCCCAAGGAGCGTTGGCCCCACGGACTCCTCTGAGTGCCAGTGAAGCCAGCCAAGCGGCAGATGCCTTACTCACGGCTCTACAAAACCGTAACGCCCAGGCTTTGTTTGATCGCCTGTCCACCCCTCTGCAAAACGCAACCACCGTTGAAGCAGTGAAGGGGCGATTGAGTAACGCGCATCGCATCCAATCCACGCGTGTTGTGGCGATTTATCCAGGAATGGATGACACCACGGTGGATGTGATTGCCCAAACCGAGAAGGGAAGCAAGGAGCTACTGCTCGTTCTTGACGATGAAGGCAAGTTAGTGGCCTGGAAGTGGCTGGGTGAAACGCTGCCGATTGAGACAACGGCTCTGAAATTTGTTCGCGATCTCGACGCACAACGCTGGATTGCTGCTCGCTACTACCTTTCGCTCGATTTTCAAAAAGAAATTTCCCCAGAAGATCTGGAACGCAAATGGAGCAAATTGAGCCGCGTCTTGGGGGGCGTGAAGCGAATCAAAAATGCTGTCGTTTCAAGCAGAGGAGCTGAACAGCAACTCGTTTTGGTCACCATTGAATTTGGAACCGTGACCGACAACCTATTTGTCATTTTCGATGCTCAAGGCCGGATCATCAACGTGGACTTCTCTGAGGATCTGGTCTGATCCCAAAAACTCGGGGAAATCCGTGGAGCCTGGGCAGGTTTTCCGCTTAAGCTCCCGGGCTAACGAAGTCCATCCCCCTGCATGACCGGCGCTGTTCTCGACTGGATGGTTCAGGACAGCCAGAGGCTGGCTGAATGCCGACACGATCATCCCTTCTCTCTACTCGGGCCCCAACAGCTCGAGTCGGGTCAATGGGTTGTTAGAGCTTGGGTTCCCGAAGCTGAAACCGTTGAATTGATCCTCGATGGCGAACGCCTCTTGATGCAGACGCCTCATCACCCTTGGGTGTTTGAAGCCGAGTGTTCTAGGGACCCAGGGCATACCTACAAATTGCAGATTCGCCGAGGCGGACTCGAGCACGAGCAATTCGATCCTTGGGCCTTTCGGCATGAATGGATGGGCGAAATGGATCGCCATCTGTTTGCAGAAGGCAATCACCATCACATTTGGCGACGGATGGGAGCCCACCGATGCCAACAAGGTGGCATTCAGGGGGTGATGTTCTGCCTTTGGGCTCCGAACGCACTCACCGTCAGCGTGATTGGCAATCTCAATTCATGGGACGGCCGCTATCACCCTATGCAGCAAAGGCTGGGCGGAATCTGGGAATTGTTCGTTCCCGAGCTTGAAGAAGGTCACTTCTACAAATACGAAATCCGCACCCAAGACGGCCATTGCTATCAGAAAGCTGACCCCTACGGCTTCCAGCATGAAGTCAGGCCTGATACAAGCTCCATCGTTAGTCATCTCGACGGATTTCAGTGGAATGATGACGCCTGGATCAGCAGTCGAGATCGTCGTAACCCCCTCGATCAGCCGATCTCGGTTTACGAGATGCACCTCGGCAGCTGGATTCATGCCTCAGCTGACGATCCATTCATTGAAGCGGATGGAACTCCACGCCCACCAGTGCCAGCGGCCGACCTCAAGCCAGGTGCCCGCCTGCTCACTTATCCAGAGCTTGCCGATCGTCTGATTCCCTACGTCAAAGAACAAGGGTTCAGCCACATCGAGTTGATGCCAATCACAGAGCATCCTTTCGATGGGTCATGGGGCTATCAAGTCACGGGTTGGTATGCACCCACAAGCCGCTATGGCACTCCCGACGAATTCCGAGCGTTCGTAGATCGCTGCCATGCCGAAGGGATCGGA
>Ga0315315_10005545_pt1 | contig 11645 bp, 12 predicted proteins | sample M140m3416metaG_FD_203699 | JGI IMG/M metagenome (GOLD analysis project Ga0315315, IMG submission 203699) | Ammonia-oxidizing marine archaeal communities from Monterey Bay, California, United States - M1 40m 3416 | ecosystem: Environmental > Aquatic > Marine > Intertidal zone | place: USA... | reverse complement strand
CCGGTCCGTTTGAACTTGAAATACAATGGGTCCGCATTGAGCCAGCGTCTGTTGAAGATAGTCCGTAACTTTGCTCGTTCACCCGGTGTGCCAGAGAGAGACTTGCTAGTGCACCAACAGAAACTCCCGCAATCAGTGCGAAGAGAAGCTTGCTTCTAGTTGCTGTGAATAGATGGCATTGATAGGCCGCAACCGCAACAACTGCCCCGACTCCAAGAGTAAGAAGAGAGGTGGCTTGCGCCTGCTGGCAAATCGGAAGGCTAGTCACTAAAGGCGAAAAGAGAAGAACGAGTGAGGTGGCTACAGGGAGGGTGATCAGAATGAAGATTGCTGCGTTTTGTCGTGTGTCAGTGGTGAGTGGGCTAGGTGTCCAGCGTATGATCGCGCTAATCAGCCCAGCCACAGCAAAGCTAAGAACAGGGGAAGGAAGTGCGAGTGCAAAAAATTTTTCAATTGGGAGGCCGGACACGTAGTGCGTTAGACAGTTAGTTACGGCGATCGCAGGAATAATCCAAGCGGTTCCGAGGCGACTTTGTCTTGGAATATTAAATGCCGCTGCAAACCAGAACAGGCCGACGGCGACCGCAGCATCGAGAACACACTGGAAAGATAGTATGCCACTACCATTTACCCAGTCGATGAGCGGGCCCACAAAATCACGGACTGGGTCACCGGGTGGTACATCCGTAAAAAAGCCGGCGAAGACACGAAGCCCAAAAGCAGTAAACGGAATCAGACCAATGATGAGTTCGAATAGACGGGAAACATGCCTCGTTGGTAGAGTCCAAATAAATGTCCAAATGGCAGTGAAAATGACGAGTTGAGCAGTGTCCATGCTGGCTCATGACTTATGTTAATGGTGATGGAGGGCGAATTGGTGCTTGTGCCGTTGTACCCGTATTTTGAACGAGTGCTATCATGGAGATAACTAGGAGTTTAACCATGTCTGAAGCTGATTGGCACCTTGTTCGAGCCGGCTGCCCACAATTAATTGGTTCTCATCGCCGTGCCACCGGTGAGTCCTTTCAGTTTCTGCCACTGTTTCGTACGCACCGTGAAGCGGTGCACTATTGCAGACAGTCTGGCCTTTGGCACCAGAACATTCGTCCGCGTCATAACTGTGTTGCGAGCCGGCAAGCGACCAACCAGTTTGAAGGTTTTCGTAGTCTGTTGTCTCACGCCACCGCTGAAGGCGTGACGGTTATTGGTGTGTTTGTTGGCTTTAACACAGCACATGAGAGTCGTTGGGAATATCTGCGGTCACCAACAGTGGGAGAGCCCAGTCCGTTGCGTCTCTCAGCCTTTGAACTGCTTCCTGAAGATGAGCGACCTCTCGATGGGGTGTGACGCATAGCCCATAGCTTGAACTACTATGACCACAGCCAAGCGAGAAATTCATAAAGAAATCTTCGCCGGCCAAGGAGGAGCAGTACAATTGCTACCCCGCAGGAGCACCAAAACGCGATGAGCCCTACACCTCGAGTGAATCGCCGCCGCGCCTTTGGGGATGGCGTCTTCATAAACAAAACTAATTTAAAGTGCATGTAGCCAAAAAGAGGAAAGACTCACTTGGCCAAAATAATATCATCTTCCATCCTGCTGAGGCAACGGGTAGCTCGGGTCATTGTGCTACGGTGATTTGATCGGCAATATGAAAAAGTGCAGCTGGTTCGGAGACGATAAATTCGCGTTCTCCATTCTCATTTTTAAAAAGTGCTATTTCTCCAGGATCAAATTCACATGTCACAACGCCCGAGGAGTCAGATGCCTGTGGCGATGTATGTCTCAAAAATTGATAGGCAAAAAATTCTGCGACCGAAAGATCATCTGTCCAAGAAATTCCGATCGCAAATTTGCTTTTAGCATACCCGCGGTAGAGAGTGATTGGCTCATTGATTGATGCGAAAACTGCACGTTCGACTGGTGTCATTGCGGCGGATCGGTGGGGACGATCGCACCAGAGATGGTCATGCCACCAAGTGCGATCGTGTGCGAGGTAGTCGGTAACCCAAAGGGTTGCAAGGCATGACCAGTAGTCACGATCACATAGAGCATCGGCGTGATCTTCAAACCAAACTTTTCGCCGAGTCGGTGGAGTGGATCGCATCTGGTCTGAGGGCCGCGTCTGAGTTTCAATATTCCGGGCTTCAATACTTTTAATAGAGCGAACCATTGTGACCACTTTTTGATGCTTTGTGTAAATCAGATTGCTATAAATCCGTGTTGATCTACATGCACTACGCAAGAACTGTCAAAATTGCTCGCTTTTTTTGGCCTCCATGCCAAAAGAGAACGTAAAGATGGGATTTTGGGAAGTTTTTAGGGTATTTAGCACCCGGGCTGGGCGAGTCGTCATGGAAAAGAACTCTCGGATTGAGACAAACGCAGGGTAGACTAGGTTTTGCAGGGGAAGGCCAACAGAGCAATAGCTACGTACAGTTCAGATGCCTTTTCCTAATATCGGATTCAAGAACGAAGGAGAGTAAAGGAATGGGTCTTTTAAGCTGGGTTGTATTTGGGCTCGTGACTGGTGCAATTGCCAGATTTTTTGTGCCAGGGAGCGGAGCTTATGGCCTTGTCGTAACAGCAGTCATTGGTGTTGTTGGGGCATTGCTTGGCGGCTTTATTGGAACGCAACTAGGTATTGGTGCCATTGATGGATTCGATCTGCGGAGTATCGCCGTTGCAGTGGGTGGAAGCGTAGTGCTTCTGCTTGGATATCGTGCAGTCAATCGGCGATAGGTAGGTGACGTTGGTTTCGGTGGCTCACAGGGGGTGCCGTTCCTGCAAATCTGAGTTCTGAGCTGAAGAGGGCAATATCCGTTTTAGGAACTCATTTTTTGGGAAGAATCGCTCTGCTATGCGCTACTAGAGGATTTTTGTGCCCTCTTCAATATGTACGCAACTCAAATACTTGCCAGGCGTTAGAGTAATCGGAGGGCCCCTGAGTCACTACTAAAGTATTGACTGGCAGGCTTGAATTTTCACTCTTCTTTCTGACGAGGCAACTACGATGCGATGTTTTTATAGCGTGGGTATTCTTGTGGTTCTTTTGATTGGAGCCGGACAACTCTCCGCTGAAGAGGGCGCTGATAGAGACAAGAAGCCGGAAGATGCGTCACGGGCTAGGCAAATTCGTCAAAATGATGAACGAAAGCCGGGCCAGCAGCGACCGGGACAGTTTCCCGGTGGATTCTCTCCAGCGCAGATGGTGGAACGAATGATTGCAGAGTTCGATACGGATGGTGATGAAAAACTAAATGCAGATGAGCTGGAACAGTTATTTGTGAAGATGCGAGAACGGCGCGGAGCTGGAATGCAAAGACGACCGGGCCAGAAGGGCCGACCGTCTCCGGGTGGAGGCAATTCAACACCCGGCGGGGAGTCACCACAACGTCCTCCAGCAGCTGACTAAGCCTTAATGAGACAAAGTCGTGTAGTCTTTCCCAGGCAGGAAACAACACTCGTGCAGATGGAACCCTTACCATGAAACCTCTTTTTACTTTCGCTGGTGTTGTATGTGTGCTGACAGCTTCAGTAGCCATAGGAAAAGAGTCACTCTCTACTGAAGAGCTTCAGTTTTTTGAGAAAAAAATTCGGCCTGTGCTTGTACGAGAGTGCTACGGCTGTCATTCAAGCAGCGCTGGCAATGTGCGTGGTGGCTTGCGTCTCGATACAAAAGAGCGAATGTTATTGGGAGGTGCCACAGGGCCAGCTGTAGTGCCGGGCGATCTTGAAGAAAGCTGGCTATATAACGCAATGACGCATCAAGATTACGTGATGCCGCCCAAGCGTAAACTTCCGCAGGCCGTGCTCGATGATTTCAAGTCTTGGATTGAAATGGGCGCACCTGACCCCCGAGTATCTCTTCAGGAAGATGTACAGGCGGCAATCACTGCTGATGATATCAAAAAAGCAAGAACAGAATTCTGGGCCTACCAACAGCCCAAAAGAACAGCTGTTCCGACTGTGAAAAATGACAAGTGGTGTCAAAATGATATTGACTATCACATCCTATCTGGCCTTGAAGCCGTTGATCTCTCTCCTGCGGAGGATGCTGAACCAATGGCAGTTGTCCGCCGGTTATATTTTGATCTTATTGGATTACCACCAACGCCAGAAGAGGTGGTTGCTTTTGAAAATTCCTGGTCCCAGAGTAAGGCAGTCGCAGTCCGGAACCTTACCAATAACCTTTTGGCAAGGGACCAGTTCGGGGAGAGATGGGGCCGTCATTGGCTTGATGTCGTGCGATATGCAGAATCCACAGGCCGAAGTGTGAATATGACATTCCCGCATGCATGGCGGTACCGAGATTATGTCATTGATTCATTTAATACAGACAAGCCCTTCGATCATTTTATACAAGAACAGCTTGCAGGTGATCTCTTACCGGTCGAGACAGATGAAGAATGGTCTGAGCACCTGATTGCTACGACATTTCTGGCTATCGGCTCAAAAAACGTGAATGAGCAGAATCGTATTCAGTTTCGCGCTGACCTTATTGATGAACAGATCGATACAACCACGCGTGTTTTCCTTGGTACGTCAGTTGCGTGTGCACGATGTCATGACCACAAGTTCGATGCGATACCACAGAGTGACTATTATGCGCTAGCGGGCGTGTTCGGGAATACGGAGACGTTTTTTGGCAACGCACAGTCGTCATACGGAACATTCTCAGGAGCGCAGACCAAGCAAAATAGTAACCTGCTCCGACTCCCGGTGCATGATCCGAATCCTTTTGACAAAAGTCTTTCAAAGGAAGAGCTTGACGATCTACGTGGCGAACTTCAAGACAAGGTTTCTAGCCTGTCGAGCTTGCGGCGCACGGCTGGCCAAGGGGGTGCAGCAACAGCACAGCAGCAGCGCATTCGGACCCTTAACGAATTGGAGCAGTTGTCTGGTCGGCTTGGTAATGTTGACGAGAACGGCAACCCACGCAGTTTTACCATGGGGGTGCAGGAGCGTGGCACACCGAAGGATATCCCGATTCTTGTCCGTGGTGAAATAGATCAACCGGCCCAGATCATTTCTCGGGGGTTCCCACAGGTTCTTTGTGAGGAGCCGGCAATTATTTCAGCAGATAAAAGTGGCCGGCTCAAGTTTGCTCAATGGGTTGGCAGTGATCAAAACGCTTTAGTCGCGCGTGTGATGGTGAATAGAATCTGGAAGTCGTTAGTGGGCACTGGTATCGTTCGATCGATGGAAAACTTCGGCGTGACGGGGCAGGCTCCAAGTCACCCGGATTTACTCGATCATCTTGCAGTGAAGTTTATTGATTCTGGATGGTCAGTGAAGACTGTTATTCGTGAGATAGTAAATTCACGAAGTTATCGAATCGGTACGACATTCAGCGCGACTAGTCATGCAGCAGATCCGGACAATGCTCTTCTGTGGCGAGCAAATCAGCGAAGACTTGATGCAGAAGTTTTGCGTGATTCAATGCTAGCAATGAGTGGTGAGCTTGATCTGCGTCGACCAAGAGGATCTGAAGTTGCCAAAGCGGGCTATACGAGAGTTCGCGGCGGAATGGTTGGTGATCCTCGGCAGATGGGACGAGAAATGTTTGCCGCAATGAGATCAAAGCAGGAGCCTGGGGTAGGTCAGTCAGGAGGCCGTCCACAATTTCGACAGCAAAAAAACCGGGAAGAAGAGATGGAGAACGGGCGAGCAGGTGTTGCTGGATATCGTGGACGCAGGGCCAGAGGATTCAATCCTGAGATGGCCCAGACAGTGATGCGAAAGATGACGCACCAACTCGATATGGAAGATGCCACATTCCGCAGTGTATATCTTCCCATTGTTCGAGGTGAAGAACCACGCGCACTTGCGGTCTTTGATTTTGCCGATTCAAGTGCGATTATCGGCCAGCGTGAGTCGTCTCATACTGCTGACCAAGCTCTCTACATGCTGAACAATCCGTTTGTTATCCAGCAGAGTCGTAACATGGCGAAACGAATCGGCCGAGCCAACACCGACGTGAAAGACAGGGTGACGATGGCATTTAATCTGGCCTATTCGAGGAATCCATCAAGCGATGAACTTCTGGAAACAGAAACGTTCCTATCAAACTTCTTGAGCTCTTCAGAATCAGACGGGGGCCTTGCAGCTGTCTGCCAAAGCCTTTTTGCATCGGCTGAATTTAGGTTTGTTGATTAAATTCGAGTTGCAGGGTCATACGGAAGTAACGACAACAGAAAAAAGTACACGGAGAGGCACTATGTTCTCACGAAGACAAGCATTAAAAACCGTATCTGCTGGGTTTGGATACCTGGCTTTTGCTGATCTGTTGCATAAGTCAATGGCTGCAGAATTACCAAAGGCATCGCCTTTGGCTCCAAAGCCGCCTCACTTTCCAGCAAAAGCCAAGAGGATTATTTTTTTGTGCATGCAGGGTGGTCCTTCACACGTCGACTCATTTGACTACAAACCACAGCTTCAGGCTGACCATGGGAAGCAGGGACGATATGGCGGCTCGCTGATGCAATCCCCGTGGAAGTTTCGCCAACGTGGTGAGAGTGGCCTTTGGATTTCGGACTTGTTTCCAGAGGTCGCTTCAATGGCAGACGATTTGACGCTTATCCGGTCAATGCAATGCGATCAACCGGTGCATCCCGGTGCTATGACTCAGATGCATACCGGAACAGCTCAATTTATACGTCCTTCACTTGGGGCATGGACGCTGTACGGCCTTGGTACAGAGAATGCGAGTTTGCCTGGATTTATATCATTGAGTCCTCCATCTGGAAGTGCCAATAATTATGGCACCGCATTTTTACCAGCGATTTACGGTGGTGCAAAAGTTGGTCGTGGCGGCAGGTCGTCTCGAGTCGCTCGACTTGGAAGTGGTGAAAGTGTGCCAGATATCAAACCCTCGTCTGATAAGCAAAAACAGCGGGCACAACTAGATTACATTCAGAAGCTAAACCGGAACGTTCTGGCGAAAGAAGACTATCAACCAGCTGTAGAAGGAATTATCGAATCATATGAACTTGCTTTTCGAATGCAGGATGTCATGCCGGAAATGATGGATATTTCAAAGGAAACCCCTGCTATCCTTGCGATGTATGGAGCAGATGCTGGCCCTTCTCAGACGTTTGGTCAGCAATGTCTGCTCGCTCGACGTTTTGCCGAGGCTGGTGTTCGATTCATTGAGGTCACCCACGGCAATTGGGATCAGCACACAAACTTGACGGTTGACCATAAGGCACGCGCTGAGGGTTGTGACAAACCGATCGCTGGGCTTCTTCAGGATCTTAAACAGCGCGACATGCTCAAAGATACGCTTGTCATCTGGGGCGGTGAATTCGGTCGAACACCTGCGGCTCAGGGTGCAGACGGACGTAATCATAACAATAAAGGCTATACCACCTGGATGGCCGGTGGTGGTGTCAAAGGTGGCTTTAGTTACGGAGAAACCGATGAGCATGGGTATGAGGCGACTGAGACACCATGTCACATCCATGATTGGCATGCGACAATCCTACATCTGCTTGGGCTGAACCATAAGGAGTTGACCTACCAATACGCCGGGAGAGATTTCAGATTGACTGATGTGCACGGTATCGTGGCCCAAGATATCATTGCCTGAAATGCCAGCCTTTATTTAACTGTAAGGTCGAATCTCTGTGACCCAGCTTTATGGTGGTAGAAACCGTCTCGGCTGCGGGTACTGTTTGGTTGTCGTGGGGGTGTTGCGAGGTCAAAAACAGCGCCAAGTTTGTAGTCTGTCTTGGTAGTACTGCTAAAAAAATAGGGTGCTCCTGTGACAGCATCTGTTATCTCGTAATCATAAGTGTCTGGAAAAGTCTTTAGCTCCTCCAGATTCTTAGGAAGGCGTTTTTCCTTTTTGTAGAAACGTTCAATGGCGCTCTGCAGACTTCGGAGGTTGGCAACACGTTGACTGTCGAGGCTAATAAGTCGCTGGTTGACTGGATTTCCGGCAATCCACAACGCAAAACCAAGGCAAACCGATGCAGTGAAAAACCCTGCAACGGCAAGCCTTGGACGCCATAAAGACTCCTGGACCGGAGCATCCTGTTGCTTGCCTTCACTGAGGGTCTCTTCAAAGTGGAGACCGCTGATATACCAGAGGAAGATTCCCCCTGCGAGAAGAACAACCACACTACTTTTTAGAATAAACGTCAGAGTCAGGTCGCCATTGAGGAATCCCAGAAGGACTGCCACCATATCACAGACCATGATCAGGCTCGTAATAAGAAGTGTGATATAGGACAGCGTACGCACTACCGGTGCGATGCGTATCGCTGGATTCCGTATGATGTCGCGATTGATAGCCCAGCGAACAAGAGCGAGAACTGGGAGGCTTGCCATTAGTATTGCGGCGTGAAATCGGGCCATCCTATCAGCACCAAAAATTCCACGGTTTGTTGGATCGCTTAGAAAAACATCGATCACAAGAAAGAGCACAGCTCCTGTTGCAAAAGCAGTCATGTAAAGAAGGAGCATCGCAAGAAGGTGTAGAAATGCTTCGCGCGGTCCACTACTCACTCTTTTTTTGGGTACTGGTACGGGAAGAGTCGATTCTGCAAAGCTTTCAACCGCTGCGGTAGCTTCACGGTCTGACCAGCCCGCATCGACAAGGGCTTTATTAATTTCTAAGCGAGGAACACTTTTTGAAAGGCAGTCACGAGTGAATTCGATTAGTGATGGTGGAACCGATGCCATAAGTATGTCCAGTCGTAACGTGCTAAGTGCTAGGTAGTCGTGTTCAACATCATATATGAGCGATCTGAAAAGTTTTACGACAAAAGCTGGGCACTACCTTTTCAAGAGGAGTGGGCGTTGCAGTCGAGGTTCCCTAAGCAGTAGTATAAGAAATTATTGGGGTCGAGGATTTGTATTATTGTGGGGTTTCAGGTTTATGCCCGCAAACTACTATGTCTTGTGGTGCGTGTCTGACATCGAAAGAGGCATCATTAAATGAATATGCGTCATAGAGATTTGGATGGAACTGGGGACGCGGATCTGGGGTGGCTCATTCGGTGTACGACTGGATGTGAGGGTGTTGTGCATCATGAACCACCGCCGGTTGGAGGCTACTGTCCTTTGTGTGGTGACGGTCAGCAGAAAAGCGGGAATATTACCGAGAGTATCAAGATCTTGCCCGCTACTGAGCAGTCAGAACCGATGTCATTGGAGGGCGGCATCTCCTTTGAAGGTGACGAGTTTCGCCCTTGGGATGTTGATCTTGGAAGTTTTATGAAAAGTGATACTGCTGACTCCAGTGAAATTACTCATATCGGTGCTTCAGAAGTTTTTTCTTTAGGTGAGAGTATTGGTGTTGAGCAAATAGAATTCATACCTGATGGAAATCTGCTCACCAACTGCGAAAATGGAAAGGACGAGTTCCAGAATCAGTTGGATTCTGTTGATAAAAATTACGTCACGGCAGAGAACAACCAATCAGCAGAATTGTTTGATGACAGTGACGGTGTACGCTTTACGAAGTGGCATGTCGTTGGTCTTGTTTTGTGTGCTCTCCTTCTTCTTGTCGGCGGACTTATAACCTTTGATATCGTTCGATATATCTACAGTTCAACTGCAACAACTATCACAAGTCCTCTTCTTCGATTCCTGCGGTAGTCCGAGAAATTCATGCTCAATGACGAACATCATTCGATTCACCCGGACACTGCAGATAGGGCTTATAACGGCAGTCGCTAGAATTCCATTAGTCAATTCGCTCGGTGAAAACTGCGCATCGCAGGGTGTTTGTGGTGTTGGCTGAACGTTGCCACTCGAGACTGTTCAGATCGGAGGTAAAACCGCCACAACCCATATCCAGATAGAAGACAGATGATTGATCCGATGAACGCTGTAGACATTGCATTCTGTATTTCTGGATTGACAGAGGCCAATAACAAGCCAAACAGAAAACTGAGGACACTCCATTCTTGCGTCGTCATTGATCCACCTGCTTTAGTGAGAGAAGATGATTGAAGTTCCGTAGGGAAAGATACATTCAGCCCACGGTGATTTTCGGTAGAGAAATGTCACTATCGCAATATTCCAGTGAAGCGTAGCTCCGCCAAACCATGGTATCCCTAAGCACCTTCTGAAACTTTTCGAAGTGTCTGAGGTTAATGTATTTGAGATGAAAATGCGGTTTTATCGTACCTGCAAACTTCGAAACCCCGAGATGGACACCATGGATTATGAGAGAGATGGGTTTTGTCAGCTTACTCGTGTCAGTGAAAGGTTCCCTAAATAGAATGATTTCTATGCTGTCATTTTCCGGAGCTTTACAAACAGACGATAATGGTAATCCACGGGTATTTGTTCGTGGTGCAGAAACGGCAACAGCCGGGAGATCAGCTCAAAGGGGGAGCGTTCTCGACCGGCTGTTGTTCGGTGTTCATGGCATAGTATGCAGTGCCCAGGTGTCTAAGCAAGCTGTTACTACAAACGGGGCCATCTGCGGCCAAGCCACGCGAGGATCAATGCCCCGAGCCTCTTCGGGTTCTGGTAATTAGGCGATCTAGCCGCTTCTTGAGCCGCACACTGTTAACGTCACCGCCATTCATGTCGATAGGCCGAAATTAATCCGTTTTCAGTTCTGGTCTGTCCAGGTGATAAAGCCGCACAGCCAACCATCAGTGAAAAGTAGATTATTCACAAAGCAGAGCTTGTGTATTCAATATTTGCCCCAAAGGCGGATAGCTATACCGCTGATATATCACGAACGGACTGTCCATCGAAAATTTCGCGATTTTGCCGCAGTACCAAGAGAAAATCCAGAATATCGATTGGCATTCCGTATATGTTTCTCACATGGATCCTGGAGGACATCATGAGTCGTAAACAGAATAAGGTTCTTAGCGGCGATATTTTGACTGACTTTTGGAGTGGAAAGACTTATTGTGGAGGGGAGATCCGTTGTGAACCCAGTACAACAGCATGAGCTCAGCAGTCGATCGCTTGGGTTTCGGTCGAAGTTAGAAACGCAGATCATCCAACTTGATTTTGATGACTTGCGGGTCAAACACCTCATCGAAGTGTCTGAGAGTATACGGCTCTACACAGCAGAATATGGATATTCACTTGAAGATGTCGCAGATGTGTTGGAGATACCGTTGGAATTAGCTCGGCGAATGCATGCCTTCTTAGACAACATACAATCGATACCGGAAACGAGCAGTGCCCGCAACGACTTCCTTAAGTCTTTTGGTGTTGAGAGTATGCGAAAGCTCTATTCTGAATATGATGGCATTTAAGAATACCTGCACGAATAACGGCCCTGCTGGTATTTTGGATAAAGGCTTTTCAGAACAAACCTAGTATCTAGTTTTCCCTAGCTGCGCAAATGAAAACTAGTTATGCGATTCGTTGCTTGCAGCAAGTTTGAGGTAGATGGTATTGCTCATAGAACACAGAATCTTCCTGGAAGCACGCTGTCATAACGTGAAGAAAGAGCTGGTTCACTCTCCTTGCAAAAGTGTCTTTCCCCTAAGAATCTGGTTAAGAAATTCGATAGGTGCGCAAGGTAAAAATTTTACAAAGTTGGAACCTGTGTCGACGACATTTTCGATCCCGTATGAAAATCCGCTACAAAAGCCAGCGGTGTTCCGGCTGTAGGCGAGGATTCCTGGAGAATGCTCTGCCGGAATTGGGTCTGCCCTAGC
>Ga0315315_10005540_pt1 | contig 11648 bp, 7 predicted proteins | sample M140m3416metaG_FD_203699 | JGI IMG/M metagenome (GOLD analysis project Ga0315315, IMG submission 203699) | Ammonia-oxidizing marine archaeal communities from Monterey Bay, California, United States - M1 40m 3416 | ecosystem: Environmental > Aquatic > Marine > Intertidal zone | place: USA... | reverse complement strand
CACATGCTCCTCATTGTGGAACAGCTTTTAAATCTCCCCAGCTCCACAATTATCATTTTTAGTTGGCCAGCAAATGAACTGATCCGAGAACTAAATTTTTCCCCTGGATTCATATTTGAAAACCAGCGGAAGTGGATTCACCAACACATGATCGGGCGGGTCCCATATGCGCTTGATTATTGAACCCTACAGCTAATCATTTTTAACCAGCACATTCCTCACTGTTGTTTGGTGCCACGTCATTGAAGGCCCCCGGCGGACTGGTGTTGATAAATGCCAATTAGTTTTTCTTACGCTCAATGATATATTCAGATTGTGGCAGAGCGTCGCAGCAGTAATCCACGACAAACTTTTTTGCGAATAAGGCTAAAAGGAGAAGTTCTAATGATACTTGCACTTAAACAGTTGCCTTCGAGAATACCTGAGTTCTGCGCCAGCCACTGGCTTTTGCGCATTCCCTTAGCCGTAGTCTTCATTCAGCAAGGTTTGTCAAAATTTCCGGTTACTGCGGACGATGCGGCAAGCTTTGAGCTACCGTATTTGGTTTGGTGGTTCGTCGCGTATGGAGAACTTGGAGCTGGCATTGGTTTGCTTGTTGCCGCATTTATGTCACTTAAAGCAATATCTCACCTTCCAATGATTTCTGAAGTCAGTGACATGCTTACTCGCTTTAGCGGTATAACAATCTGTTCAATTATGACTGGCGTCATTTGGATTAGCGGACCTGAGAGCTTCATGGATGTAATCCTATATGACAACCTGCATGTCTTTCTTTGGGTAGGCGGACTTTACTTTGCGTTGAGGGGCAACAGAACATAGCGATGGCAATCAATTTTTAAGCATCATAAAACGAGCGATACACTAGTGAAAATCAGTGCAGTAAGAATACAACATTCAGCCGAAAAGGAGGCGTGTGTCGCCTGATTTGGCGGGCGACCATTGGAATGGTTTTTGAAAGAATACAGAAAAAGACTAAATTCAATTCACCCTTCGCAACGCGTTTGTAAGGGCGTTTTCACCAAGCACCTCTACCTGTCCTACATGCTATTTAGGGGCGAAGTAATCCAATAAAATCGCGATCAGCGCTAATAACACCCAAACAGTAAAATATGTGAAGGCCACAGCAAAAAAAAACGCAATCATAAGTCTTAGCGCTACATAAAAAATCGCATCAAATCGAAATTTATAAGGTAGGCATGCACTTAAAATGCGGCTTTTAAAGCGAGTGAACGACATTTCCTTTCCACACCGTTTTTTGGACGTGTGTGTTTCCGATTTCCATGGCATCCATCTCGAAAAGGGACTTATTCAGTACGATAAAATCAGCCCACTTACCTGCTGATAAACTGCCCGTTTCATCGCCCATTCCGAGTGACCTTGCGCCATTTGTTGTGAACAATGGCAAAGCTTCAACCAAATTGATTGCTTGATTTTTCGCTAGAGTGCCGAAAAAATCTGGATTGCAATTTCTGCGTGTTAGCATGCCAGAAAGGCCAACCCATGGATTGGCGTCGGGTGCAGATGCTGGCCAATCAGAAGCGTATGTCATCTCAGCCCCAGCAGCCAACAGGTCTCTTATGCGATGGGCTTTTTGCATCCGATCTTCTCCTAAAACGGCAACTTGAGCGGGTGTAGCTGCGTTTGGGAACCACAACTTCGGTGACATTTCTGCAATTGCATCTAATTGATGAAAGCGCCCAAGATCCTGATCAGAAACAAAAACTGAGTGAGCAATTTCATGGCGTAGACCGCTGGTACCATTAGCATTTCGAGCAGCTTTGATCGCATCAAGGCCCTTGCGAATGGCATTGTCACCTACGGCATGCATTTTAATGACATACCCGCGACGATCTAGCTCAATCACGGTTTCATTGAGCAGTTTGGGAGCCATCAATAGCGTCGCGTCAGGATCATGGGCGTCGATATCATACCCACTGGAGGCAATATATGGCTTGGAAAAGGACGCAGTATGCCCGGGAGCAACACCGTCAAGGAAGAGCTTGGCAAAGTTTGTTCTGATATTTGTGCTTGCGTATTCCTGGCGCAGTCGATCCATCATCTCAAATGGAACTGGTTCTAATGACATTGGGCTTTGGCGCACAATGTGAGCCGCCATGTGTAAGCTCAGATCCCCCCTTTGATCCGCCGCAAGATAAGCCTGAAGGTCCTCCTCGTATGCCATAGGCTCTTTGAACGCGGTAATGCCCAAACTGTTGAAGTAACGCGTAAACTCACGGGAGGCTTCCGCTAATTGGCTTTGGCTACGTGCCATCAAGGCACGAACCGACGCTCCTGCAGACTCAGCAAGAACGCCATTTGGTGCCCCATTGCTAGTACGCTCAATCACCCCTCCAGGGATATCAGCTACACCGGGCACCAAACCTGCCAAATCAAGGGCTAGTGAGTTGCACCAGAGTATATGCTGGCTGGTGTCCATCAAAATTATTGGGTGAGTTCTAGAAATATTATCCAATACTGTTTTTGGATCACTGCCCATTGCATGACGCATATCCAACCGCCATGGTCCCCCGCAGATTAAGTCCCCGGGTTCAAGCTGCTTTGCTCGGGCCCGCACCGCATCTGTCAACATTTCAAAAGTTGCATTGTAACCGACATAAACATCGAAAAGATCTCGGCAGGCCCCCCAAAGAGCATGAGTGTGGCTTTCAACTAAGCCAGGCATTACAAAACAGCCATATAAATTTGTTGTTTTGGTCCCAGGGCCGACAAGGTTTAAAACCTCCTGATCCGAACCGATAGCAAGGATGCGACCATCTTTTACAGCAAGTGCTTCGACATTGGGCATGCTGGCATCCATTGTTAGGATATTGCCACTGAAGTATATTTGGTCCGCATAGCCCATTTTTGAATCCTCTTTTTCGTTTTGCTGCCCAGTTTGATGCGGCGTTGATAGAATTAAGGCGTCTGCGGATGGTTATGGGCTTAACCTTGCCATAATGATCGACAAACGCACGAGCGTCTTCTCTGTCGTAATCTTGGATGTCTTTGTTGCCACATATCTGAATTCGTATCAAATTGCTCTAACACGCCCGTTCAGATTAAACTTACTTAAGGCGGGTAGGGTGACTTTTTAGCCTGTCTTGGTGACAGAACACTCTTCATTCTGCTACTTTTAAACGAGCTCTGAGATCATCCGTTTGGTCGTAATAGAAACACTCAAACACCAAGAGACTACATAGTGGTCTGAGCTACTGCCGCTGGCTCCAGTATCTATCATCGCGATGGACCAAAGGCAGAGCATACACTAACGTTCAAAATGTACTATTGAAGGTGCTGATCAGGTGCAATCCAATCGTTAGCCAGGTGGATACTGCCGTAATTAACCGACTTTGACGCGAAAAATTTTTAAAGGTTATGACTATGAATAAGCCAACACTTTTGATCTTAGCTCTCGGTGAGTTGAGTACAGCGTTGCTGGAGGCGGTGGCGCGATCCAACCTTTTTGACCGGATTGTGGTTGGAAGCCGGAGTGAGTTAAAGGCTGTCGGGCGCGCTAACAATGCGATCATCGGCGCCGGAATTGAAGGGTATTATCCGAAAATAGAAGGTGTAAAATTCGACATTGATGACCAATCTTTTTCCACCAATTTGCGAAAGATTGATCCGGATCTGATTTTCTCTGCACCCTCATTAATGCCATGGTGGAGGCTAGATAAAACTGATAAAGTATCGTTACCTTTTGCTGGGTATATGTCGCTTCATCTTACACTGATGTCCAAGTTTCGTGATCGGATTGACGAAGCAAATATACGCGCGCGCTGGATTGGGGCCTCATACCCTGATGTCATCAATCCAATCCTTTCCAGATCTGGATTTGGCCCGCATTGTGGAATTGGTAATGTTCAGGAACCCATACCAAAACTAAAAGCCGGGGTTGCTTGCCAGCTGGATTGCCACCCTCAAGAAGTCTGTATCCACCTCGTCGCTCAACATGCATTCGAGTACCATGTTTTAAATGATAATACTGGCAAAGAATTTCCTCCCTACTTATTAAAAGCAACAGTAAACGGTCGAGATGAATCAGCCCTAGCCGAGAGCGTATTACGTGAGCCCTTTGCATTTCCCTATGATTTGCATTTCAATCGTGTCACAGCTTCGGCGGGCCTTGTTGCACTCCGGGCACTTTGCTCTTCGACCACATTAGAGATTCATTTGCCTGGCATTAAGCAATTTGTGGGCGGGTACCCTGCCAAAGTAAGCAACTCACAAATCGAAATTTATTTGCCGCCAGAATGGTCTTTGGATCAGGCAATCGAGGTAAATAATCGTTCCTTAAGGTGGGATGGAATTGAACTCATTGAAAATGATGGAACCGTTATTTTCACAGAAGAGACCCAGAGAGCATTTCACAGACTGCTTGGGAAATCGTTCGAACGGTTAAACATATCAAGCGCTGCAGCTCAATCAAGAGAGCTTCTTGCGGCACTTTAAAACTTGTTAATCTTGGAAAAACATAGGTGAAAAAAATGCAAACGACCAAATCTGAACAATATTTTAAACGTTCAATGGAAGTTCTTGTTGAGGGCTGTAGCTCTGCCTCTCGTGGTCCGATGAATTATAAACCTTTTCCGCCCTATATGCGCGAAGGTAAAGGAGCGCGCATTTGGGATGTGGACGACAACGAATTCATCGACTGGCAGCTATCATTTGGGTGTTTGCCGTTGGGCCATGCGCACCCAAAGATTGTAGAAATTGTTCAGGAAAAAGTCGTCGGAGGCACTCATTTTGCAACCGCGCTTGAGGTCGAAGTTGAAACCGCCGAATTGATGGTGAACATGCTTCCGCATGTTGACAAGGTCCGGTTTGCCAATACGGGAACAGAAGCCTGCATGACAGGCGTGCGCATGGCGCGCGGTATCACTGGCAAGCGCAAAGTACTGAAGTTTGAAGGCCATTACCACGGCTGGTATGATGGCCTGCTGGTGAGCACCAACCCACAGCCAGTGACCACGCTAGGCCACCCTAATGATCCGGTCCACATCCCCGACAGTTCAGGGTTAACGCCCGGTTCGCTAAAAGACACCTTAATTTGTGTTTGGAACGATGAAGAGGCGCTGGAGCGGATGCTCGATGCGCATGGTCACGACATTGCATGCGTGGTGATGGAAGGCGTGATGTCCAACATGGGGGTTATTCCGCCAAAACCGGGATATCTAAAACGCGCACAGGAGTTGTGCCGTGCCCATAAGGTTTTGTTCTACCTTGATGAAACTGTCACCGGTTTTCGTGTTGCCCCAGGTGGTGCGGCTGAACTCTATGACCTCCAGCCAGATATAGTGACCTACGGAAAAGCACTCGGTCAAGGTTTTCCTGTTGCTGCTATCGCTGGCCCTGATCACGTCATGGAAAGTATCGAATACGGCAAGGTACTGCATTATGGTAGCCATAACGCGCCACGTCTGGGACTTTATGCGGCCAAAACCATGCTGGAAGAGATGAGTCGCAACAATTTTGCCAACTTCAAAAAGATCGCCGACATCGGTGATCAGATGACACGCAGGCTCAATCAGGTGGCCAAAGATACTGGACAGAAGATGGTGGTCCAGAACGTTGGATCTATGTTCCATCCGGTATTTACTGACCTTGATGCAATCACCGGATATCGTGAATTTTGCGGGTCGGTAGATCTCGCCAAATATGGTGAGTTTTCGCAACTGATGCGTGACCAGGGGATTTTCTTTTCGGGCAACAAAATCCTCCATAACCTGAGCTGTACTGCACATACTCAAGATGACATTGATGTCTCAATCGAAGCCGCTGGGAATGCCTTAGAGCAAATGATGCAATAAACTCTGAGACCTGGAATTTTAGGCCTGAGAGATAGCCTCCTGTGCAAGTTACAGCGGGTCTTACCGTTGAGAGGAGTCTTCTGGTAAGTGGGGTCTTTGCGTGTCTTGATCACGCTTCTGGCTTTGTTAATCTATGCTGTGGAGCCACGGTTTGGGGTTTGTCCGTATAGGAAGGTATGAATATTTCGATATACCCTCGGAGCCAAACCGCCCAATGCCCAAAACCAATCATATTGAGATGTTTCGGTTGCTTTGCAAAAGCAATTTAAAAAGGCCAGTTAAACGCTATATTCTGTCGAAGTTGGCTCTGTCTTAGGTTTTCTAGTCAGCTTGCCTAACGACTATCTATGATCAGGAGAAGTATAGATGAAATAATAAACGACAAAAAAATCATCACGAAAAAAAGAGTGCTCTAAAGGCTAAAAATTCACCAACTTGTGTAAGGCAAAAAACCAATAATAGAAGCGAGACAGACTACTTTCATCCACAAGTAAAAAATAACTTAATCTACTTTATGGCGCAAAATAAACTAAAAACTTAGTGGTAAATTTTTGAAACTAGAAGAGAAAGTATAATATGGTGATGCTTGTCAAGTATATAGCAAATAAGAGAATACCCAAATAGCGATCTGTTCTCTCAAGAAATTCGTCTACCGAAAAATTTTTGGGCTCATTTGATTTGATCTTTCGCTCCCCATAAACTTTGAAAGATCTTTCTGCTAAAATGGCTAAAACCGCCAATACACAAGCGATAAAAGATATGACCAAGAAGATATCGGTGAATGTCAAATAAGATAATACTGGTAGTTCATCTCCCGCAATAAGCGTGTAAGCAACCACCGTTAACAAGAGTGTGACCGTAAATGAAAGTCGTGGGTCATAGTCTTGAGTTGTCGGGCTAAGAAGAAATGACGCCAAAGCCAAAATAGCCATGACAAACACTGGTATCAAAATCTTGATCACGTAGTAGTTCGGTAATCTTTGTAAAGAAATATTTATGTTATAAGTGGCGTAACTATTCTCCCAAGACGAACTTTTAAAATTACTAGATGTTGCAGAACCCGAAGTTTCAATCATATTCCAGTCAGTAAAATTTAGGCTTCTTGTCCATTCATCCGCAGGCTCAAGTCCCCTCAAAGTGACCATAGTGTCATCAAAATAAGGAATAACAGAAATTCTCAGAACTTGGCTGTCGAATGGGAATTTTTTGAAGTTCAAATCAGCGCCAAAGTAACCTTGGACCCGCTTTTCATTTTGAATGAAACCGTCCGAACTAATAATGAATTTATCGTAGTTAGTTGCATCTAATGATCTTGAATTTAAAAACTCCAATCCGGGTCGCCAGAATTTTCCATATGTATGCTGTCCCTCGAGACGGCAAACATAGTCATCTGAAGTTTCAAAAAGTAAATCTGCCAGACCTTGATCATACCAAGAGCTCTTGAGATAGAAATCAGCATAAAAGCTGTATTCCTCACCATTAACTGGTCCGAGTTTGACAAATGTAGGTAACAATTCCACATCGACGGGATCGTAATCACTCATTGGGATCGATAGGGCTGTTTCCTGATCTTCAAATACCGATAAATCACATTGTGTTGCGGTAAACCCCTTGCCCGCAAAAATAACTAGGAACAGCAATATTAACGTAGCAAATTTTTCAATCTGTATTGAGATTTTCACGTCATTTCCTTACCGCACTCAGTTTTTATTCTTTCTACTACTGCAAAGGCACTAAGTCATCTAACAGCGTTGCTTCTTTTAACTGAACATAGGTCATAGTACCGTCAAGAACGCCAATATCGTCAGCAAGATCAAGGGGTGTCATGCCGAAAATGTCTTTCTCTTTTGCCATATTTCTGAAAGCGTTCCGCTGACGCAAAAAGTTAGCAACAAGATCCAAATGTTCATTTTCAATAGCGACATGTAAAACATTCTCCCCAATTGGATTTGTGGTATTTATATCGGCTCCAAAGTGAGCCGCTGCTGCGAAGATATTTGGGTTTGGTTGTCTTTTCGAATATAAAGCATCGAGAAGCGGTGATCGACCATCGTCATTTTTGATGTTCCAGTCTACATTGTATTCCTGCATCATTTTCATCAGGCCATAGTTTCCACGCCAAACTACAGCATGCATGGCAGTATTGCCCAACTTATTTTTTACATTGGGATCTGCCCCTGCTTTTAACAAAGTATTGGCGTGCTCAAGGCTATAATTCCCTGGTGAACTAGCTACAATTGTAAAAGCCGTGTCCCCACGCTTGTCTTTTGCGTTAATATCCGCCCCACCTGAAAGTATCTCTGACATGATTGCGGATCGATTCATATCTACCATTCGCACTGCAATATGGAGAGGCGTATCGCCAGCCTTATCTCTCGCATTCATGTCCAAGCGCTTGTCATTTTGAATGATGTATTTCAGCACTTCGGACCTACCAGCTACCGCCGCCATGTGTATTACCGTATATCCCGTTTCGCCCGCTCGATCGGTAAGCTTTAATCCCTCCTTAATGAGCAAATCAATATTTTCGATAAGAGATGGCATCCATCTATCACTTGGATTATGGGCCGCGGCAAAATGAAGAGCCGTGTGGCCCTTATGATCCCTTGCTTTAACTTCGGCGCCAGCGTTTAGAAGGGCCATAACATTATCAGAGCTGTTTTTGACTGCACCATGAATTGGCTTCGCACCACCCAAATCTTCGGCTTCCAAGTTGGCACCTGCTTTCACAAAAGCATTTATTGTTTTTGGATTTCCATATTGCGCTGCCGTGTGAAGAGGGGTTTTGCTCACAGCATCGCTGATTTCAAGATCTATTTCATATTTTAAAAGGATATTTATAGCTTCTGCATGTGTCATATCACCTAAGTTGTTGGTGAAGGATATGACATGCATTGGAGAACGCTGCCAAGATAAACCTCTTGCCTGATCCACTAGAAAGTGCTCACAAGAGCACTTCCATTCGTCTTGTTTCAAGGCTTCCAGATAGGATGCAGAATTCATCTCTTTTTGTACTTTTTCTTTAGATGCACTCTCCCACCAATCGGGGCTGCATAATCCCTTGCAAGGAGCCGCAAGTGCCGAATAGCACATCATAATAGAATAAAATGCCAGTACTACTCCACCTAATAAAAATTTAGACTTCCCCATTACTAAGCCTTTCAGTTTTTGCATTCGCATGATTTTTCATGAGATCCGAATAGTCGCAAAGCTTCCGTCTGCTCGAATACATTGGCGTAAAAAATAGGTGCTGAGCCCAACTTATCTGGTCTGTTCGCATCCGCACCAAGGTTCAAAAGGGTGGCAATAGCCTTTACATTGCCAAAGCCCGCTGCAAAGTGCAGCGGTGTCATGCCATTTTTGTCTTTTGGCATTTTGATGCCACCTTTTCGAAGTAAATATTTTAGATTACTGTCCGTTTCCGAAGCCACTGCGGCATGTAGTGCAGTTTCCCCCCATTTTCCTCGCGTGTCTATTTTTGCTCGAGCATTTAATAAAAAGCGAAGACTTTTAACTGATCCATATGCTGCGGCATAATGCAGGGGTGTGTGCCCTAACTTAGTTCTAAGATTAATGTCAGTTCCGTTCGTTATTTCACTTTTGATTTCCGATACTTTACTGTGTGCGGCAGCTATGTGCAGTTTTGAGATTCCAAGGCTTTGTAAATTGGAAGCTTCAGAGCTTAATTTTATCCAATTTTGAACTTTCAAAGTTCCATTTTTCTTTGCAGTAACTAGAAATGGAGATAATTTTGAGTCATCTGTTGATACCAATTTTCCTTTTCCAATAATTCGTTCGCCAAATTTTTTCCCAACAATGGAGCTTAGATCTTTTGTATCGGTTTCTTCCCAGAAACCCAAATCGCAAATCTTCATGCAAACCGAAGACAGCATTGAAATATTTCTTTCAGAAAGACTGTTAAACCAATCGATTGGAGCTATTTCGTTCACACCAAAGGCCTCTTCCATGCGATCTGCCCCAGAAAATATATCATTTACTTTCGAAAGGTTTTGCACATTCCAAACCCGGATATCGTGATTAAAGCTGCGTGCAGAGTAAAACATTTCACGCATACTTATTACATTACTAACATTCCATAAGCTGATATTAGCATTAAATTTTGTACGCTCTTTGAAAGCACTATTCATATTAGTTACCGCAGTGGTGTTCCAAAAAGGCATTATGCCATGAGGTGAGGAGTAACATTTGCCGTCGATAGGTGCCTCACTAAGGCAATCCTCTATTGCGTCAGTGAAATTTTCATCATTCAGTCGGGCGTTTGAAAGATAAAAAAACCAATTTGCCGACGGTGAAGCTTCAACACCAAAATTATTAATCATACTAATTGCATCAGCAAACATGTCTTTCAAATTCACTCTGATGGTTACTTTCCAGTTTCTTATATCCTGATTAAAGGAAGGATTTTGAGCAAACATACCGGACATATTGCCGACATTCCCTACATCCCAAGAGCTGATGTCTTGATTGAAGTTTGAATTTTGGAAAATGCCGCTCATGTCGGTCACATTACTCACATCCCAGCTTGACAACGGTTGGTTAAAAGCCTGGTTGTGAGCGAACATGCGGGAAATGTCAGATACCTTGCTAATATCCCAGTTGCTTATATTCTGCCTGAACGAAGTGTAGGCAAACATACTGCTAAGATCATCAACATTTCCAACGTCCCAGTTGCCGATTTTTGCATTAAAAATTTTGTTGTTAGCAAACATTTCGCGCATGGTTGTAGCGTTGGCAACTTTCCACGCGCTAATATCTTTATTAAACATCTCAGCGCCATAGAACATGCTAGAAAAATCAGTAACCTGACTTACGTCCCAATCTCCAATATCACGGTTAAAGATTGTATTCCCTTTAAACATGGAACTCATATCTGTGACGCTACTGACATCCCAAGCTCCAATATCTGCATTGAATGACTTGTTGTTCCAAAACATAGAACTCATATCTGTGACGCTGCTGACATTCCAAGCTCCAATATCTGCATCGAACATCTCTGTATTATAAAACATCCCACTCATATTAGTGACGTTGCTAACATCCCAAGCTGCGATGTTGGCATTAAAGCTCTCTCTAGACTCGTATGACGGTGGCATAGCATCGAATGCTTGTGACATATCAGTGACCTTTGACGTATCCCAATTGGGCATGGTGCCATAACCTGAATTGGTGCCATAAATCTCACAAAGTCCTTCGTCAGACTCTTTTAGACAATGCTCAATGGCAACTCTGAAACTATCATTATCCAGGGATTTGAAGTTCTGCGCTGATACAGAAATACCACTCACAAAAAGTACCAGAAAACAAAAAAAAGGTGAAAATTTTATCATAATGTTTCGTTCTCGTTCTTGCTTATGAAAATTGATAATCACGTAACAGAAGTCGTTAGCAGAAATTTATATCAAATAACTTTTCAAAAAAGAACAACTTATAAAGCTGTTTAGAATATACCAGACTCCATCCTTTTGGAATGTGAAGCCATTCAATTTTGTTTCTAGCATGGTGTAGGGCTCACTGACTAAGTTTATCGAGGCTTATATCACACTGCTCCAGCTTGAAAATTGGTGTTCCCACACGGAAATCAGTTCAAGCCTTTTCTAAAGGGTTGGCTTTATTTTGTATCCAAGACGCTTTGCGGTACTGAGTGGCATTCAACACCCTTGGCTTAAACCATAAGGAGCCTTCCCCAGCAGGTTTCATTCTCAATACCCACACTTCGCATAAACACTGTTGAAGCACTCTTGCGCCATAGCTACGGCCTTTTCTATGTCTGCATTGGTCATGTCTTCTGCTATTCTGTCCCGGTTTATTCCGCCGGTT
>Ga0315315_10005537_pt1 | contig 11653 bp, 8 predicted proteins | sample M140m3416metaG_FD_203699 | JGI IMG/M metagenome (GOLD analysis project Ga0315315, IMG submission 203699) | Ammonia-oxidizing marine archaeal communities from Monterey Bay, California, United States - M1 40m 3416 | ecosystem: Environmental > Aquatic > Marine > Intertidal zone | place: USA... | reverse complement strand
GACTCGATAGAAACGGTTAGACATGAATCTTTCTCAGAAGACGCTTCTTTAGCTACACTCAGCAAAATCAGTGACAATATTGAGAAAAACTGGGTTAGTAATGAGAATATTACCGGCGGATCCAAAATCCCTGAAAATTTACTAGAAGCAGATTCAAATGGAAATGGGATTATCTCTGCAAGTGAAATTACTGAAGCTATTGATGGATTCTTCGAAGGCTCTAACAACTTCACAGTGAAATTACTTCATGACCTAATAGACTATTTCTTTGAGCAATAAATTTCATTCAATAACTAACTTTAAAAAAGCGACCCGTGGTCGCTTTTTTTGTTCCTTATTAACAAACTTCTGTAGAAAATTATAAAAAGGCATCTCGCTAGCGCATTAAACTTAGGGTATTTTTGATTGTAAATAAGCAAAAACGCAGCTATGTTTAAATTACTGTTCATCTCATTAAATTTAGTAGGACTATTCCTACTACCTTTTTTATATGTTGGAGAAGTCTCCGTTGTCCATGAATTACCCTCTGAAATTTCAGAAGAAAAAAGTGTAGAGGTTTCAATAATCATCAATAAAGGATCTGCAGTTGGTCCAGCACGCTTATCACTTAATCTTGAAAATGCCCCTGGAATATTAATAGAGGAAATATCAAATGCGGGTGCTTCCTTTTCCTTTGATAAATCAAAAGCTTTATTCGTCTGGTATTCAATCCCCGCTGAAGAGACAATCACATTAAAATATAGATTAACAGGGGAAGCTGGATCAATTGGAAATAAAACTATTGACGGCACTTTTTCTTACTTGGAGGGAGAAGAAAGAAAGTCGGAAACTATAGATCCAATTACCTTTGCTGTATCTGAAGGAAAAAGCGCAACCAACGTAACCGCTAGTATAGAAAATAACGATAGTCAAAACACACCCGTTTCTGGAATTAGAACCATCCAAAATAATGGTGGAGAATACATTGTAACTGTTTCGATAACAAAAGGAAATCAAGACGGATTTTCTAGGTTAAAAGAAAATATACCCTCTGGGTTTACTGCTTCAAAGATTGAAGCTGCTGGGGGTGTATATAAATTTACGAATAACATAGTAAAATTCTTATGGACAAATATACCCGCAGAGAAATCTCTTATAACCGTTTCATACAAACTTTCACCTACTGAAAATGCACCGCAAGCATTTGCTATTTCCGGATATTTCTCAGCTGAATTTTTAATGGTAGATGACACACCACAGAGCATAGAAATTCCAGCAGTCACCATTGGTGAATTAGCAGAGGAAACAGTGGGAGAAGCAATAGATGAAACAGCGGAAGAAGTAGCGGAAGAAATAGTGGAAGAAGTAGCGGAAGAAGTAGCGGAAGAAGTAGCGGAGGAAATAGTAGCGGAGGAAATAGTAGCGGAGGAAATAGTAGCAGAGGAAATAGTAGCGGAGGAAATAGTAGCAGAGGAAATGGTAGCAGAGGAAATAGTAGCAGAGGAAATAGTAGCGGAGGAAATGGTAGCAGAGGAAATAGTAGCAGAGGAAATAGTAGCGGAGGAAATAGTAGCAGAAGTAGTAGTAGCGGAAGAAGAAACAGCATCAACTACAATTGTGACGCATGAGTCGCCAGCAATAGGAGTTTCATTTAGAGTTCAAGTTCTTGCAGCACACAAAACTGTTGATGCAAAATATATCAAGAAAAGATACAACGGATACAACAATAAATTAAATCTGGACAATCACGAAGGATGGATTAAATACACCACTAAGGGTGTAAACACTTATAAAGATGCCAGAGACACAAGAAACGACTTTAAAAAGTATGAATTTCCTGGCCCTTTTGTAACTGCCTATAATAGTGGCGAAAGAATTACTGTTCAAGAGGGGCTTATGTTAAGTTCTCAAAAATGGATTAAATAAAATCATTTCACAACCACAACAAACAAAAAAAGACCTCTAACTGGAGGTCTTTTTTTGTCTTTTATTTTGAAATAAAAAAAGGTCGTTTATAGAAACGACCTTTTAAATTTTTCGTAATCTAGTTATTATCTTTTCGGACGCGGTTCATCAGAAACAGAAACCTTTTTTCTACCTTTTCTCCTTCTAGCGTTTATAATCTTTCTACCATTCTTAGTAGACATTCTTAATCTAAATCCGTGCTTGTTCTTTCTCTTTCTATTTGAAGGTTGAAACGTTCTTTTCATTGTATTTTGTTTAAGTTACACCATAAATGTGCACCAAATTTTGGACTGCAAAAATATACATTTTTTCCTATTTACAAAAGTAATTACAAATTTATTAAAAATAAAATTACCCCTCAGAATAAGATTAATACATTTCCATGACATCATAACCCATAAATATATAGTAGATTCGCTGACGATTATGGCGCCATTTGGTAGAAAAGATAAAGAAGAAAAAGTTAAACTTAAAAAAGGAGCGTTTAAAAGAGCGTTTAGAGTATTTCATTATATAAAACCCTATCGGGCTACTTTTTTTATTGGTTTATTTTTCTTGGTTTTATCCAGTATCACTACTATGGGCTTTCCATATTTGATTGGATCATTTTTTGGGACTACCCCTATTGCTGAAAATAAAGGTTTCAGTATTGATAACATGCAAAATAGCAATGTAATAGTCACATTGTTATTCGGAGTTTTTATTGCTAATGCAATATTTAGTTTTTTTAGAGTATACTTATTTAGCATAGTTACAGAAAAGTCTTTGCAAGACCTAAGAAATGCAGCTTTCAAACAACTAATCTTCTCTCCTATTTCATTTTATGACAAAAATAAGATTGGAGAGTTAAGCAGTCGCATTGCAACTGATATAAACCTGCTTCAGGAACTTTTAATGACTACCATTGCGGAATTTATAAGACAATGGATAACAGTTGTCATCTCCATTTTTTTCATTGCTTATGTTTCCTTAAAATTGTCTGGGATAATGCTAGCGACAGTGCCTGTGGTTGCAATATTAGCAGTGATTTTTGGTAAAAAGATTAAAAAACTATCCAAACAAGCACAAGATGCATCTGCAGATTCTAATACTATATTACAGGAAACTTTAATGGGCATTAAAAATGTAAAAGGTTTTACAAATGAAGCTTTTGAAATATTACGCTTTAATGCTGCTACAGAATCTATAAAAACCCTTTCGATCCGTGGTGCAATATTTCGCGGACTTTTTGCCGCATTCATTATTATTGGAATGTTCGGTGCAGTTACAGTTGTTATTTGGCAAGGGGTGAATATGACAAATACTGGAGAACTTCAAATGCATGACTTCATTCGTTTTATATTGTTTACAATTTTTCTTGGCGCTTCATTTGGAGGAATCAGCAGTATGTTCGGGACAATTCAAAAAGCAATTGGTGCAACTGAAAGGTTAATGGACTTATTAGGGGACACAACTGAACCGCAAGAATATGATACAGAATTCAATCACATTCTTAAAGGAAATGTCGTATTTAAAGATATTAACTTTCACTACGAAACAAGACCAGACATAACCGTTATCAATAATTTAAATTTTGAAGTAATGGAAGGACAAACTATAGCAATTGTAGGTCCTTCAGGGGCGGGAAAATCAACTATTTCTTCTCTATTATTGCGTTTCTATGAACCAACAAATGGAAGTATCTTATTTGACAATATTCCAAGTTCAGACTTTAACAGAAGAGAGCTGAGAAATCAAATGGCAATTGTTCCACAAGAGGTAATACTATTTGGTGGTACAATAGAAGAAAACATTGCTTATGGTAATCCAAAAGCATCCTTTGAAGAAATCGAAAATGCTGCAAAACAAGCAAATGCTCACAGTTTTATTACAGAATTTCCTGACGGGTTTAAAACCACTGTTGGTGATAGAGGGATTCAATTATCTGGTGGGCAAAAACAAAGAATCGCTATTGCACGGGCAGTTTTGAAAAATCCAAAAATTTTAATTCTGGATGAAGCAACTAGTTCTCTGGATTCAGAATCAGAAAAATTAGTACAGGATGCATTAGAAAAGTTGATGGTAGGGAGAACATCTTTTGTTATAGCCCATCGATTGTCGACTATAAAAAACGCAGATAAGATACTTGTAGTTGATAGAGGAGCCATAGTAGAGTCAGGTACACATCAAGAACTCTCCAATAATGAAGGAATTTATTCTAAGCTCAGCAGTATTCAATTCGAATAAAACTAAATAACGTACAATAATTGCGTTGTTACACTTATTCTTTCTATCATTTTATTTAAAATTTTCTTCAATAGCTTTGTGCAAAAGCACTAATTATGAAAAAATATTTCACAATCAATTAACACTATGAATATAATTGCTGTGTCGGCTCAAAAAAAATAAGTCAAACAAATTATTATTTCGACATCTAACTTAACATTTCGAAACTAGGGTCTAAAAGACCGTTAAACTTGACACGGTAATGATGATTAAAAGCTTCTAACACCTCTATTCTGTTTTCTTTTAAGACATCTTGACTAGAAAGCAAATCAAAAAATTTCTGATCATCCAAACTCAACAATACCGGATTAGTGTTAGATTTAAACACACCTATTTCAATACCAATTTCATAATAACTCCTTAAATCGAGCATTACATTTTTTTGAAAAATTGCAACTTTTATCCAGATTTTTGGATAACTCGCTTTTATTTGAAGCAATAATTTGTTGGATACATCAAAAATTTGCACACAAAAAAACAACATAGACTTACGATATCTTTCCGTGTAGGGCAAGGTTATATTCTCTAAAACAGTTTGGTATTCAGCAATTACATTCAACTTATACGTTATGGCCGCTTCAATTATTTCTTCTTTAGAAGAGAAATGATTGTAAATAGTTGTTTTACTTATTCCTAAATCCTTTGCCATTTTGGACATGGAAAAATTTTCTACACCGTTGTTTTGGAAGTATACCATAAATCGAACCGTGTGTTTTTCTCTTATTTCACGATCCTTATAACGGTATCTTTCAGTCGATTTTCTCCCCATCACTCCAGTTCAAAAGGGATTTTAGATTCAATTAAACCATTAAATTTAACCTTAAAGTGATCATTAAAAGCCTCCCTTAATGTAAGGTTATTTTTAATTAAAAAACTTTGATTAAATAACAATTCGAAAAACAAACGATCTTCTCTTGCTAATAATTTTGGATTTACTTTTATAAAATTACCACTAGCCATACCTTCTTCATAATAACGAATTAAACCTTTCATAGCAGCATCTTGAAAATTACTAATCAACCCCCATACCTCTGGATATAGTTCCTTTAAGTCGTCAATAATTAGTAATGATATATCATATAATTGCTGTGTATAATACTGAATAGCTTTGTAGTACCTTTCAACGAATCCTAACTGATAATCAAATAGTATTTTATGAAAATCCTTAATCGAATCTATTTTTAAACGAACAGCAAACTCTACTATTTCATCTTTAGATGAGAAGTGATTGTAGATGGTACCTTTACTTATACCCAAGTATTCAGCCATTTTCTCCATATTAACTTCACGAATGCCATATTCTTGAAAATAAGGCATCGCATTATTAATCCACTTCTTTCTTTTCTCTAAATCACTACTTCTTGTTTTATTTAATGACCTTCTTCCCACTGTTTACATAGATTTACACTTCAAATATAGATTTTTCTGAGATTAGAATCCATTCAAACAGTATAATTCGTAATTTCGCCCAGCTAACCATAATATGAAATGAGTACAATTTATTTAGATTTTGAAAAACCAATCGAAGAGTTAAACGAACAAATCGTTAAAACCAAAGAGGTTGGAGAAAAGGGAAAGGTTGATATTACCGGTACTTTAACAGAACTGGAGAAAAAACTAGAAAATACAACAAAAGAGATTTATGACAATCTTACACCATGGCAGCGTGTACAAGTAAGTCGTCATCCCGAAAGGCCCTATACACTTGATTATATTAACGAGATTACGGATGGAGAGTTTTTAGAACTTCATGGTGATCGAAACGTTAAAGATGATAAAGCAATGGTAGGCGGCCTTGGAATGATTGATGGCAAATCAGTAATGTTTATAGGGCAGCAGAAAGGTAGAAATACAAAACAACGTAAATTCAGAAACTTTGGAATGGCAAATCCGGAAGGATACCGAAAAGCTCTCCGGTTGATGAAACTTGCCGAAAAGTTTAACAAACCTGTTGTCTGTTTAATTGACACTCCTGGGGCGTTTCCTGGATTAGAAGCAGAGGAAAGAGGACAAGGCGAAGCGATTGCAAGAAACCTTTATGAAATGATGATACTAAAAGTCCCTATCATTTGTGTTATAATAGGTGAAGGTGCTTCTGGTGGTGCGCTAGGAATTGGAATTGGAGACAAGGTATTAATGCTAGAAAATACATGGTATTCAGTTATTTCTCCTGAATCCTGTTCATCCATTTTATGGAGAAATTGGGACAACAAAGAAAAAGCTGCTGAAGCGCTAAAACTCACAGCCAAAGACATGCTTAAAAACAAATTAATTGATGGAATAATTAAAGAACCTTCAGGCGGGGCACATACTTCTCCAGGAAAAATGCATAAAAAATTAAAAACTGAGTTAAAAAAGCACATTAATAAACTTTCCGAGGTACCGATTGACAATTTAGTTGAAAGCAGAATTGCAAAGTTTTGTGATATGGGAGTATACAAAAAATAAACTTTCTGAATTGAAGAAAATCAAAAGCCACTAAAAATCTCTTTTAGTGGCTTTTTTTTACTTTACTAACAATTGTTAATAACCTTGGTCGATAACTTTTCTTAGCATTAATCATTGAAAACATCGATGATAATACATGTTAAATATATATTTGCAATGTGGCTGATCAGATTGGAAAAATTATAGATAATGCTGGTAAAACCAGAAAAATTGGAAATAAAATTCCTTCCAATTTTATTGAGGGAGGAAAATTACCACCCCAAGCAGTTGATCTGGAATCTGCTGTGCTTGGAGCATTGATGCTTGAAAAAGGACCGGTTAACGATATAATAGATATTCTTACCCCGGAGAGCTTTTATAAGGAAGCCCATCAAAAAATATACGGTGTTATTCGAGACTTGTTTGGAGATTCAGAACCTATTGATATTTTGACCGTTACACAGAAATTACGTTCCAAAGGTGAATTAGATGAAGTTGGAGGACCCTATTTTATTAGCCAGCTTACGAATAGAGTTGCTTCTGCGGCTCACGCAGAAGCCCATGCAAGAATTATTTCTCAGAAACATATATTAAGAGAACTTATTAGAATATCAGGAACTGTTATTCAAAAAGCATACGATGAAACCACTGATGTTTTTGACTTGCTAGATGAATCAGAAGCTGAATTATTCAAAGTCGCTGAAGGAAATCTTCGTAAGAATCATGACACCATGTCTCAATTAATGAGAATGGCGGTGGAAGGAATTGAAGATGCAATGAGCCGAGAAGATGGAATTAGTGGAGTTCCTTCTAGTTTTACTGCTTTAGACAGAGTTACCTCTGGATGGCAAAAATCTGATATGGTTGTTTTAGCTGCCCGTCCAGGTATGGGAAAAACTGCTTTCGTTTTATCTATGGCTAGAAATGCAGCTGTTGACCATAATAAAGCTGTTGCCTTCTTTTCACTAGAAATGAGTTCTGTGCAGTTGGTCAATCGTTTAATTTCTGGTGAAGCCGAAATTGGAGCAAGTGATATACGGAAAGGTAATTTATCTAAAGATGAATTTTCTAAACTATTTGAAAGAACAAAAAACCTAGCAAACGCGCCTTTATTTATCGATGACACTCCTGCCCTATCGGTTTTTGAATTACGGGCAAAATGTAGAAGATTAAAACAGCAACATGACATTCAGATGGTTGTAATCGATTACCTACAATTAATGTCAGCTGGCGGTAGCGGAGGAAATCGTGAACAAGAAATTAGTACTATTTCAAGGTCTATTAAAGAAATTGCAAAAGAATTGGATATACCAATTATTGCATTGTCTCAATTAAGTCGTTCGGTAGAAACACGTGGTGGAGATAAACGTCCTATGCTTTCTGATTTGCGTGAATCTGGAGCAATTGAGCAAGATGCAGATATTGTCTGCTTTATATACCGTCCGGAATATTATGGACTCACAGAATGGGCGGACAATACTCCATGCAATGGTCAAGGGGAAATTATCATTGCAAAGCACAGAAATGGTTCTTTAGAAGATGTTCGACTTCGCTTTGTAGGCAAGTTTGCCAAATTCGAAAACCTAGACACTTTTGACAATGGAGCGGAATACAACCCTATGCTTCCCAATCCAGATTTCGATACCGACGGAGGAGGGTTTAGAACCGTTCAATCTAAAATGAATGATGATGCTGAAGATAACTTTCCTTCTGATTTCCTAGAAGACGATGAAGAAGAAAGTCCATTCTAACAAAACATATTTTATATATATTCGTTAATCTTAACAAGATTATATTGTCTATCTGAAAGTGAAACGATTTCTAGTCATATTATTTATTATTGCCTACGCTTGTAAAGTTACTGCAAGTTCAATCCTCATACCAATGGGAGATGGAGAGCAAAAAAACCACCTTAAAGCTTACGGAATTGCATTTTGGATATTACAAAATGACATAGAAGTCGAATGGCTTTTAAATTACCGAGGTGGCAGCTTTTTGATTAAGCATTATACAACCATTGAAGAAGAATGCATTATTCGTGGAGTTACTTATGAAGTTATTGCTAATGTTCAAGCTCAGAAAATAAAAAGTGAAATTGCTGATCCCGAAGTAAATCAAGAAATCGTAAAACTAGAAAAAGCTCCGAAAATTGCCGTTTATACCCCAGGCGGAAAGCAACCATGGGACGACGCTGTTACAATGGTTTTAACTTACGCCGAAATTCCCTATGATAAAGTTTATGACCGAGAAGTTATTGCTGGAGAAATAATTAAATATGACTGGTTACATCTGCACCATGAGGATTTTACGGGGCAATATGGCAAGTTTTATCGGAATTATAAAAACGCCGAATGGTATCGCAGACAGCAACGAGAAACAGAAGAAATGGCAACTGAATTAGGTTTTGACAAAGTATCGCAACTCAAACTAGGTGTAGCTAAGAAAATAAAAGAATTTACTGCTGGTGGTGGATTTTTATTTACAATGTGTTCCGGAACAGATAGTTATGACATCGCCCTAGCTGCTGATGGAGTAGATATTTGTGATTATATGTATGATGGAGATCCAACTGACCCAGCTGCTCAGGCTAAGCTAGATTTTAACAATACGTTTGCATTTAAAGATTTTATATTAAAATCAAATCCTTTGGAATATGAGTTCTCCAGTATTGACGCAACTATTTCTCATAGAAGCCCAGAAAGCCAAGACAAATTTTCATTGTTTGAATTTTCTGCAAAGTGGGATGTTGTCCCAACCATGCTATGCCAAAGCCACACATCCATTGTTAAAGGGTTTATGGGACAAACAACCGACTTTTATGCAAAGTATATTAAATCTGATGTATTAATTATGGGCGAAAACAAAGCTTTAGGAACTGCTCGTTACATTCATGGAGAATATGGCAAGGGACAATGGACTTTCTATGGCGGCCACGACCCTGAGGATTTTAGACATTATGTAAATGACCCCCCAACTGATTTAAATTTATTTCCAAACTCGGCTGGTTATAGGTTGATATTGAATAACATTCTTTTTCCCGCTGCAAAAAAGAAAAAACAAAAGACCTAGACATTTTTCTTTCTTAGAAATTCGATTAAAATAATCATTGGAAATATCCCATGAGGTAATCTTACCAAAAACTCATGAAAGAAACCCTCAAAGCTTTGCCAAATAAATTGCGCATCAAAATGTATGTAAAAACGGGCTATTGATGTCATAAAACCCCAAAATACTGCATAACCCAATAACGTTATAAAAACAACTTTCAAGACTCTACACAAAACCTCTTTTCTGTATAAAAAATTAAAAGGAATTAAAACAACTCCGGCAAACAAAAAATCCATCCAAGCGATAACGGTCAATGCAGTTCTCGCCATATCTTCTTGAATTCCAAAACCTATTATCAGCATATCAATAAAATTTCCAGGCTGCGTATAATATCCTACAGCAAATAATCCATGGTAAATAAATGTGATTGCTATTGCAACTTTTAAAACTATCAATGCCTTTTTCAATCCATAATCATCACAAAACCACAGAAATATGATTGGCGTTACAAATTGAGCTGAATGCTCTAATAATGTTCCATATAAATAATGTTTATCTACAAAAAAACCATAAAAGGTTAATGCTAAACAGAACACTCCTAAATATATAATCCACTTCAAAACCTTACGCGAAGGAGAATAAAAAAAAGCCGCCACCCCAGAGAAAGCATAAATTACCCCAATACCAATTGAAATACTATCGATTAAGTGCTCGTAGAAATGATCTCTGTAAATATCTCTTAATGAGCTGTCTGTCAACCATTCTATCACTTTTCCAAACCCATGTGGATTGTAAAAAAAATTACGAAAAGGGCCTTCCCAATAAATATGCTCCCAAGCTCTTCCCATAAATAATAGAAAGGTGGTAATTCTTAATATTCTAACATAAAAAGGGTTTTGCATATCTTATATAGATACCGTAATTTTACTAACTATTATTAAGTAGTTCAAATCTCTATTCCAATAAAATGAAATTTCGGGTTAAACTCATTTGTTTTTCAATTTCTATTCTCGTTGTAGGAGATGCTTTTGGTCTTACACGAAGATACAGATTATCTTTAAGGGATGACCCATCTACAACTATAACGATTGGATGGGACCAAAATGGAGGAAATTCTCCAACCCTCTATTATGGAACAATTGATTACGGACAAAACTGGGCTTCATATCCAACTTCTCAGACGGAGGATAGGCAAGTAAATGCAAAAGGGATGGACAATCGATTTGTTCGCTTGACAGGCTTAACTCCAAACACTATTTACTATTTTGTTATTAAAGATACTGATGGTACTAGTCCTCGTTTTTGGTTTAAAACTACTCCAATGGGAAACGCTTCTCCGCTATCTGTTATTGCAGGAGGCGATAGTAGAGCATACCTAGATAATGGCCCAAGACAAAATGCAAATAAAATGGTTGCCAAGTTGCGTCCAGATTTCGTTCTTTTCGGAGGAGACTATACTTGGCTTGGATTAAATTTAGAGTGGAGTGAATGGATGGATGATTGGCAGATGACAACTTCCCCAGATGGCAGAATGTATCCTGCCATATGGGAAAGAGGAAACCATGAATCTAATAGTGGAACCGTATACGACTTATTTGATGTACCTAGTGCAGATGAATATTTTACAATTCCAGTTGGGGGAAACTTCCTTAATATATATACCCTAAATACTGAAATCTCTATAACAGGTAATCAATCGACCTGGTTAGAAACTGATTTACAAGCAAATTCTGACAATTATGACTGGAATATTGCTCAATATCATAGATCAACAAGGCCTCACACTACTGCCAAGCCTAATGCAGACATACAATACAATTCATGGGCACACCTATTTCATGATTATAGAGTTCAATTAATTGTTGAAAGCGATGCCCATGATGTTAAAACTACATGGCCCGTTAAACCCTCCATGGGACCGAATTCTGATGATGGCTTTGAATTAGACACCTTATTCGGATCTGTTTAT
>Ga0315315_10005536_pt1 | contig 11654 bp, 14 predicted proteins | sample M140m3416metaG_FD_203699 | JGI IMG/M metagenome (GOLD analysis project Ga0315315, IMG submission 203699) | Ammonia-oxidizing marine archaeal communities from Monterey Bay, California, United States - M1 40m 3416 | ecosystem: Environmental > Aquatic > Marine > Intertidal zone | place: USA... | reverse complement strand
TAATTGTTGTGGTTATATTGTAAGAGAAGAATCTAGATGGAGAATTAGTTCTAAATTTAGAAAAAAAAAGAAAAACTTAAGAGTTTTAAAATAATTAATAGTCTACTTTATCTAAGTACAATCCATGCGGAGGAGCCGGTGGTGCACAATTAGACCTTTTTTTTGAAATTATTACCTCTTTAAATTTTTTTAAAGTCCATTTATTTTCTCCTAAATATTTTAGACAGCCAACCATAGATCTTACTTGTTGTTGAAGAAATGATTTAGAAACAAATTTAATTTCAATTTTTTCTCCTATCTTTTTAATTTTTACTTCTTCCATTGTTTTTATGGGTGATTTGGCAGAACATGATGACGCCCTAAAAGTAGAAAAATTTTTTGTTCCTATCAACATGTTTGCTCCTTTTTTCATAATTTTTATGTTTAATTTTTTTCTCAAATTCCATGCTCTATTTTTATTTAAAATAAGAGGAGACAGTCTATTTATAATTAAATATTTATATGTTCTTTTTTTTGCACTGTGCCTGGCATGAAAAGTTACACTTCTTTCTTTGACATTTAAAATTACGATATCAACTTTTTTTAAAAAAAAATTAATTGTTTTGATAAACTTTATTTTATTTTGTATTTTGTAAAAAGTCTTAAAATGTGCAGACTGCATATTTGCGTGAACACCTGAGTCTGTTCTACCAGACCCATAAAGTGAAACATTTTGTTTGATAATTTTCTTTAATGCTTTTTGTACTTTGTCTTGAACTGACAATCCATTTTTTTGTGACTGCCAACCGTTAAACTTTGTTCCATCATATTCAATTAAAATTTGATAGGTAATCATTAAGAAATAGTTTTCCCTTTGATCATTTTATTTCCAGATAAAAAATCATCTATAAATAATCTATTTTTTCCCTCTTTTTGAATTTCTAATATTTTAATTGATTTTTCTTTACAGCCTATAATCATCGTTTCATCAAGTATTTCACCAGGTTTCCCGTTTAAATCAGATAATACTGCTTTCCAAATTTTAAACCTAAAGCCTTCATGCTCAAACCAAGCCCCAGGATCAGGATTTAGTCCGTTAATTTTTGCTAAAATCACATTTGCATTGTTTGTCCAATCAATCTTTGCTTCGGTTTTTTTTATTTTACCAGCATATGAAACTTGAGATGAGATTTGTTGAGTAAAATTTGCTTTTTTTTCACTAATTGCATTAAGACAATCAATTATATTTTCGGCGCCTAATTTAGATAATTTATCACTTAAAATTTTAGCTGTAGTTTTATTATCTATATCTACACTTATCTGTTTACAAAAAGGACCTTCATCTAAACCTTCTTCAATTTTCATAAAACTAATTCCACTTTTTTTATCTCGATTCATTATCGACCTTTGTATTGGGGCAGCTCCTCTCCATTTTGGTAACAACGAAGCATGAATATTTATAAAGCCACTTCTAGCTAAACTTAGATATTTTTTAGGAATAATTTTTCCATAAGCAACTACTACTACAAAGTCAGGTTTAAGAGATTTGAAATATTTGAATTCATTTTCATCGTTTAAGTCATTGGGAGATCTAACACCTATTTTTAAATTTTCGGCAACTTCTTGGATTGGGGTCTGAACAATATTTTGACCTCGTAAGGCTTTTTTTGGAGGTTGCGTGTAAACGCACATTATTTGATATAAGGATTTAGCTAACACTTTGAGAGTGGGTACGGAAAACTGTGGCGATCCCATAAAAACAATATTTTTTGACATTTTTTAAATTTAAACCACTATTCTTTCAAGTGATTTCTTTTGTTTTTTAAGTTTTTTTATTATCATTGTTTTTTTTAATCTAGATAAATAATCAATAAATAAAATTCCATTTAAGTGATCTACTTCATGTTGAATACAAGTGGAAAGTAAACCTTGTGCTTTTAGTCTCTTATTTTTTCCGTGATAATCTATATATTTTATATGACACTCTGCTGGTCTTTCAATTTCTGCGTAGTGCCCAGGTAAAGATAGACATCCTTCTTCATAGATAGAAGTATTTTCTGATTTAAAAATTATTTCTGGATTTATTAAAAATAATGGATTTTTTTTTTCTTTTTCTTTTGAAATATCAATAACAACAATTCTTTTTAATATTCCTATTTGGATAGCCGCTAACCCAATTCCAGGAGCTGAATACATTGTTTCAAGCATGTCATTCATTAGTTTTCTTAGGTCGTTATCTACTTTTTCTAAAGCAACACATTTTTTTCTAAGTATAGGATCTGGTTCAGTTAGAATTTTCCTAATTTTCATATTAGATTTATAATATAATTAAATCCTTAAAGGTAGTGAAGATATTATAACTTTATTTCTAAATTTAATTAGATTTGCCTCATTTAATATGTTTGAAATGAAGTATAAAGTTTCAGGATCTAGTGACTGAATTTCATCAGCACCTAGAATTTCGACAAACTTTAGTGCTAAAAAGCCTTTTTCATTATTTGATACTAGTTGAGTAAAATTTGAAGGTATTGGATAATTTTTTGAAATTTCTTTGTAGTTAATCTCTTTTGGTATAGTAAAACCATCGTTACGTAATGATTCTATCAAAATTAAATCTTTAGCTGAAAAAAAATATTTCTTATTTTTTTTTATTTTTTTATATATATTGTCTAGATCTTTTTGGGTTTTTTGCTTCGGGGTTCCTGGCTCTGTATAAAATCTTATTATTCTTGATTGATGAAGTACTTTATCATTATACTTAATCTTACCAATTTTTAAATTTTTATCAGATATAATATTTTTTACGACAGATGCTTTATATGAATCGGGTATTTTATCATCAGGCATTTTTTTTAATTCATCACTCATAAACTCTGTAAAAATGTTAGATAAATTATCTTTTTTAAATAAATCTTTTAAAAGAAACAAATATTTAATTCTTTTTTCAATATTGTCAGAAAGTAAATATTTTTGATAAATTAAAGCTCTAGATTCAACATTGTCAAAGGTTTGATGTATATCTTCAGCATTAATTAGTTGGTTAAGTTCGTAAGGTAATTTTTTATAAATCTCGAAAATTTTTATTTTATCAAAAGTATTTGAATTTGCTGCTAATTCAAGGTCTTGTATCTTTTTTATATTAGTCCAGTCTTCAAGTTGAATTAGATTCGCTGCATTTAGATATTCCCATATGACATCAGGGGTGGATTTATCTGGTTCGTATTTAAAGTTTGATATAGTTACTGAAGATAAATAAAAATTTAATAAATTATCATCTTTAATTTTTTCATCTGTTTTAGTGGAAATTTTTAATAAATAATTAATTTTATTATCAAAAAATTTACTTGAGAGGTCCTGCTCTCTTAGAAGATCTAATAACAACCTAGCCTTTTCTTTTTCATTATTGAAGACTAAGCAATAAATCTTGAATTTTTCTAAATATGCATCTTTTATATCTTGGCTAATAAAATTTACTTTTTTACATCCTTCTTTTAGATTAGCGCGCGCGATATTTTTATCTACTAAATATTGAATAACTTTTTCTTTGTTGTGAAAATCATTGTTTTTAGAGAGAAAATTCTCAAGTAATTTGTCTTTTTTATTTTTTAAAAGCCAATTAAGTTTAAGATCTAAAAATTCACGATCTGACATATCTTGAGGCAAGTAAGAGTAAGTCATAATTGTATTGATGAAAAGTTCTTCAGAGGATTTTGATAAATTTAATTTACTTATTCTTTTGATAATATCTCTTATTTTACTACCGTCAGTATTTGACCACATAAGTAAGTCAAAGTTATTTTGTTCAGGGTCTAAAGTTCCGTATAGTTTTGTTTCCAAAGTTTTTTCTGATATTGAACTTTCTACAGAAATATCATCTAAATTTTTTTTAGTTTTTATAATTAAATTTTCTTTTTTTTCACTATTAGATTGTTCGGAAGGACTTTTAGGAAGTTTTTGTATTTTCTTTCTTTCCCATATGTCGATCGTATCTTCTGAATTTACTATCGATGTACTAATTAAAAAAAAAATTAAAAAGCTTATGTATTTATTTAAGCTTAATAATCTCATTTGAAATATCTATTTTGAATTTTTTTTCTGGCGAAGGAAAATTTATTTTTTCTACTAGATAAACACCAGCAGCAAAAATTATTAAAATAACTAAAATTTTAAGTAATTTTTGAGCAAGTATCTCTTTAAGGGTTTTTTGTTTATTGAATTTAAGTTGCATAGTTAAAAAATATATTTAAACTCAGAAAATAAGACAAATTTGTGATAAATCAAATTTAATTTGGAATAATTTTGAAAAAAAGCCTTGTTTTAACTGGAATGATGGGTGTTGGTAAATCAACTATAGGCAAATTACTGTCTGAAAAACTTAAAATGAAGTTTATAGACACTGATGAATTAATTGAAAAAGAAGAAAAAATGTCAATAAAAAAAATATTTGATTTAAAGGGTGAAGCATACTTTAGAACTTTAGAAAAGAAAATAAGCTTAGCTAATTTAGAGAGTAAAAACACAATTATTTCCCTTGGTGGCGGAACGTTCATTGATCAAAATATCAGAGAAAAAGTTCTAAAATCTTGTATTAGTTTTTGGTTAGATGTAGATTTAAATATATTAATATCAAGAATAAAAGATTCATCAAAAAGGCCTTTGTTAGAAAAAAATAATTTAAAAATCTCAATGGAACAAATTTATAAAAAAAGAAAATCATCATACAACCTTGCCAATTATAGAATTAATTGTAATAATTTTAACAAAAAAATTATTGTTAAAGAAATTTTGGGGATTTATATTAATGTATGAAATTAAAACAAATACAAAAGACTCTAAATATTCAATTATTTTAGGTAGAGATGTATTAAAAATAATTAATCGAAAAATTAAAAAAGTTTGTTCTGAAACTAATAAAGTAGCTTTAATAATTGATATAAATGTACCAAAAAAATTCATCACACAAATTAAAAAAAATATTAAAAATTATAAGATTGTTACTTTTAAAATAAGTCCGAGCGAAAAAATTAAATCTCTTGCAACTGCAAATAAGATTGTAGAAAAATTGTTAACAAATAATTTTAATAGATCTGACTTAATTATTGGAATTGGTGGTGGAATAATTGGAGATATTTCTGCATTCGCTGCAAGTATAACTAAGAGAGGAATAAATTTTTTTAATATTCCTACCACACTATTATCACAAGTTGACTCTTCAATAGGTGGCAAAACAGGAGTTAATACAAAAGATGGAAAAAATTTAATAGGAAGTTTTTATCAACCTAAATTAGTAATAATAGATGTAGCTTTTTTAAAAAGTTTGTCTAGAAGAGAAATGATATGCGGTTTTGGAGAAATACTTAAGCATGCAATAATTAGGGACAAAAAATTTTTTAAATGGCTAAAAAAAAATACTCAAGGAATTTTTAATAAAGAATACGATAAACTTATTTATTCTATTCATAAAAGCTGTAAAATTAAGTTAAGCGTAGTTAACAAAGATTTGAATGAAAAAAATTTAAGAATGATTTTAAATTTTGGTCACACTTTCGCGCACGCAATAGAAGCAAAAAATAAATTTTCAAATAGATTAAATCATGGTGAGGCAGTTTTAATTGGAATTATAATGGCTACAAGACTTTCTTGTGCAAAAAAAATATGTTCAATAAATACTTTAAATGAAATAATGAAAATATATGATGAAAACTCGCTTAATTATAATATAAAAAAATACTTTCAAAAAAGAGAATTAAAAAAATTATTAAATTATATGAGTAATGATAAAAAAAATAATGATGATAAAATTAATTTTATCTTACTTAATAGTATAGGAAAACCTACAAAACCAGGAAATTATAAAATAAAATTAACTGAATTAAAAAGACTACTTTTAAAAATTATTTAATATTTATTTCTAAAGCATGTATTGTATTCTTTAATTCTTCTTTTAAAACTTTCATGACTAACTTTTGAGCATCTATCCTATTTAAGCTATTAAGATACTTTGATCTAATATTTAATTGTAAATGAAACTTTTTTTCATCAAAAAATAAATGCCCTCTGTGATTTTCAGAGTTATTTACGATATTAATATCCTCTAGATCAATTTCTTTAATAATTTTTTTTTTAATGTTATTTAAATAATTTACCATTAATTATAATTTTACTATATAAAAATAAAATTAGTATGAAAATAATATGTGACTGGGACAAATGTAAAGAAGTTGGGGAATATAGAGCTCCGATTGAGAGGGATAATAGTAGAAAATTCCGACTTCTTTGTCTTGAGCATATAAAAGTTTTTAACAAAAAATGGAATTATTTTGAAAACATGAGCGATGAACAAATAGAATATTTTGTAAAATCTGACTTAACTTGGCATAAGTCTACCAAAAGCTTTGGTTCTTCTGACAATTTTTTTAATATTTTATGGAATAACGCACTAGAAGATAAACTTAATATATTTAAATCTTCAAATTTTAAGGAATTTAAACAAACTAAGCTTAGCCAAACAGATAAAGATGCATTTGAAGTTCTAGGCTTAAATTATACATCTAATTGGGCAGAAATTCAAAAAAAATTTAAAACTCTTGTTAAAAAATATCATCCTGATAAAAACCTAGGAAGTAAAAAATATGAAGATAAGTTAAAAATGATTACTTTAGCATATAGTCAATTAAAAATGAATTTAGGAAAAAAATAATGAGCAGTACACAATTTGTTGAAAAACCTGATATTAAAATATCTGTAAAACAATCTTTTGGTTTGGATAGTAAAATGGAAGTTGATGCTTTCTCGAAAAAAAATAGTTATGTTCCTAAAATTGATACTGATTATAAATTTGATAAAGACACAACTCTAGCAATTCTTGCAGGATTTTCTTTTAATAAGAGAGTCTTAATTCAAGGTTATCATGGAACAGGTAAATCTACGCATATAGAACAAGTTGCAGCAAGATTAAATTGGCCTTGCATTAGAGTAAATCTCGACAGCCATGTGAGTAGAATAGATTTAATAGGTAAGGATGCTATAGTTATTAAAGATGGTAAACAAGTTACAGAATTTAAAGAAGGTATCTTGCCATGGTCCATTCAAAATCCAATTGCTCTTGTTTTTGACGAATATGATGCTGGAAGACCAGATGTAATGTTTGTAATTCAAAGAATATTAGAAAATGAAGGAAATTTTACTCTTCTTGATAAAAATAAAGTATTAGAACAACATGATTTTTTTAGAATGTTTGCAACAACAAACACTGTTGGTTTAGGCGACACGACAGGGCTTTACCATGGCACACAACAAATTAATCAAGGTCAAATGGATAGATGGAATATAGTTTCAACATTGAATTATTTACCATTTGAAAAAGAATTTGAAATTATATTAGCAAAAAATAAAAGTTTGGATACCGAAAAAGGAAAAATAGTTTTATCTAATATGATAAAAGTAGCAGATTTGACAAGAAAAGGTTTTATTAACGGAGATATTTCAACCGTTATGAGTCCTAGAACGGTTTTGCACTGGGCGGAAAATTACGAAATTTTTAAGGACCAAGGATATGCTTTTAGAGTAACGTTCCTAAACAAATGTGATGAAATAGAAAAAAAAATAATATCAGAATACTACCAAAGATGCTTTGGAGAAGATCTACCTGAATCATCAATTAACGTAATAATTTAAAAAAGTGGATAAAAAAGAGGATATTATTGAAAATTTTAAAACTGCAATATCTTCAACATTAAAATCAATTTCAAATTCTGATGATCTAGAAGTTTCTTTTGGAAACGAAAATATCAATTCTGATAAAAAAGTTATAAGACTTCCTCGATTAGAAAACCTAAATAATAAAGATGATTTTTTAAAAACTAGAGCTTATGCAGACACTGAAGCACTTAAAATTAGATATAGTAGTAAAATAACTTACAAAAAACATGAACCAATTGGAAAAATTTCCAAAAAATTATACGAAATAGCTGAAAAAATTCGTTATGAAAAAATTGGATCAGACAAGTTTAAAGGTATTAAAAATAATATTAATAATTACTACACTCAAAGAGTAAATAATTTAGATCTTAACACATCTGAAGATAAATTGATTGAAGCGTTTGAATACTATTTAAGACAAAATTTACTAGATTTTAAGAGAGAAAAAAATTTAGAAAAGAATTTCAAAGAATTCCAAAAAAATATAGATAAAAAATTTAAAAGTAAAATTAAAACTTTAGGTGATAATGTTATTGATCAATTTAAATTTAATTCATTAGTTTCAAATTTGATTTTAGATTTGGATTTAGAAGATACTGCTGAAAATGATAGAAATGAAAAACATGATGATAAATCAAATAATAAAAATAAGTCGCCTGCAGAAAATGAAACTCAATCAGAGACTTCAAAAAATGATGAAAATCAAGAAATGTCAATAGACTCAGGTATGCCAGAATTAGAACAAATTACAGAACAATCTGACATTGATGGTGAAGAAGTAGAGGTAGAAGACAATACTTCTTCTAATGAAAAAAAATTGGATTCAACAAGAGATTATGGAGATAAAAAATATAAAGCATATACGGTAGAATTTGATGAAATTATTAAAGCTGAAGATCTTGAAAACGATGAAGAATTAAAAAGATTGAGAGATAATCTTGACCAGCAACTACTCCAATTACAAAATTTTATCTCTAAATTAGCAAATAAACTTCAAAGAAAACTTTTAGCAAAACAAAATAGATCTTGGGTATTTGATTTAGAGGAAGGAATGCTAGATACTTCAAGGTTATCAAGAATAATTATAGATCCCTTAAATTCTTTATCTTTCAAAAAAGAAAAAGACATTGAATTTAAAGATACATTAGTTACGATATTAATAGATAATTCAGGATCTATGAGGGGAAAACCTATTTCAGTTGCAGCTATTTGTGCAGATATTTTATCGAAAACTTTAGAGAGATGTTTAGTTAAAGTAGAAATCCTAGGTTTTACAACTAAGCATTGGAAGGGTGGTTCTTCTAGAGAAAAATGGATGAAAAACAATAAACCAGTTTTTCCAGGTAGGCTTAATGATCTTAGGCATATAATTTATAAATCTGCTGACACTCCTTGGAGACAAGCAAAAAAAAATATGGGCTTAATGCTCAAAGAAGGACTTTTGAAAGAGAATATTGATGGTGAAGCATTGAAATGGGCTCATAGTAAAATGCTATTTAGAAAAGAAGAAAGAAAAATTCTTATGGTTATATCTGATGGAGCTCCGGTAGATGACTCGACTTTGTCTACTAATTCTAGTGATTTCTTAGAATCAAACTTAAAGAAAGTTGTTAAATCTATTGAAGACAAATCAAATATTGAGTTGCTAGCTATTGGAATTGGGCACGATGTAACTAGATATTATAATCGAGCAATAAAAATTAGTGATGTCCAAGACCTTGGGGATGCTATGATAAATCAATTAACAGATTTGTTTGTAGAAAATAAAAAGACTCTGCATTAGGCATTTAAATGCTTGTTTGTAGAAATTTCTTTTATAGAGCTTAATAAGATTCTAAATGGAATTAACATACAAAGTGCAATAAATAATTTAACAAATAGGTCTCCAAAAGCTAAAGAAACCCAGGGAATTCCAGTGTTATAAAATGAAATAGAAAAAAATAAAAAAGTATCTAAAATAGATCCAAATATTGAAGATACTAATGGAGCTATATACCAAATGTTTTTCCTTAACTTATCAAATATTTGAATATCAGCATTTTGTGCTATAAAAAAAGCTATACCAGAACCAATTGCAATTCTAATAGAAATTAAATCTGTAAAATTGGTTGAAACTATTAAAGTCAAAAATAATCCTATTGTAAAACCTACATAAACAATTTTTCTGGCTATTTGTTTTCCAAACGCTCTATTAGCTAAGTCTGTTATTAAAAAAGTAATAGGATAACTGAAAGCTCCATAAGTTAAGATCTCTTCAAGATTATAATATTTTATTGGAAATTGAACTAAGTAATTAGACAAAATTACTACCAAGCCCATCATAAGTGATAGAAATAAAAATAGTTTATTATTGAAAATAGACACTTACAATTTTGAAATAATCGAAGTTTTTAGTTTTTTTACTCTTTTAGAAATTTTATTACTTTTTGCAGTTTTTAAAAACTTGTCTAATCCACCTTTGAAATCAACAGTTCTTAGAGCTGCGCTAGTCACATTTAGTCTAATATTTTTTTTCAAAATATCACTTTTAAATGTAACTTTCTTTAAATTTGGAATAAATCTTCTTTTAGTCTTATTGTTAGAATGACTAACATTATGACCTTTAAGTGGTGATATACCTGTAAGTTCGCATCTTTTAGACATAAATTATAAAGATTGTATAGTTCTTGTTTAGTAAATGGTCAAGCACTAATTCCTATAGCATCACTTAGTTTTTGTATCTTTTCTTTTTTCAAAATAGCAATTAAATCTGTCTTTATTTCTTTTACAATTCCTGGACCTTTATAGACCATTCCAGTATAAAGTTGAGTTACACTAGCTCCAGCTATTATTTTTTCAAATACACATTTACCTGAGTCAATTCCACCAACTCCAATAATTGGTATTTTATTTTTTATTTCTTTATAAAACTTTTTTATCATTCGGTTTGAAAGATCTTTGATAGGTTGTCCAGATAGACCGCCACTTTCATTTTTATAAATATCTTTCAAACTGTCTCTATTTTTATCTGATGTATTAGAAATTATTATACCGTCAATTTTAAATTTAAATATTATTTCTATAATTTCACTAATATTATTTTCATCTAAATCTGGTGAAATCTTTAATAATATTGGTTTTTTAATTTTTAATTTTTTTCTTACTTTAGTCAAGTTATCTAGCAAATTAGATAAGGATTTATTTTCATGAAAATTTCTAAGACCTTCGGTATTAGGTGAAGAAATATTTATTGTGATATAACTAGAGTTTTCGTGAAGTTCCTCTAAACATAAAATAAAATCCTCTGTTTTGTTTATTGTATTTTTATTAGGCCCAATATTAACTCCTAAAATACCTGAAGGTTGATTTGTTGATATTCTTTGAGATACAGTTCTCATTCCATGATTATTGAAGCCTAGTCTATTTATTAAAGCTCTGTCTTTTTCAAGTCTAAATATTCTTGGCTTAGGGTTACCTAATTGTAGCTTGGGTGTGATTGTTCCAACTTCTACAAAACCAAATCCTAGCTTAAAAAGTGAATTATAAACTTCCGCACTTTTATCAAATCCAGCAGCAAGACCAATCGGGTTTTTAAATTTCATTCCTAATATATCAATTTCTAAAATTTCCTCGTTTTGAACCTTAAAAAAACTATCAGGCATGACATTAAATTTAAGCGACTTGATAGCTAAATCATGAGCAGTTTCTGGATCTAAACTAAAAATATATGGTTTTAATAATGAGTACATATTTGACTAATTAATCTTATCTTTTATTAATTTTATAGTTTCATTTATACCAAAAAAACTAATAAAAAAACCCATCCTTGGTCCATCTAATTCACCAAATAAAACCTCATAAATTAATTTGAACCATTCTCTTAAATTTTTTTCATATCCATTCTCTTTACCGGTAGAATAAATTATTGTTTGAATATCTTCAGGTTTATATTTTTGTGAAATAGTCTCTAATTTTTTTACTAAATTTAATAATGC
>Ga0315315_10005533_pt1 | contig 11657 bp, 11 predicted proteins | sample M140m3416metaG_FD_203699 | JGI IMG/M metagenome (GOLD analysis project Ga0315315, IMG submission 203699) | Ammonia-oxidizing marine archaeal communities from Monterey Bay, California, United States - M1 40m 3416 | ecosystem: Environmental > Aquatic > Marine > Intertidal zone | place: USA... | reverse complement strand
GACATAAAGAAGAATGTCACCAACTTGAAAATCACCCTTGTCGGCCGGGCTTCCGGAGAGGACTTCTGTAACGACGATGCCTCCAGGCCTCGGCAGATCGAGATGCTCGGCGAGTTCTGCATTGATAGGCTGCATGATGATGCCGAGGTAGGCACGTTCAACAGAGCCGGTTTCTATTAGCTGTTCGGCGATCCACTGAGCGGCTGAAATCGGAATAGCAAAGCCCACTCCATCGTAACCTCCGGAGGCCGTTGAGATTGCCGTGTTGATCCCGATCACCTCACCTCGAAGATTCACCAAAGGCCCGCCACTGTTGCCTGGATTGATCGCGGCATCGGTCTGAAGGAAATCATGATGCGTCTTGCCCTGCTGCAGTCCACGCGATTTGGCGCTGATGATCCCCTGTGTCACCGTTCGATGCAGACCGAAGGGACTTCCAAATGCCAGAACCCAATCACCGATTTCCATTTGAGCATCGTCTCCAGCTGCCAGAAACGGTAGCTGTTCATCAACATCAATTCTGACGATTGCGACATCCGAACTTTCATCCATTTGAATATCGGTTGCTGTGAATTCACGACCGTCACTCAATCGCACAACCACTTCCTCTGCATCACGCACAACATGACTGTTTGTCATTACGACGCCATCGGAGGAGATAATGAATCCTGACCCTTTGCCCCCAGGCAGACGACGTTCACGCTCGACCGGTCCGTTATTTTGGAACTCCCGAAAATCGCGCAACTGAGGATGATTGCCGAAAAAACGTCGGAAGACTTCATCATCTCCAAAGGGATTGCGGCGACTGACTGTTTCGCGAACCGTCCGACCGGTTGTCGTAATCGAAACTACAGCTGGCATGGCATGTTTCGAGACATGGCGAAATGCGTCGGAGAGGCTCAGGGCATGTTCCAGTCCTGGCACATCCTGCTGTTGAGATTGAGCAACCACCTGGTTACTGAGATTCCGTGGAGTCCAGAAGGCCGCGGAAAGCAGCAAAGCGACTGCCACAGTTGAAAATACTGTTGTTCGAGCGACTCGACTTGTCATTTTCATGTTCCTTGTTTCGCGGTAACGAAAGTCCATTTGATGCTTCAGGCTGCGGTTGGGCGGGCAAACATTCAGCGAACGACAAGCGAGAAGTTGCCGCAAACCAATCCTTCCGTGGCAAAATTTCGCCAGGAACCTTCGGCTTCAAGCCGCTAATGGCTGTATCCGGTTGCGACTTTCCATACTCTTCAGTTGATTTACTGGGAAAATCACATGCACAGTGGGTTTCCAAGACTTCGGACTGGCCCTTGTTTTAATTACGGCACAAGCAATGTCGAGCGATTTTCCAACTGATGACTCAGTGTCCAGTCGTATGTTTTTGTGCGAGGAGCGAATCGGATACCGCTTTCAGAATCATGATCTGCTGCGGCAGGCTTTGACACACAGCTCCTACGCGACGACACGACTGGAGAGCAACGAGCGTCTGGAATTCCTTGGTGATACTGTTCTGGGAATGGTGATGTGTCGGTACTTATACGAGCAGTTCCCCGAACAGCGAGAAGGGCGTCTGACTCAACAGAAGTCGAGTTTGGTGAGTCGTTCGACCTGTGCTCGCGTTGCCAAACGGCTTGGACTGACTGAGATGATACTGGTAGGCCGAGGATTGCAGTCGATTCCGGAATCGATCGACGCAGCACTGGTTGAATCTCTCATTGCTGCCATCTACCTGGATGGCGGCATTGACGAAGCGGCGGAATTTATCCTCAAAAGTTTCAGTGATGAATTAGCATACAGCAGCCACGGCGATCCCGAGAACTATAAAAGTGTGCTGCAGGAAGAGACCCAGCGAACCACCAAGCTCGCACCCTCCTATCTTCTGGTAGATCAGCGTGGACCCGATCATGCTCGCGAATACTGTGTTGCTGTAGAGATTGAAGGGCAAAGTTTTAAAACTGCCTGGGGACGCAGCAAGAAAGAGGCGGAACAAAGAGCCGCAATGAATGCACTACAAACCATCAAGCCGGAACTTCTGACACCTAAACCTGAATGATCTTCACGTGAAGGTCACCTTCGTGTCGAGCTGTAATAAGCCTCCCATGGATTCAAAGACTACTCATGAAGCGATCATCCTGCGAAATATTTCTGCGTCCTGAAACAAACGAACTTCGATTCCTGCCGGAAGGCCCTTATGCCACTCCGGATGGGCGGCTCAGTTGGGTTGCCATTCAGCATGGAGCCGAAGCCCAATTCGGGTCGCTCAATCTGTTCACACCGTCCAGCGGCGTATCTCAGTCCATTACGATGCCGGGGCGGCCGGGTTTTGCTTTTCCAACAAATGTGCCCGGCGTATTTATTTGTGGAGTAGAGCATTCTCTGGGACTGATAGATACGGGCACAGGAGACTGGACGGAATTCGCGACGGACATTGATTCAGCAGTGACCAATACGATCATCAACGATGGAATGATCTATGATGGCAATTTGATCTTTGGATGCAAAGATCTTGAATTCGCAACGCCTAAAGCCGGATTGTATCTTTGGAGAACAACCGACCGGCAATTGATCCAACTGAAAGACGATCAAGTCTGTTCGAATGGCAAAGCCGTAATAAAGCAGGGTGACAATCTGTTATTCTACGATATTGATTCGCCACTCAAGACCATTACGGTGAGCGACCTCGATATTTCGACCGGACGAATTGGTCCAGCCCAAGTCGTGTTGGATTTAACTTCCGAGGAGGTTTTCCCCGATGGAATGATTCTGACACCCGATCATCGCAGCCTCATCGTGGCTATGTACAACCCTAATGATGCGGACTTTGGCGAAGCGCGACAATACGGCCTCACGGACGGTCAACTGGAAGCGGTTTGGGAATGTCCGGGGGCCCCTCAGGTCACCTGCCCTCAGCTTCTGCAGACGGATTCAGGAATCAAGCTCGTACTGACCACGGCCATTGAGCATTTGCCCCCGGAACGACTGGCTCTCCAGCCCAACGCAGGTTGTCTGTTTATCGGCGACACCGATTTCGACAGTATTGGAGATCAGCCTGCTTTTTCGACTGCCGGGCTCGCATAATCCAATATTCTGATTCCCTGCACCTTCATCCCCTTCAGAATACGGGAAAATCTCGCATTCCACCTCGACACGACGTAGGGAACAGCAGATCAAAGATTTGAAGGTAATTTTCGTGCCGGTAACCCTCGTTTTTACACCTGAAACTGATACTGCGATTCTATGAAACACCGGAAAGCACTGATCACTGGCGGAGCCGGTTTTGTTGGAAGTCACCTTGCGGAGCAACTTCTTGAATGTGGCTATCAAATCACGATTCTCGATGATCTGTCCACGGGGCGTTTTGACAACGTCGCACACCTGGAATCCAGAGATGATGTTTCGTTGATCATTGACACTGTTTTCAATGAGTCCTTGATGGAAGATCTTATCCGATCGCATGATGTTGTTTTTCATCTGGCCTCGGCGGTCGGAGTCAAACTGGTGATCGAGCAACCGGTCAAGACCATCCAGACAATCGTCGGTGGAACAGAAATTGTTCTTCGATACTGTTCGCGATTTCGGAAACGCGTTTTAGTAACCAGTACCAGCGAAGTTTACGGTAAGGGGACATCTCTACCTTTTCAGGAAGACGATGACGTCGTCACCGGAGCCACAAATAAACATCGGTGGGCTTATGCGTGCTCTAAGGCACTGGATGAATTTCTAGCGTTGGCTCACTGGAGAGAGACGCGTCTGCCGGTTGCTGTTGTGCGAATGTTCAACACCGTAGGGCCTCGCCAGACTGGAAAATACGGCATGGTCGTACCTCGATTCGTGCAGGCAGCTATGCATAATGAACCGATTACAATTCACGGTGACGGTCAGCAGGCTCGCTGTTTCGGCCACGTCACCGATGTTGCTGAGGCACTGGTCACCATCATTGAAACACCAGAGTGCTACGGACAGGTAATCAACGTGGGGAACAATCAGGAGATCTCAATAACCGACCTGGCCCGACGCGTGATCGAACTGACCAACAGCCAGAGCGAGCTCACATACATTCCTTACGACCAGGTATACGGTGACGGTTTCGAAGACATGCAACGTCGGGTCCCCTGCATTGAACGGCTCAAAGCATTGACGGGATACGAAATGACGCGAGACCTGGACACTATTATTCGTGATGTTCAAGCGTCATTGTCAGAGTGAGGCAATTCTTGGAGCACGCTGTTGATCCACATCACCGCTCTCATGATCAGCTGACCAATCTGATAATCCGAAGGTGAGCAACCGCTGAACGCCATCCCAGAAATGCCAGGCAATGTCTTACGCCTGATGTGCGTATTCATCGACTCGAACGAGAGGCTCGCTGTGCACTCATAATATTGCCTGCTCCCCCCGGTGGATCAGCTTGGCAATTTTCCGTTTGCTATTGGAGATAGAATCCAGTTCGTAGTCACTATCTTTGCTAAATGCGGTGACAGCCTCGCGAACAGAACCGATGTCATAGTCGTCTACCAGAATCCGCAGTGTTTTTCCGCAGCAATTTTGCATATCCGTGAGGGCTGACTGCATCGAATGATCGCCATCGACCCAGGCGATATCGAAAGGGCCTGAGAGTTTTGGCAGCACCTGCGCACTGTCCCCGATGATTGATGTAATTCCGAGGTCTTTAGCTAACAACATCTCTATCGCAGGCGCACACTCTGCGCGTAATTCAATGGTGACTATTGATGCTGCACCCAAAAGCGAGGCCAGGTACGCAAAATGCCCGCAATTCGTACCGATTTCAAGAACTCGGTCGCTCTCCCGAATGTTGGCGCGAATAAAGTTCACCTGTGCAGTGATTGCAGACGCGCGGCCCTGCGGATTAGATAAAAGTGATCCTTCACCATATGCACTGGCTTCTTGAAGAGACTGCGCAAAATCCCACGAAAACCCGTCGATCTTCAAGTCTGGTTTTTTGCGTTTTCGGAGGAATCGAAACATCATGCATGCCAATGCGCTGAAAACGACTTTGTGAGTTGAGGTCCACGAGCCCACGCATGGTCATCCCAAGGGTGAAATCTCCGCATCGCGAACGCTGAGGCGACACCGTTAGGCAGTCCGGTGCAACTCGATCTCAGACATTGGCTCGCTCCGATCGACCGGTCGAATGGGCACGACAGCATCTGCTGGAGGCTGGAGCAACTCTAACAGGTGTAGCTGCTGCTGCTTCAGTTTTGCGCATTCCTGCAGGATGGCATCCTGTTGCCGACGCAGATGCTGCTGACCCTTGTCCAGTTTGAGCAGCAGGGATTGTATGTCATTGATCGGAATGACATCACGAGGTTTGGTGTCGGACGTACCCGTCTGCAGAAGAGCAGATGCCAGTTCCTGTAAGCCTCGAAGCCGCGTGTGTTCCAGTTCCTCGACGACCGCGAGGTCCTCTTCAAGGGCTTCAATCAATTCCGGTGCCTCTGTCTGTGATGCGTCCTGGCGGTGTGTACCGTCGTGATGAGCAGATACACTACTAACGGGTAGGCGACGGAACACCAGCGTATAGGGACCAGCTTCGAGGAGGTCTCCATCACTGAGTGGAGAGTCTTCAATTGGTTCACCATTGAGTAACAGTTGAGGTGAACTGCACTGGCATGAGACTCGTGCACTGATCTTATCAGCGATAATCACGGCCAGCACTTCTGGCATACTGTCATCGCAAAGTCGCAGGTGGCAGGACTTACTACTGCCAATATGAAACGTACCGGCCTGCATCGATTCTAGCCGCTGAGGCGAAGAAGGAGACGCCACCGCAATCCATGCGACAGCATCAGCAGACGATGTTAACTGGCCGGAAATTCGCACATCACCCTCCATAGTGACTGATCAGACAGTGGATTAACCCTTCAAGTGTCTTGGCTCATTCGAACCAAGACCCGCTGCCTCCATTGTATTAATCGACCAATGGAAACGCAGGAACTGAGCGGAACCAGTCTGGAACAGCATTTCCCGATGGAACTTTGCAATGAGTGCACACAGAGAATCCGTGACCGGCAAACTTTACCGAACCCGCAACTGAACGGCCGGAACGTACTGGTGTTCAGGGCCGCACCACCGGAGGGAGATCCGCAAAAAAGCAACCGGGGGCGACTCTCCTCGTCATTTCCAGGTATGAAATGTTGGCGCACACGGAGACACATGTGTCGTTACAGCCGCTGCTGATTGGTTGGCAGAGCCCTCCGGCTACAGCTCCATGGTTGTCTTCTTTCCGGAGCGACAGGCATATTTTAACTATCGGGGACTTGTCCGGGCTCACCTGAAGCAGTGAACTTGTTTGAGGGAACGCCACGGCCTCAGAAGTCAGTCCAATTCGTCAGGCACTTTTTTCAAGACCATCACGAGTTTGGGCGCAAGTGAGCAGGAAGAGCGTTCGCACTCCACATTTCTGTTAGCCCTACGCCGCTTGCTGCAGAGCAGCCAATTTTTCAATATTCATCGCGGAATACTCGAAGTAGAATTGCAAACACGGTGGTCTGAGCCTGTGGCCTCCGGTTGCCAACCAATCAACGCCAACACGATCAAATCTGTTTGCTTCTCCACGGTCATAAATACGCTAGAATTGGTCCGTGTCGCTCATCGGTGTCCGTAGTCGTTGTCTGGAATTCATGATGGTCAGTATTTTCGTGAACAGTGAAGTTCGGGAAATTCGCGAGAAGTCAACGATTTCGGACCTGCTCGCGGAACTCAGGATCAACAACCGTTATTGTGCCGTGGAACAGAACCGAGAAGTCGTTCCGAGAGAACAGCATTCACTGACGGTTCTTTCTGAGGGCGATAAGCTTGAAATCGTTACGCTGGTGGGCGGTGGTTAGAAGTCGTTGATCGACCCATCACAGTGAAATACGTTCAATAATTCTGGGTGAATTGAAATGCCGGCACCGGAGACTGCCACGTCCGATCAAAAGATTCAACTGGGAAATCACCAGCTGACATCCCGACTCATTGTTGGTACAGGAAAATATGCCACGTATGAACTCATGCAGGATTGCCTGGCGCTCAGTGGAGCGGACGTCGTAACGGTGGCAGTCAGACGTGAACGTTTGGTTGACGTCGACGGTCGGAATATTCTGGATTTCATTGATCTGGATCGGTTCACGATCCTGCCAAATACAGCTGGTTGCTTCACTGCAGAAGATGCCGTTCGTGTTGCCAAACTGGGGCGAGAAATTCTGAGGGGGCTGGACAATCCTGGTTCCGACTGGGTGAAGCTCGAAGTACTGGGCGATACACGAACACTGCTACCAGATCCGGTCGCAACAATCGAAGCCTGTCGGCAACTCGTTGACGCTGGTTTTCACGTGTTGTGCTACACCTCAGACGATCCGATTACAGCCAAAAGATTAAAGGAAGCAGGGGCCACTTCAGTCATGCCCGCTGGAAGCCCGATCGGTAGCGGCCAGGGAATACTCAATCGTGGTAATCTCAAGATCTGTCTGGAATACCTCAAAGAAGACGACAGAGACTACCCAGTGATCATTGACGCCGGAGTGGGCACTGCGAGCGACGTGGCGATTGCCATGGAACTGGGCTGTGATGGAGTGTTACTAAACACAGGTATTGCGGGAGCACTGGATCCACCTCGTATGGCAGTGGCGATGAAGAATGCATGTCTGGCGGGACGTCAGGCATGGCTGGCGGGACGGATTTCTCGCAAACTCTACGCAACAGCGTCAAGTCCGGAAGAAGGCGTAATTTCGCTTAGCCCACACTGTAGCCGTTAAATCTTTCGTGCCGGAATCAGCAACATCCCCTCATAGCGGGCGGAACCATCTAATCGCTTGCAGTGCCATCCGAAATGCAAGGATTCTGACTGTCGGTTTCCCCAGTACTTTTATAACAGGCGGGGTAAAATGGTTCCTTTCGTTTCCAGGGAACGTTCCTGCGTTGTACGTGTTTTGACAAATTGCAATGTACGGCGATGAACGATTGACTTGATAGATTTGGGGCTTTGGCGGCTGACCGGATCAAGAACAGGAAGATGTTGATGGTAGACATCACAGAGGAATGGTTTGACGTCGTCGATGAACAGGATCAGGTGATCGATCAAATGCGTCGAGCTGATGTGCATCGACTCAAACTTCGCCATCGTGCTGTCCATATTTTTGTGTGGAGGACTGACGGGCGACTGCTCATTCATAAACGGACAGACTCGAAGGAAGAATTTCCTGGCGTTTGGACGTCTTCGGCATCCGGCCATGTCAGTGCAGGCGAAGACTACGTGATCTCAGCCAACAGAGAACTTACAGAGGAACTCGGATTCACGTCTGAGCTTCACCGATCTCAGAAGTTTGTGGCATGTCCTGATACCAGCATGGAATTCACGACATTGTTTGAATGCCACTGGGATGGCGATGTGACGCCTGATCCATCCGAAATTCAAAAAGTCGCATGGGTCCGCACAGCAGAGTTAGCCGACGACATGCGCAAACGGCCTGAACGATACTCGCCCGCATTTCGTTTGCTTTTTGAGTGGTACTGCCGGCAGTTTGGACGTCTGGGCTGATTCAGGATGGCTGTTGCATCTGATTCAGTAACAGGGCGGCAAAAGTAATTGTAGCAGTTTCAATTCGCAGTATGCCTTCCGGCCAGACGATTTGGTGAGCCCCGTAATCAGTGGCCTGCAGCACCTCTTCGCGGGTAAAACCACCTTCCGGGCCAATCAGCAGAATCCTGTCGCCTCGTGTACCCGCCTGCGGTTTACTACTGTTTTCACCGGGATGAGCGAGATGAATCGACTGTTTTTGGGTGGAAGCCTGACGCAGCACGACAGAGAACTCTGTTGCCTCATGGATGCTCATGAAAGAGTTCCGCCTGGATTGCTTCATCGCGGCAATCACCGTAGCTCGCAATTTGTCCAGTTTGGACTGGCGAGGTTCTGCAACCGATCGTACTGTTCTCAACGGTATGAATTCGTCGACTCCCAGTTCCGTAAGCTTTTCAACCATCGATTTCATTCGATCGCCGCGTGGAGTGGCAGCCGCAACTGTCAGACGTGGTCGCTGTGGCGGATTCGCCGCATGACTCTCAGTCACGGCAAGACGAACCGTTTTTCGAGTGATATCAGAGATCGTCGCTAAGGCCCATGTTCCCGTTCCATCAAACAGCTCCACCTCATCACCTGCACTCAACCGCAGCACATGCAGAGCATGATGGGATTCCGAATCATCAAGCTCAGCCGAAACAGAGTGAAGCTGCGGACAATAGAATCTAGGGGAATGCAATGTATCGCGTCCCTTGCTGGTATTGGGAACTGATTTGACGGCATCTCATCTGCGGAGCCTCTTAATCACCGTCCACGAGTTGAAGCAGAGGGTATTGCTGAGCGTGAAGTTCGTGAGCAAGGTCTGTCACTTCCTGAACGGAAACTTCCATACCGTTCTCCAGAAGCGTGAGATTCGTAATGGCGATTTTTTCATTTCCAGTCAAACCGGATGTGATGACCACTAAAGATCGCAACCGTCGTGCCTGTGTGACTGCCTGCCGCCGAATCGTATTGCCTTCGCTGATAACAAAGACATGGTTCTTCAAAATAGCGGATCTGGGTATCACAACCTGGTTTGTGTTCTGCTCGCCCGTGATTCGAGCATGGACAAAGGTGCCGGGAAGCAATTTTTGATCCTGCTGATCGTTGTAAACTTCAACGAACACCTCGATTGTCCGGGAGCCGGGATCCGCTTCAGGAGCAACGCGTGTGATTTTTCCCGTCCATTTGGCGGGTGAGGTTTCACTGGTGGCTAAGGTTGCTTCCGGTACATGCCCTTCATAAACCGATGCAGCCAGCTGTCTCCAGTCTTGCAGCCCGATGGATACCGGAACTACGATTGGTCCAGGATCGGTCAGCCGAACTAGGGGTTCACCAGACCTTACATACTGGCCGCGTTCGGCCATGATTTCACTCAGAATACCGTCGAACGGGGGGAGAACGCGTGTCCGCTCAAGATCGTCTTCGGCTCGCCGTAATTCATATTCACTTGAAGAAAGTCGTTCTTTTGCTGCTGCAATTTGAAGAGGATAAAGATTGAGTTGATTCTCCATCTGAACAATCGAATCCTTGTGGCGGTTGAGTTCCACCAAAGCCCGAGTGAGTTCTGATTCGGCGCCGGCATTCAACTTCACCGCCCTGAGATAGCGGTCGTACTCCTGTTGAAACGCTACTGAGTCACTTCTCGCCTTTTCCAGAACACGCCTGCCATTCCTTTGCTGTTGTCGTAGTTGTTCAATGTCGCCAGTTGTTTCGTTGATGCGATTCTTTGCCTGCTGAACTCGATTGGCGTAATCGCGTTCATCAAGCTGTACCAGTACGTCGGCATCGGCATAACGAGTTGGCTCATCGGCAGAGATGATTGTTTGGGCCGCGGTGACCCTTTGTCCAACCTTCAAGCGAGGATGGATTCCGACAATTTCTCCGGAAACCTGGGCGGCGATGACAACCTCTCGATCAGATTGCGCAGTTCCATAGGCCGTTATGATTTCACGAAAGCTCACCGGGACGACCGAATACGAGTCGATGTTCACTGGTGCCGCGGCAACTTCTTTGGAAACAACCTTCGGCTTTTGAGCACTCAGAGCAATAAAACCCATACCACTGACAACAAGCAGTACTGCAATGACGACTTGCGAAACAATGATACGACGCAACAGCGTTCGGTATTTGTATTCATCAACCATAACGCAGCTTAGTTTTCTCGCAGGTGCGTTCCTGCTGCAAACAGTACCACACCAGCCAAAAGACAGATGGGCATCACAATGAGTTCTAACCCAAAATAGAGCTGGTACAGAATCAACGCTGGTAGCACGGACAGCACCACAAGTTGCAGTAACATGCCTAGTTGATGTTTCACCGCAAATACTTCTTGAAAGGGAATGACCAGCCCTCGAACACCAAGAGAGTCACAGACTCCCCATCGCAGCCCGGTTTGCAAACGGCAGAACACCGGTACAACTGAGACATTGGGCGCCACGCACAACGAGTGCTCTGACACAACACAAGCAACGTCCTCCCGGAGGACAGCTGTAATTGTCAGAGAGCCAGTCAGGGTCTGTCAAGCTGTCACTATTTCTCTTTGATCTCGTATGCCAGTGGCTTCAGTTCGGCTGTTTCACCAGATTTGACTTTGACAGTCAGCTTTCGTTCCAGGTAGCCAACTCGTTCGTGCCAGATGCGAAACTTATGAGTTCCTGCAGGCAGGTCTTTGATCTCAAAACTACCATCCGGCTGTGTGACTGTGGCATAAGGATGATCGAGAATTAGCCAGTTTGCGGACATCCACCCGTGAAAATCGCATTTCACCTGAATTGGGAGAGACTCTCGTGACTTCATTAAATAGAGGGTACCATTGCCTGCGGCTGTGTTTCCGGAGATCACCAGGTTCTCACCCTTATTCCGAATTGGGTAGGTGTGCGTGTTATGGCTGATTGGGTCACTGTTCAGAACTTCGACTGACTGTCCGGCTCGCAGCACCAGCGAATGTGGCTTGAAGACGCAGTTCTTCTGATCAAAGATGACCTGGGCGTCAAAGTCTTTGAGTTCCGGGTTGATCTTCTTGGGAGCCTTCGGCAGGTAGACGAACACATTCGCGATGCCCTTGGTGTCCTTATCCACGATCAAATCATCTCTGTAGACATCCCCAGCA
>Ga0315315_10005532_pt1 | contig 11657 bp, 2 predicted proteins | sample M140m3416metaG_FD_203699 | JGI IMG/M metagenome (GOLD analysis project Ga0315315, IMG submission 203699) | Ammonia-oxidizing marine archaeal communities from Monterey Bay, California, United States - M1 40m 3416 | ecosystem: Environmental > Aquatic > Marine > Intertidal zone | place: USA... | reverse complement strand
AGCATCTCCCCGAGCCCAAACCCAGCACGATGAGGGGAGATCCCGATATTGAAATTCCAAACACCAATGACGCCTTGAATCAAGATGTTTCTGACCTCCTCGGTGATCTCGCTATCGCTCCAGAGGCACAGCCTCTGGAAGAGTCGAACGGGCAGACTCTTGCGGCGGCGGTGGTGTTGGAGACAGCATCCTCGACAGAGAACGAGGAGGATAACGGTGATGGCGATGTTATTGTTAGCACCGCATCCACTACCGATGAGGATTCAGCACTTCAAACTTGTTTCCAAGGTCTGTCCGAGAAGTTCGAGAAGACGGATTCATCCGTGGCAGCAATAACGTCGGCGTCAATGTTGGAAGCAACACGTCCAACAGCGGAGAAGGAAAGTGATGATTATGTTGCTGATTATAATGGTACCGGTACCGGTACCGATCCCGCTATTGGTGTGGGTCAGACTATGCAAAAGATCCAACAAAATCCCTCGAAGGAAGCAGACAGAACAAGAATAGGTACAGAAAGGGTTGGCAATGACTTTCAAATGGCTCTGGCAAAAATAGCGGCGCTTACCAACGAACGGGACAATGCTTTGCAGCTGAACGAAGACCTGCAAAAGCACAACGGCCGGTTGCCGTCCGAACGTAGCACCGAGGCAGATTCAAATGCCTCTCTGCTTGTCGAGCTTCAGGCTTCCCTTCAGGTGCAAATGTCATCGAGGGCCGAGGCCGAGAACAAGGTACGGCAGATGGAGGGAACTGTCCGGCAGATGGAGGAGCAACTGGAGAAGATCTCAAAATTGGAGGATGAGGTCGAGGCTTTAAATGCCAATCTTGTTCAGGTCATGGCCGACAAATCCACTCTTGAGTTAGAAGTATCCAAGCAGAGGGATGCGCGGGAAGATTTTGAGAGAAAAGAGATTCTATTAAATAGTCGGCTCAATGATGCAAAGAAGAAGGAAGCAAATAAAGCCAACGCTGCAGAACGCGCCGAATTCCAGACTGCAAATCTCAATGATGAACTAAGTCAGAAGAAAAAAGAACTTGAGGAAATGACATCAGGCCGTGAGAAGCTCGAAGCAAGCCTAGAAAAGCTCAAGAAGAAGGCAGTGGAGCGAGTCAAAGCTTCCGAGGATGCACTAGCTGAAGAGCGCAACTTGAACGAGGAGCGCAAGAAGAAGATGAAAGTATTTGTGGAAACAAAAGCTGAAGAGCTACGCATGGCGAAGTCGCAGAACGAAGAGATGCAGAGAGAGATTGAAGAAACTCGAACTACACTGCGTCAGACGAGGGAAAAGCTTGAGCATGTGCACGCAGAGTGGACGGCATCGCAGACTCGAAATCGAGAGCTGCAGAGGGACATGAAGCTGATGCAAAAGAACTCGGAGAAGATGAACAAAATTGGTGATACACTAGAGCACGAGCTTCACAAGTCGGCTCAAGAGACGGAGGAGCACAAGAACAAGCGCCTTACGGCAAAACATGAGCTTATGACAATTCTGCGCACTCTCGAAGCAGAGCGGTCTGTCAGTGGCAAGCTTCGCGACAGCATAAAGTTCACCTTCACTCCTAAGGCTCTGAGCCAGCAACAGCTGCTGACAGAAAGCCTCAAGGATTTTGAAATTGAATTGAAAAAATTATCTCTTCGGTTTGGAAAATCATTGCCTCCATCTTCGTACCCTTTTTTGGGAGGTGAAGCAGCAAGTGGTGGTGGCGCCTTTGGGCTAGAAACCAACAGCAAAGACTCTGATCTTACAGGAAAGGAATCATCTCAGAGCAAGCGCCGTCCGACGAAATCAGATTGGGACTCTCAGAGGCTGCTTGCGAGTCTCGAAGGTGAAACACAAAAAGTAAGCCAGGGCATCATGGCGCTCCAGAGCGGTGTGGAGAGACTTCACGTTCTTCTCGATGATGTCGGAGAAAGATCGTGTGCGTCGGCAATACAAGACTTTTTGACGATGCTGGCCCACCAGCAGCAGGAAACTGCTGGGTACAATAATGGTTCAGAAGGTTATGATGAAGCAACCTTTGAAGGATCAAAACAGAGTGGAGGGGAGCGATACGGATCATTACCTGGAAACGAGTCAAATGGTGGGTTGATCTAGGTCGATAAGAGTACCTTGTAGGAATTCCTAGGTAATTTCAGTCAGTTGACTCATTCTTACGCAAGCTCGTATTTTAGTGCTAACGCCCGTGACTAGCTCGCAGCTCTTGTAAATCTACGAGTCTTACTGGAACTATTAGATGGGTTGCTCCTTGAATTCATTGTTACCTTGCCTAACTACCAGGAATTCCTAGCGAGAATAGAGTATTGACAAGTTATTCTTGCCGTACATGTAGGTAAATCTTAATTAAGCCCATCAGTAATCTATTCCCAAAGGAATTCACCATTTCTCTTTTCATCAACACTGTTAGAAGGTGCCGAAGAGGGAACAGCAAGTCTGGCAGTCCCAGTTACGAGTCCATTACTCGTATTGCTCCAAGGATTGGAGCTGATCTGAACTGGACGAGCAGCCTGTCCGTCACGGGGTTCAGATCCGGTCTCTAGTGGGAGAAACGAGCCTGTGCCCCCTTCACGATCAAGAATCCCTGGCGATACCGATGGTACCACTGTTGCGCCATCTCTAGTGTGTAAGTCGCAGGCTGGGATAGTGCTGTGCTGACTCCCAGCGACACCATTGCGTTTACCTGCTGCTGCATCAGTATCGCCCTCAATTTCATCCGTGTGGCCAGAATCGTCCAATATTGTGTCAAGAAAGTTCATGACGTTAAAACCGCCGCCAAGGCCTAGCAGGGGTTCGTCCTCATTATGATTGACATTGGTTAGTTGTTCATTTGTCATATTTCGGGCACTAGTGCTACGCATGGTATTTCCTAAGGCAAAGCCATCTCCACTTCCATTGCATCTCGAGTTGACTTTCTTGTTTCCAGTGTCTTCCAATAAATTTGATAAGATATTTCCACTATCATCTTGGAAGTCAGAAACCCAGTCCTTACCTTCCGTTTCAGAGAGATTTCCTTTCAGCCATGGGGCATCCGCGGGATCGAATTTTTCGTCTCCTCCAAGAGGCGAAAGAGAAAGCGCGTTGGTACCTTGCGCACCAACAGAAACAGATTTCTTTTGAAAATCTTCACATTTGATTTCATTCTTCTTCGCAGAAAATCCGGGAGGGGGGGCGATGCCTGGCGGTGGAAATATTGAACCATTTATTTGAGAGTCATGCTTAGTACCGCCAGCTGCCGGCGACAAGGGAAGACAAGCTACTTGCTGCGTCTCTTTTTTGCCCATCAATTCCACCGCCATCCTTGGCAGTATTCCTGATGCTTTCGCTTGGTCTAACCCCCTATCTGCTGATGACGCCATCGAACTTGGTGGTATTGCGGGAGAGCCAATTTCATTTCTGTGAATAGTTGCCTTTAATGAGTCTCTTCCTTGCGTCTGTCTTTGTAGCATATCGCGTGATAAATGTTTATAGGACTGCGTCGCGCCCCGTTCATGCTTTCGATTGGTAGCACCTCCGGAAGATTCCGATCGTTTCGCAGCTTTCTGATAAGATTGAGCTGGGTCTGCATGTAATTTTGACTTGGCCTTGATTGAACTCGTCTTCGCTGCCTTGCCTTTGACTTTCATACCGATCGAAGAGACCATCGGCGTCTCGTCTAGTTGCTCTTTGTTCGGCCGCTTCAATAATGCCTTCTTCCTTTTATCTTTTGGCGATCCCTTGGACGAAACGATATCAACAAAGTCTTCAATTTCTTTCCCACCCCTGTTGTTATGGCTAGATGAGATATCTTCATTATTGCTAGATGACATATGTTCAAAAACTGCTGAAGGCAATTGATGCTTCATCTTGGAAGTTCTCGAGGAGGTCGAAAGCTGCGCTTGGTGAGAGAGGAGCGACGCAATGTCATCTTCCCTTTCTTCGTCAAAGAGAGGCGGAGCACCTGGCAAATTGATTCCAGCTGAGTCCCTGGCACCATTTTCAATATCGCGCTTGGCAGGGGTGGTGCCTGAGAATTTAGATGTACTGTGTTCAGGCAATATCACATCATCCATACTCTCGCCTTCCTCCTTTGATTCAGCCACTACTACAGCTTGTCCCACAGGAAGACTCGCCATTTGCTCCAATTCTTCGACTCGCTTCTTCAGTAGTTCTCGCGTCCGATTGCCCACAGTGATCTTTGGAGGAGTGTCGCCGGATGTTGAAAGTGTTTTTTTCGTTGGTATTATTCCCCTGGCCGCTGCATCGCGCCAACCAAGACCAATAGGCATGGTTGCGTGTGGAGACCAGTCGGAACGGACGAAAGAAGAGTCATATCGGCAAAATATGATGTCACTAAGGGTCAGGGCTCCGCCACGAGTATTATTCCCTCTTGCTTCACGTGCAAAGATTCCATTTGGACGCAGGCATTGCGGTGAGATGGCTCCCTTCTTCTCGTATCTAGCCAAGACGAGTAGCTGTGTTTGGTCATTTCCGAGCTGTGAAAGATCGGCAGGATTTGGATCTGATCGGGCTAAGCACCGAAAGACATTTTGCCAAACGGTTGAACCTTCATCTTCTGTCATAGATTCAAATACAGTATGCATCATGCCTGTCCTCGTACCAAATCTGTACGCAGACCTCGCCCGAAAGTTGTGCGCAGACATAATTTCACAAAGAGAAATAATCACAGTAATCATTAAGATGGCAAACGCGAGGTATATCGCCAGAAGGCCCGTCTCGGCCGGTGTTCGAGGCACTTTCACAGCCTGACGGCAGTAACTGAGAAAATGATAAACAGAGGAGGACGAAGTAAAGGCAGCGGGGACACACCCAGAAGTATCAAGTCCATCGTATCCAACCAAAAGCTCCATTTTGGTAGATCCAAGTAGCTCGCTCCTCTTGCTGCTTGAACTTACTCCATGACTTGAGTACTCGAGGTGAAGAGTTACGAAGGACCTTTCGAGCAAGCAGTCAGGAGAGTGCGATATCGTCAATACTTTGCTTTCGTTTGGCTTGAGTGCGAAGCCGTGCCTCAAATTTTCCCCAACAGTCTCAATAGGTGGTTTGAAAGAATACCCAAACAAGCCGAGGAATACAGATGAGAGAGTTGACAGAATGTTCTGTCGGCTCCTGGCGTCGTTTACACACCCAACTATTCGAAAGTTTTCGATCTCGCAACCAATCGTCTTGCCATTCCTACTCTCACTTTCGGCTGACTGCGTGTCAAATGAGCGCCTTTGACGATGCGTGAAGTGTGCCACCGAGCTTGAGCTCATATAGATTGATCCAAACTCTACTGCCATGTTTCCCCTGTTGGCTATTCTTACCTTCCTTTGCACCCCTCTTCCTACGGAGTTAGGTGGCGCAGTTCCAGGAAAGATCAAGGCGTCAAAACCGAAACGATTCTCTAGGTGAGTTGATACCCCATGGGGCGAGTCGATATCTGTAGCAGCCACACCTTCGTCTATCTCGCGAACTTCAAGGAATCCTGCCAATTGCACTCCTCCGTCACCGCGGAACTTTACAGCTTCGACGCCTGTCAAGGTATTCTGTATCAGCAACGTAGTGCCAAATTGGCCCTGGGACGGAGGGCGAAAGAAAATGGGACCGAGCAATACCTTTTGACCCGGAGAGAGGAGTTTTTCCTGCATGGCGCTAGTATTAATAGCAAATGGTTCCGGCAGCATGTTTGGCGATGAAACTCGGCCAATACTTCCCAGGTCTCTGCCCGTCTTCACACTTTCCAAGCTTTCTTGTCCATCGTCAGGGTTGTAGGAGCGACCACGCAAAATCTCACCAATCGCAGCTGAAGCTCCTATGGGAGAAGACATCATATTCCGACTGTTAAGAACGTCTTCCTGGGCTAGGTTCTGGGATTGTTGCTGCAAATTTAAGTGCTGGCCTGGCTGTCCCTGAAATTTCTTGCTGTCGTGCAAGCCGCAGCGACGACCGCTGCATCCAAGGACCAATGCAGATTTTGCGTGAATGCCAGGATTGATCACTGGGCCATGCTCCCCAACTTTCGACACGACGGCCATATTATGCTGAGATTTGGTGACCATACCATCGCTTGATTGCTGATAGTATCCTATCCCATTCCACCACCCCATAGCCTCGCCAGGGGCGGAAGCTAGATCCGAGGAATTCATTCGCGTGGAATCGTGCTGTATGTGCAGCGCCTTTCCCACCTTTGGTAGCAAATCAGTTTCTTTATCTGACTGACCGACCAATCCTTTGACAAAATCGTGATTGATTCCCTCCTCATCACTGAGGACTCCGAGTTGCACTCTTATTGGCAGCCCCGAAGGGTTGTGAACAGGAATATAAGCGACGGCTAAGTCAGATACCAACGTAATCGGAAATCTTAGAAGTCTTGTCCCAGATAATTCTATTTCCTGCTGCAATTCAACGGTGCCCAACTCGTGGTCTGACCCTGACGGACCTACCCAATGGCTACTATTGAGAGGATTTTCAAGCAGAAGACTTGGGTAGTCCAAGTTGGAAGAAAGAAGAGGGAGGTGGAGGGGGATCGACATTTCAGACGCATTCCCGGTCTCATTTTGTGAACGCGCAGCAACAACGCGAATCTGCCCAGTAACCTTGTTCAAACCAAACTTCGAAATTTCGCCCCAGGCAACCTTGGCCTCCAGAAAGGGCTGAACGTCTGCTGGCGACAACGTTAGAATACCATCTCGATGAGAAGATGAGGGCAGAAAATAATGTTTTGTGTTGACCTGCCCGGTGTAGATTTGGCGCATCTTATTGTTTGCCTTTCGAAACGCTGCTGTAGCACTCGTTTTGACCCTTGCTATGGTGCTATGATGATAATCAAAATCACGAGAGTCCTCCTCAGCCAGGCCGCATCCAGGAGGTTGTATGAGATCCGGTGATTCGAGAAAACTGAAGGCGCAAGCAAGGAATGAATTGTTTTCGCATCGAATAGATGAGTGAACAGAAATATCAATTGAAGGGTCGGGTGTTGACAAAGACAAACTGTCGCGATTTTTCGCCCTTGACTCCTTTTCAAATATGATATTAAACCAGGGGCTGCAGCTATCAAAACGTTTCACGGCAATCGGAAGCTTCCCGGGCCATTGTACCGAGAGATGAATGCTCTTGTCTTTTAAATATGATTCGTGAACGAAATCATTCTCGTACAGATTTCTTTCGATGTCTCTAAAAGGCAAAATATTAGCAGGCATCTGAACCTCTTTCACGCCAGACACACCATTGTATCCACTTTTCATCACAGTAAAGTCCCCTCCGAGTCTGCTGTAAGAAACAACAATTGGAAGCACTTGGCCGAAGTTCGTCCTAAGTGCCAAACCGGTTGATACAAATGAAGTCACACCATCCTTATGCTCAAGGACAGAATGGGGTGGAAAGCGAACACGAATATCAAAGCGAGCGGTCGACGATGGGGGCAGTCTCCAATATGCGAAAGTTTTATTCTTCGTTGAAGGCGATATCTGTTCGGTGGGGCAAATCAATCCACCTGACGTCAAGAGGATGCGACGATCGAAGCCACGATTATCCACCCCATCATCTGCATGACCTAGGCTTTTACTATCAGAACCTCCAAAGCAGGAGTAATTTGAGGGGGTTATCTCTTGAAGTCCTGGTCGCACGCTGTGTATATGACGTGAGGCGTGATGGCCATACAGTTTCAAAAGGTCGGGGTTGATGCCAATATAATCAGTGCTTGTTGCCGGGCCAATGTCATCCACATAAGACAGCCGCCCAAAAAGAGACTGGGCAGTCGGCGAGGACGAGAGAAAGTGTCTCAAATATTCTTCATCGCTATGGATCGAGTCCAGTGATTGGGGTTTCGAACCTAATATGTCAGTCATCATAGCTTCGACCCGCCCAAGTTGGATAGAAATACCTTCCAGTGATCCATTATGGTCTGCCATTATCGTTGCAACAAAGGGATTTGGATTTGTCAAATAGAGCGAAAATGATCGCACCGAGGAAGCGACTAAAACTCCAATGTCGAGAACAACAGGATTCACCAAATTCAAATCCGTTACACTATCTCCATCTCGAGATAAAAAAGTAAGCAATTCGTCAACATCCTTCTGCTCGATATCGTGAATTGACACCCGCTTTCCTCCTTGTTGATTCTCTTGTACATCAAGTGCGATTTTAATATGTCTACGGAGTGCCTGACCAATGGTTGAATTCTTGTACCAGGCAGATAGCGACCTTGACATTCTCCCTTGAGCAATATCCATATTTAGGTCTCCCCGTCGCGAATTGAGGAATACAACTTCTCTTCTTTGCGCCGCTCGAGTGTCAAGACGCGCCAGTATTCGTCCATCGTATTCATGCAGCGGCAGGACAAAATATACACGAGGATACGACTCTAACTCAATATCCAACTCAATGAGTAAGGAGCACCTGTCGCGATCAAGTCCCTGATTGCTACCGATGTTTGTGTTCATATGCCATAGCTCAATCTCCCCGAAAGCCTCATTAGGCTTGATCATTCGACGTGCTAATTCTACTGACGCGCTTGGAGTTCCTTGGGGACCGACAACACCAAAGCGTTCTCGGCACCTCTTTGTAAGAGTGGACTCCAGATGCATACTATCACCACCGATCGCCGATGTTGGCATCCCCGAAACAGTTAGCTGGTAGATGGAAACGGGTACGGAAAACCCGTTGGTTGTTATGATAGTCCTACGTCTACTACTGCCACCTATAGTTCTTTCGTCGGTGCCAGGCATAGAAGCCGCCAAATCCGTTGCGAAGTAAGTATCGTGTAAATCATACTTCAAAAGCCCTATAAAGACATTCGCCTTGATCTTGACTTCGACGACCGCATGGTTGGAAGTATTACCGAGCGGATTTTCGGCCATTGCCCTCTTCCAATTCTGATAGCCCCCTATACTTGCCAAACCAGCTCTAACAACAGCACTTCCAGCATATGTTTTTGGCGAAGGCTTGGCTCCATACAAAGAGCTCACAGGCACAGAATTCAGCCTAGATGCAGTGGGTGCGCACTTTATCCACACTTGGCCTTCAATAGTCTGCCCTGGCAGAATTAGAATTTCCTCAGCTCCGTCAGCTGTTTTGGGACCGATACCTCCGTCTTCTCTACCTCTTGGATTGCGACCAAAATGAATGTATGACAGGAGACCGGGTTCATCGACGCCTTCATTATCCCCCAATCTACTTGACAATGATTGATTTTCAACCAAAGTCACATCGACAACAGCAACTCTCATCAATTGAAGTATTTCAGGACCATTATTCGTAATGTTGATGGGAACGAAATGGGAATGCGAAATGGACGAAGTTAACAAGCCGAAGTCTAACTCTGATGGCGATACTGATAAAATTGAGGTACTTTGCTGCGCTCCTGATTCCGACACATCAATCTCTTTCCATGCATCGTCTGAATCGATGCCAAGTCCCGGCAACATGAACTTGTCCCAGTCGGCACCTTCGAGACGGGGGTCAATAGAGTTGTTGTCCACTCGCAACCCACTCGCTTCCACATCTCCACGACCACGACTAGTGAAGTTAGATGCTCGTTCCACTGCTATGGATAAGAGACCATGTTGAGTACGTATCTGTACGTGGGACAGAAACTCTGTGACATCGTCGGCATTAACGTCCCCATGTGCGTCAAGATCAAGTAGCCGCACTGTCCCGATGTACCCACACTCGCCCGGCACCACGATGGGTGGGCCATCCTCCTCAAGACTGCCTCGATCCAACCTCCGGGGGACCAACGAAACACTGTAGTCGCACATAGAATCGATTTCCTTCAAATTACCGTTCCGAGCGCGGTGCGGGGGGGGCATTCTCCTGGCCTGTTCAATAATCACTTCGCGCGGATTCGACGAAAACACATCAGAGACGTATAATTCCCCCTCATGTGGATTGCGAAGGTACAAGTCGTATTCATTTGCACCATCGGTCGGGCGATCCCCGCCACTTGTCACGGCCGGGTGGAATGTGAGCGAGCTCGGCAGCCCGTAGTCGTTTGTCCGAACAGCCGTCCCCGTAATTATGGTACTTGTGACACCCCTGTTGGTTTTTACCAAAAGATCGACTTCTGCTATATGCAAGCTTGGGTATTTCCGAATGGAATCAGCCAGATCTACGTCTTTAGACTTGAGTTCCGCCCAACTTATATGGCCACCGTGAAACATATCGCCAACAATTTCAACTTGACCATAGTGTCTCTGCTCTGCCTCACCACCATCCGCCAAATAGTGCTCCTGCTGGTCGTGCTGTAGATTACCCACCAGGTCAGCTAGATCGAGAGCAGCTGCCGCGCTCATGATTAGTCCCGCTGTTACATTGCCATCTTGTGCAACAATCGAAGGATACCGAGTTTGGTGCTGCCGCTGGAGCGCCCTCGCTCGCCTCTGCAGCAGCTTCTCGCCCATCGAAAGAGTCACCCCGACTCTGCCGTACCCGTACCCCCGCGATTCAACATGGTCGCTTGGAATTAGAGGGTTGATGGCAAGGGGAAGCATCGCCTCTCCTCCTGCCTCGATGGTTAGAATGCGAGAGCCGAACTTTGCGGCAGTTATTTGGGCCGGTTCGTTCGGCCGACGCGACCGGACCTCCATCCCGGTGATTGTCATCCTTTCAGTCGGATGCTGCAAGCGAGTAAAGATGGAAGGAAGGAATTAATAAGAGCGGCGACCAAAACTATAGACGCAACGATTGCAAAAGGTTCTCGGGAATTAAGTCATTTATCCGATGGTGGAATGAAATAATGACTGTGAAAAAGTTTACGCACCGTGTTGCGAAGAGTGGCGTAGCCAAAGGTCTGGACAACACTGGGAACGTTCCTAAAACCTCCCAGCGAATAAGTAACGACAAGATTGGGGTCGTTGGGCGGCAATGCCTTGGGATCGTCCGGGCGTCGCGACAGACGACCCGCACCGGCGTCGTCGTCCCAAGGAGTGGGCGGGGCCTGTAAATGAGCCGGCTCCGATCCCTCCACAGGGCCGACGAAAATCGACAGAGGCCCCACCAGCGCCAGCAGTATCACCAGGAGGGGTACGAAGAGGAACCCCCTCATGATGGGCTGATGGTTGGGGCGGTTGGGTTTCGTATTCGTCGGCTGATCTCTCTCCCCAACCAGGAGAGCTTGTTGCGCATAATGGCAAAGGGCGCAAAGGACCGGAAACCGAATAAAAATCATACTGAGGAGATAGGAGCTTACTCTGGAGTATGCATACAGTGTATATTATCATATATGCGACTCGTACTCTAGCTAGTATGCATAGAGTATACGCTCGTACATTACATAATATATACATATATACATAATAATATACTAGCTAGTATATTATGCATACAACATACCATAATACGGCTCGTACTCTAGTATTATGGATACGAGGGAGTAATAATAATAATAATAATATATATACTCTTGAGTATATATACATACATAATACTACTCTAGAGTACACAAATACTCTACGACTCGTAGTATATATATTATACTCTCGGCGCGTACTATTACTACTACGAGCTACTAGAGTAGTACTCATAGTATGCATATTATGCATACTAGCTAGAGTAGCTAGAAGTATTATGCATACTCTATTGGGGTATGGTTGGTTGGTTAATCGGCCTCCGGGATCCCACGTCCTCTGCCCAGACGCACCCACCCGGTTTCCCGGGTGGTATGAGTTGGCATCTGGGCCA
>Ga0315315_10005529_pt1 | contig 11659 bp, 9 predicted proteins | sample M140m3416metaG_FD_203699 | JGI IMG/M metagenome (GOLD analysis project Ga0315315, IMG submission 203699) | Ammonia-oxidizing marine archaeal communities from Monterey Bay, California, United States - M1 40m 3416 | ecosystem: Environmental > Aquatic > Marine > Intertidal zone | place: USA... | reverse complement strand
GCGCTGCAGATCTTTCGCGACCGAAAACCGGCGACCGGTGACCGGGTGAAGCCGAGCGACGGCGACGACGACGTTCATCGGTCAGTTCGAAAGGCGTCGCGGTCAAATGTTGAAACCGAGAGGCGGGTGAAAGAAAACCGCGAGCCGCTCAAGCTTGAAGCCGTTGGAACTCGGTGAAATAGTTGGGAGTTGAAATCGAAGAAGAGGCCTCGACGCTTCGACCGCCGCGCAGACACCCTCCACGCGCGCCCCCTGCGAACGCGTACATCGTTCAAAATGGGCGTCGTCAGCAAGGTCGCCGCGTGCGTCCCCATCTATGACTTCCTCACCGCGCAGACGTACGCGATGTGGATGCTTCATCTTCAAGTCATCGTCTGCGCGTTCGGCGCGCTCTCCTTCGCGTTCACGGGCGTGCTTCAGATCACGTTCGGGTTCACGATCCTCGCGCTCGTGAGCTTGGAGGTTGGGAGCATGAAACTCGCGAAGGTGCGTTCGCGTGCGATCGTCCCGGATGCGTCCTCGCGTCGCGTCGACGCGCGGCGCGATCGCGCGACGTCCGTCGTCGGGTGCCACAATTGAAAATACCGTTGGTTTCCACCTCTCATCGATTCTCCGACCCGACTCACCCGTCGTCGTCGTTCCTCTCTCCCTTACCTCTCCCACCTCGACAGATGTACTGCGTCAGCCTGTGGGGCATGATCCTCGTCGACATCGTCTGGCTCGCGCTCTGGGCGACGCGCATCAACGTCTCGAAGGACATGATCTTTTTCGACGAAGTCGAAGAGGCCTCGACGCAGATTCAACCGTCGAGGAACGACTACAGCACCTGCCCGAAGTTCCTCCTCGGGATGATGTGCATCCTGTTCATCATGCGGCCGTTCCAGATCCTCATCTGGTCGAAGATGTGGGATCTGAACTTCGGCGACCTCCCGATCTCGAACAACTACCCGCCCACGGACACGCCGAAGGATTACCCGGCGCAGGCGCCGGCGCAAGCGGGCGGCGCGGTGGTCGCGGCCCCGGCGGTCGCGGCGGCGGCCCCGGCGCAGCCCGCGGCGGCGGCGTACGAATCCCCGTACAAGTCCCCGTACGCGGGCGGGGAGGCGACGTCGCAGCCGGCGTCGCCGTATGCGGCCAGGGCGGCGGATCAGGTGTGAGAAGAGAAGAGAGAGGAGAGAAGCAGTCAGACGCGGAGGAGTTCGACGGCGTGTACGTCAGATATTAGAAACGGACGAAGAGACGTCGGGGACGAGGGAATACTTGTAATGCGACGCCCGTCCTTGAATTGCATTACTGTACGTCTCGACGCGCGCGCGCGCGAGACGCGTTCGCGAATGCAATAGAATCGCTCGTCGTATTGCAACTAAGCGTGCAGAAAAGTCTGGTGCTACTCCAGCCAGCTACGTTTCGGTTTCGTCGCCCAACCCTCGCGGGTCCGCGCGAGGCTTCCTCGCGCTCACCCTTCGCCAAGAACATCCCGTTGACGCCGAATTTCTCATATCGTCGTCGTCGTCGTCGTCGTCGTCACACAACGCGCCCGCCCGTCTCGTCTCCCGCGTCGACCGCCGCCGCCGCCGCGCGTTTCGTTTCGTTTCGCGCGCGCCCGCGTCAGTCGACGCCTCGTGAGCACCCGTGGTCGCTCACGCCCATCCCAACGCGCGCCTCAGGGCTCCACGTCGCCCTCCCCGCGCGCGACGTGAGATGCTCACTGCTGGTTCGCCTTGTTCCCCGCGTCCGTCAGCGCGGGCTGGCCGTAGTTGAGAGGTCGCCTGCGAGTCGAGGACGGATCGAAAAGGTCGGTCGTCAGATCGTGAGCGAATCGCGCCGTGGGGGGGACGCGCGCGGTGGACGCGCGCCGGGTCGCGCCGGTCTCGACGCCGCGTCGCGTCGCGATGAAAAAGCCTCCGATCGAGCGACCCGCCGGGTTCGTTCTCGCGGGGACGCCCCCGCGCGCGCGATCGCGGGCGCGGGACGCGGAGGGAAATCGCGCGCGCGCGCGCGCGCGAAGAGCAAACAAACGACGACGCTTCGAGGGGGAGGGCGGCGGCGAGCGTCGTTCGCACCTGTAGAGCATGATGTGCGGCTCCGGGCGGTGGATCGCGTAGTGCACCCAACCGCGCGACTGCTGCACGCCGAGGCCGCGCCATTCGGACTGCAGAGGACGGGGATCGCGATCGTCAGCGCGCGGACGCGACGGAGGAAGGCGCCAGAAGAACTTCAAAAAAAGACGCCGCTTCGAAGATTTCCCGACGACGCGAGATGCGACGACGGAAAACCGCGCTCGGGGACGACGTGATCGGGGTATCGGCCAGCGAACGCACCTCGGACAGGAGACGACCCTTCGGCAAGAGCTTGGCGATGTCGGGCGGGAGCACGACGTGCCTGGGTGAGGAGAGCGAGGGACGAAAGCGCAGAGGGGTCAGTTCGCGATTTCGGTGGTCGAGATTCGAGCGTCGCGCGTGCACCCGCGCGCGGGGAAACCGTCGGCGACGGCGAGGCCGACGCGCGCGATCGCCCCGGTTCCGCGCGAAGTCGTCTGTCACGTCGCAATCGAGGAACACGCCGCGCGGACGCGTCGAGAACGATCTCGGAACCGTCGCGCTCGCGCGCTGCACCGGAGGGAAAAACCTCGCGGCGTTCGCGCGCGCGCGCGCGCGAGCGCTTAAATCCCGGCATCGGGACGTCGCACGAAACGACGCCGCGAGCGCGCGCGTGCGCACCTGTACTCGTAGATGTCGTCGTAGTACTTCTCGGAGTACTGAATCTGAGGCATCGCGTTCGGAAGTTGTTACCACGGGGAGTCGCGCGTCGTCGCAATGACGCCGAACCCGCGCGCGTCGCGGGCCTCAACTCGATCGCTCCCCGCTACGGCTCGAAGAACCATCCCCCGCGCAGGCGCGCGGCGTAGGGAAAGGAAAGAAAACGGTCGGCTGAATGTAGTACGTTGTACGTCGATAATGACTGAATCGCATACGAAAAAACGAGTACAAAAAAAGAGAAATTTCTCATGTCACGAAACGCACGCGAGACCAGTGCGAAAAAAAACATAAAATTTTGGAGGGGAAAACGACGCGAAGTTCGAACTCTTTTCGGGCGCGGGAAGGGGGCGTCATCCGAGGACGCGCGAGCGCACGGCGCGTGCGAAAGGTGGAGCACCCTCCGTCTTCGTCGTCGTCGTCGTCGTCGTCGTCGTCTCGTCGTCATCGTCGTCGCCGCGCTCCTCGTCCTCGAGTCGAAAGCGACCGCGGCGTGAAGACGCGGAGGGCGGCGAAGGAAGCCTCATCAGACGCGTTCGCCCCCGTCCTGTCCGTCCGTCCACCATGGCCGCGGCGACGCTGAACGTCGAGTGCAACGTGCCGTCGCACAACGTCCCGCACCGGGTGACGAGGCACGCGTCCACTTTAAACGCGCCGTACGCGACGACGTCGGACGACGTCGCGGAGTCCGCGTTCGCCGCGGTCGAGCGCGCGACGGCGATGAAGAAGCTCAAGGAGCAGCGGTTGAGATCGTTCCAAGACTCGCTTCGCAGGCGCGTGAACGAGACGGAGACGGCGCGGACGAGCGCCGCGGAGCAGCTCGCGCGCGAGTTGACGGACATCGACCTCGTGTTAGGCGACCCCACCGTCGCGAACGCGACGCGGGCGCCGCGGACGGAGCCGCCGTCGGCGCTGGAGCTTTTGATGGTGTCGAAGGCGTCCGGCGTGCGGTCGTCGCATCAGGCGCTCTTGAATCAGACGCGGCCGCTCGCGTCCGGCGGCGGACGAGGCGGCGGCGCGGGGGGGTCCGCCGCGGTGAGCTCGGCGTCCGGGCCTGACCGCGTCAGGGCGGCGAAGGAGGCGTACGCGAGCCGCGAGCGCGCGGCGGCGGCGGCGGCGAGGGAAAAGATGAAACACGCGGAACGCGCGAGGGAAGAGAGACGCCTCCAAGAAGTCGCCGCGGCCACCGACTTCACCGAGGAGAACAACGCGTTCACCGCCGCGGAGGATAGACACAGGGAAGAGGCGAAACGAGGGAGCGTAGACGCGGAGGCGAACCGAAGACGCGCGCGGGAGTACGCCAAGGCGGAGGCGGAGCGAATGAAACGCGAGCGGAAGCGCGAGTCGGCCAAGGCGAAAAAGGCGGCGCGGTACACGACGGCGCTGCAGGACAGCGTCCGCGCGCAGCTGGCCAGGAAACGCGTGACGCTCCCGCCGCTGTGCGCGTGCCCGCACGCGGCGAAGAGTCAGATATTCGACCCGGGCCACGTGTACAAGTGCGCGCATAATTGCCCGCTGCACGACGACGAGGCGGCGTACCACGCGGCGCTGTCGCAGCTGTTGTCCGCGCACGACGTCATCATCACCGCGCCGCAGTAGGTAGGGCGCGAGGGAGGTGGTGACGCGCTGTGCTGCGCGTGATTCGCGTGAAATGCAATACATACGCGAAACGACGAACGAATCGAACGAAGCACACGACACGACGCGCGCGTTACGTTGAGGTGACTCCTCTTAAAGCTATTTCGAAAGCGCGTCGACGATCGTCTTCTTGGCGTCCTCTAGCGCGGCGTCCAACGCGCTCGCGTCTCTCCCGCCCGCTTGCGCGAACCCCGGCTTCCCGCCGCCGCCGCCGCCGCACGCCTTCGCGGCGGCGCCGAGGACGACGCCGGCTTTCAACCCCCCAGCTTTCTGCACCCCCTCCGTGAACGACGCGACGAGGCCAACCTTCCCGTCGTCGCCGCCGCTGCCGAGGACGACGGCGACGTCGTCCCCGAGCGCGGCGACGAGGCTCTCCGCCGCCGCTTTCAACGCCGCCGGGTCGACGCCATCCATGCGCGCGACGAGAACCTTCGCGCCGCCGGGAGCGTCGATCGCCTGAGACGCGAGCGCGGTCGCCTTCGCGACCGCGAGCTCGCCGCGCAGCGCCTCCGCCTCCTTCTGCGACGTCTTCAAGTCTTCCATCAGCGCGCTGACGCGCCCGGCGATCTCCTCCGGCGGCACCCTGAGCGACCCCGCGAGCGCCTTCACGGTGCCGTCGCGCTCCTGAAGCAGATCGACGACCCCGGGCCCCGACACGGCCTCGATCCTTCGCACGCCGGCCGCGATCCCGGACTCGGACAGGATTTTAAACCCGCCAATCTCCGCGGTGTTCTTCACGTGCGTGCCGCCGCACAGCTCCATGGACACGCCGGGGACGTCGACGACGCGGACGACGTCGCCGTACTTTTCGCCAAACATCGCCGTCGCGCCCTTTTCCTTCGCCCGCGAGATCGCCATCTCCTCCGCGGTGAGGTCGATCGCGTCGCCGATCCAACCGTTCACGAGGGATTCGACGCGCGCGAGCTCCTCCGGCGTCGGCGCGCTCGGGGCGTTGAAGTCGAACCGCAGGCGCTCGAAGTTCACGAGCGACCCGGCTTGGGAGACGTCCTCGCCGATCGTCATCTTCAGCGCGGACTGAAGCAGGTGCGTCGCCGTGTGATTCGCCTTGGCGCGGCGTCGCGACGCCGCGGAGACTGTCGCGGTGACGGCGTCGCCCTCGCCGACGACGCCTTCGCTCACGACGCACGAGTGCACGAAGAGCCTCCCTCCCGCGGCTTTCCGGCAGTCCCCGACGACGAGCTTCCCGCGGTCGTCGCTCAGGATGATCTCGCCCTCGTCGCCGACTTGCCCGCCGCCCTCGGCGTAAAACGGCGTGGCGTCCAACACCACCTCCACGGCGTCCCCCGCGCCCGCGCTCGCGACGCGCTCGCCGCCCTTCAACAGCGCGCGCACCTTTACGCCCTCCTCGGTGACGCTTCCGTATCCGGTGAACCTCGTCGGCTCCCCGAGCTCGTCCGCGATCGCGCCGAGGAGATCCCCGACCGTGACGTCCACGGCGACGCGCGCGTCGCGGCTCAGGTCCCGCGCGGCCGCCATCGCCTTCTCGAACCCGTCGACGTCGACGTCGACGCCCGCCTCGGTCGCGACGTCCGTCGTGATGTCCAGCGGGAAGCCGTACGTGTCGTACAGCGTGAAGGCGTCCTCGCCCGTGAGCTTCGGCGCTTTCGCGTCCTTCGTCTTCGCCGCCGCGAGCATGTCCGCGAGGATCTCCTCGCCCCTGCCGAGCGTCGTCGCGAACCGCAGTTCCTCGCGTTCGAGCTCGTCGCAAATTTTTTGCGACGATTTCAAGACGTTCGCGTCGCACGCTTCGCTGAGACCGATCGCGACGCGCGCGATCGCGGGCGTGAACGCGCCCGCGCCGTCCGGAGCTTTCACCCCGAGCAAACGCCCGCATCGAACGACGCGTCGTAAAAGCCGACGGACGATGTATCCGCGGCCGACGTTCGAGGGAAGGACGCCGTCGGAGATGAGATAGCACACCGCGCGCGTGTGATCGCCGATGACTTTCAGCTTGAGCTTCGTCGCGTCGTCCGCGTCGTCGTACGAGATCCCAGCCATGGACGCCGCGGCGTCGATGATCGGGCGGATGAGGTCCGTCTCGTAGTTGTTCGGCTTTCCCTGAAGGATCTGCGCCATGCGCTCGAGCCCCATCCCGGTGTCGATGTTCTTGCGTTTGAGCGGTTTCATGTTCCCATCCGTGTCGCGCACGGACTCCATGAAGACCAAGTTGTAAAACTCGATGAACCGCGAGTCGTCGTCTAAATCTTCGCTCCCGTCGACGCCGCGCTCCGGGTGGAAGTCCCAGTACAGCTCCGAGCACGGCCCGCACGGACCGGTCGGCCCCGCGGCCCAGAAATTATCCGCCTCGTCCATGCGTTTGATTCGATTCTCCGGGATGCCGATCTCGTCGCGCCAGATCGCGTACGCCTCGTCGTCCTCTCTGAACACGCTGATCCAGATCCGGGACGCGTCCAGGCCGTACTCCTTCGTGGAGATCTCCCACGCCCACGCGATGGCTTCTTTCTTGAAGTAATCCCCGAACGAAAAGTTCCCGAGCATCTCGAAGAACGTGTGATGCCTCGCGGTGACGCCGACGTTTTCGATGTCGTTCGTTCTCACGCACTTCTGCGTCGTCGTCGCGGTCGGCACTTTCCTCTCCTCTTGGCCCATGAACACGGGCTTAAACTGGAGCATCCCCGCGATCGTGAGCAGAACCGTGGGGTCTTCCGGGACGAGCGAGGACGACGGCAGCCGCGCGTGGTCGCGCGCCTCGTAAAACTCCAAGAATCGACGACGGATCCCCGCGCCGGAGATGTCCTTCCCGTCCGCGTCCCTCATGGACGACTCCCCGCTCGCGACCGAGGTTGTCGTTGACGCGGCCGCGGCCGCGGCGGTGACGGTGACGGGACGGACGACGCGCGCGTTGAGGACGCCGTCTTTGCGGTTCGCGAGCACCCCGGTGCGACGCAGCCTGCGGAGGAGGACGGATGACGTCGTCGTCGTCAGGACGCGCGGAGGGTGGATAAATTTCGCGGAGGGTCGCGCGCGCGAGGGCGTCGCGTTCGGTGGAGGATTCGAGGACGGAGAGAGACGCACCCGGCGCTGCGACAGAGCGCGACGCCCGAGCGCAGCATCATGCTGGGCGACAGCAGGCTCTGCATCGCGCGTGCGACGGAGGCGGGCGCGCGTGGCTTGTGGTGCGATAAGGGTTTATTTCAGCCACGCGTCGTTCTGTGTCGTTCTGTCTGGTCGCTCCACGTCCAGTCGCCGACACAATTCGAGGCGACCTCGTTCGACTCTCGTTCGACGCGACGGCGCGGCACACGCACGCGCGCGAGGCGCCGTCGACGCCCACGACCGACGCCCTAGTCTCTTCGGAGATCGCCGCGAGTGTGATCCGCGCGTGATCGTCTCACCGCGCGCGCGCATCACTCGAGAGGACGCCCGCCCGCGCCGAGGAGGAAGAACGACGAAGGAAATGAGGCGATCGGCGCTTTTTCTGACCGCGGTCGCCTGCGTCCTCGCGCTCTTCGCAACCCCAGCGTTCGCGTGGGACGACGACGACGACGACCCGGCCAACGTCGACGCCGCGGACTACGAGGGCGTGACGTGCGGGAGCACGATCAAGCTCCAGCACTCGGGGACGAAAGCGCGGCTGCACTCGCACGACATCGCCTACGGCAGCGGCAGCGGGCAACAATCCGTGACCGGCTTCCCGGAGACCACGGACGCGAACTCGTACTGGCAAGTCCTCCACGCGCACGGGGCGGAGCCGTGCAGATTCGGGACCGAGATCGCGAACGGCGCGATCGTTCGCTTGCTTCATATCAACACGAAGAAGTGGCTGCACTCGCATCTGCATAAGTCGCCCATCACCGGGAACCAAGAGGTGAGCGCGTACGGCACGCGAGGGGACGGGGATACCCCGGAGGACTCGAACTCGGACGATAACTGGAAGATCGAGCTCAGCGCTGGGGAGACGGTGTGGAAGAAGGATAAGAAGATGCGGCTGATACACGTCAGCACGGGCGTGATCTTGCACTCGCACGACCAAAAGTTTGGAAGGCCGATCGCCGGGCAGTTTGAAGTCTGCGGCGCGAAGAGCAAGAACAACAACAACCTGTGGTTCGCCGCGGAGGGGGTGTACATCCCGAAGCCGAAGCCGAGCAAGCACGCGCACGCGTTCACGATCAGGAAGCTGCCGTACGACCCGCGGAAGGACGACGATGATGGGGAAGAGCTGAAGAACGAGGCGGCGAAGGAAGATCTGAAGAACGAGAAGAAGAAGAAGAAGGTTGAGCTGTGACGAGACCGACCGCCCAGCCAGCCCGCGCGGTGAGCGCGTGACCTCACTCGTAACTACAGTAAGCTTACTTAACAACGAAACGAAACGAAACGAAACGAAACGAAACGAAACGAGACGAGACGAGACGAGACGAGACGAACGCTACTCGCTCGCTCATCGCTTGCTCGGCGGCGGGAGCTCCCCTCTCGAGTCCGCCTTCGTCCACCCTTCCGCGTCCACCGCGCCGTCGTTCTCTCTCTCCCTCTGCTCGCGCTGCCGCCGCGCCGCGTTCCTCGCCGCGTCTTGGAAGCCCCCCGGGTTCATCGGATCATCCTTCACCGCGACGACCACGGGCGTCGGCTCGTTCGGTCGTCGGTTGCTCCACCAGGACTTCATCCCTTTCACCGCCTTCTTCGCCGCCGCCGCGGCTTCTTCCTTCGTCGCGACGTTTTTCACGTCTCTCCACAAGTTACTCAGCGTCGACTTCAAATCGATCGGCCGAAGGATCGCGTGCGTCAGCGACAGCGCGATGCCGTACACGACGTTCATGATGAGGTACCCCCACGAGTATTTCAGCGACGTGAGCGCGCCGATCCCGGCGATGACGAGCAGCGCCTGTCGCGCCTGAGTCCGGTCCACGCCGGCGACGACTTTCGCGTTCCATTTCAGCTTGTCCTTCGACGCGAGCGCGAGCTCGCCGAGCAGCGTATCGCTCGCGCACGCCGCGGCGGCGCCCAAGCACAGCACGCACAGCGTCATCGCCGGGTTCACGAACAGCTGCGCGATCGCGACGTAGGACGCCACGACGATGGCGTAGTTTTGGCGGTAGTAAATGAGATTGCTCTTCACGCGCTCCTTCGCCTCCGCGCCGTCCTTCGGGACGTTCAGACCGATCCCCTCCACCTCTTTCGCGTTCACGCGGTCGTTCGCGACGTCGACTTCCACGACCGCGGCGGCGACTTTCGTGGCCATGAACTCCCGCCACGACTTCGGGGCTTCGTCCCACTTCGCCTTGCGGAACGTCTCCAGCCAGTCTTTGAAGTCTTTCGCGTCGTCGTCCCCGCTCGACGGCGACGCGGTCGCGGACGACGCGGACGCGGTCACCGCGCCGCGGGTTCGCGACGACGTGCTCAGCGCACGCGTTCTCAGCGCACGCGAGCGAAGGGACGCGGACGTCGGGACCGCGCGCGTCGTCGTCGTCGTCGTCGCGAGCGCGAACGGCTCGGATCTGCCGCGCCGATCGCGCGCGGGCGCGGTCGCGCGAGCGACCGCCGCGGGGCACGCGCGGGCGAGCGCGAAAGACGCCATCGCGCGCGCGGGACTGGCGACGCGCGGGAGGGAGACCTCGCGCACTGGACGCGGTGGGGGCGCCGCGTGAGTGTGATCGGAGACGGCGACGCGTTCTTTTCGAAGTTTCACGCGCGGAGGCAGTCCGAGAAAGATTTTTATTCCCATGCACTGGTACGTTGCGTGTACAACGCTCGTTCTAAACAAACGCGATCACGCGATCACCACATCTCCACCGGGTTCGCGAGCTCGTGATCTATCCTCGCGTCTAAGTGCTCCCTAAGAACCCAGTTCCGCGACTGCCGCAGGAGATGCTCCTCGCGCGCGGCGGCTCGCAGATGATTAGAAAACATCTTCTGCTGCCGCTTGTGGTCCACGAGTCTCTCCCGCCGTTCGATCCTCTTCCGGTCCTTCTCCTGACGGATCGCCTCGAGACGCAGCGCCTCCGCGCGGCGGATCGCCTTGAGCCGCCGCCGTTCCGCGACTTCCTTCTCCAACTTGATCTGCATCAACCGCAGGCGCTCGCGTTCTTTCGCCTCCGCCTCTTCGAACTCTTTCCTCCACTGCACTCTCAGCTCGTTCAGCTCTTTGTTCCACAGTCGCCGCCGCTCCGGCCACGCGTCTTTCGACTCCGCGCCTATGACCGGCTGCGACGCGTCCGTGCCGTCGCCGCCGTCGCCGTCGCCGCTCGCGCTGCTGGTCGCGAACCCGGCGCCGCGGGCGTCGAGAGCGATCGTCCACCTCCACCCCGCCCGCGCGGATTCCCCCCCGCCGGGGGCGTCGCCGAGGGCACCCCGCGCGTCCCCGCGACGGGCGAGCGACCGGCACAGCGCGTGGACGGTGCCGCGCAGCATCGCGGACGCGGCGACGAGACGACGGTTCGAGCTCCGGTCCGTCCGTGCGTGCGCGGCGCGCGTCGTCGTTGTGCCGACCGATCGCGCCCCGCGAGGGGAAACCCTTATTCGCTCAGCAGTGAGCCAAAAATAAAAATTTTGGCGGTGTCCATTTTTTTGGCGCGAACGAGATAACATGCGCGCGTGCAACGAACGACGAAGCGACCGCCGCCGCCTCGAGACCGCTCGAGACGGAGAGGTCCGTTGGCATCGCGCGGACGACCGTGTGCTCACCGAGGGCGCGAAATAACGCAAAAAGACGTCTCAACCTCTGGGAACGACCTGCCGGCGCCGCCGCCGTTTTTTTTCTAGACATGCACCATCTTCGACGTTGACGCGACCGCCGCCGCCTCCAAACTGCTCCGATTGACCTGAAACTTTGTGGAGAGGTTCCTTACATCATGTAGACGATGATCCCGTGGTTAAATGCACAAAAAATGAACCTATGCCTCCTATGAGGATTGAACTCATGACCTCCGGATAACTCAAGTAAACTTGACGAGGACCCGCATCGTACGCGGGATAGGTAGGAAACTTCGCCTGTGTGCTGGGATTCCCCAGCGGCAGATTTAGTTATTACTCACGTATGAGCAATTAGTCTTGTGGTTTGTTATGAGACCGACGCACTGCCGACTGTGCTAAAGAGGCGAATGTGGTAGTGACGAGACAGGTGAAAACAAGAAATATCAACATGCGTGTTTCCGATACCAGCAGAACGATCAGGGCTGGTCTCTCGCATCTCTCCCTTTCATCCCCATCGAGGAGGGCAGAGTTCGACGCGCGGAGCGGAGGAGAGGTCGCCGTCGACGCGCCGCTCCTCACGCCGGGCGCGATGGCGA